>Ga0222714_10003120_pt1 | contig 17083 bp, 15 predicted proteins | sample C33_3DmetaG_FD_165048 | JGI IMG/M metagenome (GOLD analysis project Ga0222714, IMG submission 165048) | Estuarine water microbial communities from San Francisco Bay, California, United States - C33_3D | ecosystem: Environmental > Aquatic > Marine > Unclassified | place: USA: California...
TGATAAAGCTCATCAAAAAAATTGTTAATTGGCTGACTTAGCACCTGATTATAAAGCGGCCTTAGTAAGGTGTTTTTGAGTTCATACCATAAACCCTGCCGCTCTTGTTGATCGCCTTCCAACATTAAGCCGGTGGCGCTTTGTATATCTCCTTCACTGAGCAAAATACGCTGACTACGATCAACCACCTGTACACGGGAATTGCTCTGCCCCATTCCTGCAACGATACGATCTATTTCAGGGGTTGGGCGACGCAAGGTCCCAAGCAGCTCAGGACTATTGATACTTGAGGTCGAGACTATTGCAGCAAGCCGACGCTCCTCAACATCATCAATATCAAAAATAGAGAGCGCCAGCCTGTCACCCAGCATTTCCAGAGGAAGCCGCAGTTCAACTTCATAACCTTCTGGTGTTTGATTCCAGCGACCTGTAATACGCGGCTCATATTGCAAGGAAGAAATGTCATTAATATCGCCATCTATACGATAAGGGTAAATAAATTCATCTTCATAAGGCGCGATGACATAGTTTTCAAACACCCCTTCTTTATTAAGCAACGCCAGACGCAAATTATCACTACGATCAATACGCAAACTGTCACGATTTCGCAGCACCACGTTTTCATCAATTACTCTCAGATAGGCATAGAGTGAGCGATTATACTCACCTAACATTAAGCGAAAACTTAAAGGGTCTCCCGATAAATTAGCATTACGAAAACTACTAAACTGATTAGCCGGATTGGGACTAGCACTACCTTCCTGGTAATGCTGTTCATACTGCTGATAATCCCGCCAATCCAGAATATTACCGTCATCTATTGCCAGGGGATAAAACACAGGATAAACATAAAGGTCTCTGCCCTCGGTAGCACGACTATAACTGCTATCATTAAACAATTCGGGCCGTTCACTAAGGGCCGCTGCAAGCGCACGAGCCGTTCCCAAAACTGTCTGCTCCTGTGCACGACTTAAATATTCTTCCATTTCCAGAATATAGAGATAACCCAGCCAGGGAATAACCAGCAAAAAACTCGAGGCAAAAACCAGTTTTGTTCTTATGCCAAATATTTTTTTTGTAAATGCGACCATTTAACCCTTGGTACCTATAGTCCAGCGATAACCCATACCGTAAACGGTGTCTATACAATCAAAATCTGGATCTGCTTGTATGAATTTTTTTCGAATCCTTTTTACATGGGAAGTAATGGTACTGTTATCAACAAATATTTTTGATTCCTGCATCAATGCATCGCGGCTTTTAACATGGCCTGGAAATTTAACCATGGCATGTAACATCCAGAACTCTGTTATGGTTAAGGTAATTGTTTGTTTTTTCCAGGTAACAGAAAGACGACTTAAATCCATTAACAGATCGCCTCGTTCCAATAAATTTTCAGGTTCAGTTGGTTTGTCCTGAACATCGAGACGCCTGAATAATGCTGCTATGCGAGCGCTAAGATGTGGCAAACTGATATCCTTGCTTAAATAATCATCAGCCCCCATACGCAAACCGCTGACAGTATCAAAATCATTGTCACGGGCAGTCAAAAAAATAATTGGTAAAGTCTCTGACATGGAACGCAGCGACTGGCACAATTTAAAGCCACCATCAATTTCATCCTCAAGGCCTATATCAATCACGGCTAAATCAGGTAGCCGCAATTCAAAAGCCGCCATGGCCTTTTGGCGGTTAGGATAAGCTAATACTTCATAACCCTGCTTACGTAATACATCTGTATAGTTTTCGCGCAAAGCTGCTTCGTCTTCTACAATCGCAATTCGACGGCTCATATTTTTCCTACACAACTAATTGATTTGCCTAAACTATACCCGAAACTTTTCACTAAAGGCAGCAAGGCGGAATCGCTATAGCTAATTGCCATAATCTTGCCATATTTGATCAGTGGACTGCCCCTTTTATTCCCGCAAAAAGGACTAGACTCAGCTTTAAATACACAGCCAGGACAAACAGTGCATCAACACATTTAATAGGAGAAAAACAATGACGCATAAAAACATACTGTTACCTTTAATTCTGGCTTCCCTGGTGTTTACAGCAGTTAACACCGCTATAGCCAGCCCAGCAGAAGAAATCGCTGCACTTGAAAAAACGGGAACTCGCCATGAAGCCCTTGGCTTTTTTGGCGGCGCAATTTTGGGAGGCTTGGTTGCAGGTCCTCCTGGTGCTATTGGTGCCGCCATGCTTGGCCTGATTTCAACCAGCACTAAAAGCACTCAAGCTGAAAAACAAATATTGGCGAACCACCTAGACCAAACTCAAGAGGAATTAATAGCATTACAAAGCCAGCAAAGAGATTTGGAAAGTCGTTATCAAATTGCCATGCAAGAAATTGAAAATTTCAGGCTGCAACGTGTCAGTCTGACTGATCAAAATTTAAACATGGATGACACGATGGCCTGCTGCACTGATACAGCTCTATCCATGCACTTCAGGACTAACTCAACCAGTATTGAACAACACTATATACAAGAGCTTGGAGAATTAGCGCAAATAGCCAATGGTCATGAAAACATCATTGTTATGGTCAATGGATATGCAGATGAACGCGGAACCAGCGCAGATAACCAGAGACTTTCAGAAGGAAGAGTTGATTCGGTTGTAAGAGCCCTTAAGGCACTGGGGATAAGCCCTGACAATATTCAGTCGAATGCTTTTGGCGAGTCCAGAACTATAGGTAGAAGCGACAATCCTGAGTCATTATTTTACGACCGACGCGTGAACGTTATGCTTCGATCCAAGAATAACGAACTATTTACCTTAAGTGAATAACCAGCAATCTATTCAAGGGGAACTGCTAATGAATACTAATAAACCCAGACTGATAAGTGGTGATCGTAATTATTCTTCCAGTTCTCTACGCGTTTGGCTTTTGCTAAATGAGTTTGAAATCCCTTTTGATGAAACGATTATTAAGCTTTTTCAAAGTGATTCTGTCGAAAAGATTGCGATGTTTTCACCTAGCCTGCAGTTGCCAGTACTCATTCACGATTCTATTAAGGTCTGGGATTCACTGGCTATTTGCGAATATATAAATGAAACCTTTTTAGAAGGACTGGCCTGGCCACAGCATGCCAAAAAGAGAGCGGCTGCGAGATCTATCGCGAATGAAATCCACGCCGATTTCCAGCACTTTAAAAAAGACTGGCCTATGAATTGCCAATTAAAAGCCAAAGTAAACGTTTCTGCAGTGATTGAAAAAGAAATAGCTCGATTAGATGCAATCATATATTGCTGTCGAAACAACTTTGGTGATGGTGGCGCTTATCTCTTTGGCCAATTTTCAATTGTTGATTGCCTATTAGCACCTATGGCCATTGCCTTAAATGCATATGGCGCAATTTTGTGTCAACAAAGCAAAGCCTATATTCAGACTCTGTTAAGCAACCCAAACCTAGAATGGTGGTTAGAACAAGCTGAATCAGAAATCACAAAAGAATTGAAAGTTATTGACTGGGAACAAACAGCTTAACGCTTTAAACCCTGAGAGCAATGCTTAGCCGGACTAAAAATCCGGCTTTTTTTTGTATTTTAAAAAGCGATTTTTAGCTGTATCTCATCCACTTGTAGATTTCTTTCCATGAGGGACGCTTACCTGTCATAAGAATTGTAAAGCGATATATTTTGCCACATAAAACAACTACAAAATAAAGAGTAATAAGATTGATTAAAGCCGCCATAGCAAATTGCCAAAGAGGCACGTCTATGAGAACCATACGAGCTGGCATGACTAATATGGAAAAAAACGGTAACAAGGAACCCGCGACACCTAATATACTCGTTGGGTTATTCACAACAGAAAATGCCAGAAAAAATGGCACAATAATTAAAAGCATGACCGGAAACATACTTGATTGTGCATCCTGCGGATTATCAAACATGGCGCCGAAAGCAGAAAATATACTTAGAAATGTCAGCACCCCAATAAGATAATTCAGCAAAAAGTAAAGCAACATAAAAAAACCAAGCTGGATATCTAAATCACTAAAAGCTAACAATAAAGGCACTGAGCCGGATGCCACTAGCACTACCGGAATCAACCAAATAAACATTTGAGTAAACCCGGCTATGGCGCTACCAACTATTTTTCCAGCCATAAGTTCTGAGGGAGTGACCGAGGATAAAACAACTTCCACTATACGACTTACTTTTTCTTCATTAACTGCCGCCATGGCAGGTGCAGCAACCATAAGCAGACTGATATAGAGCAGTATGTTAAAAAATATGGCTACAGCCTGTTGTCCGCTCGCATCCCCCTCAGCAGTACCCGTATCAGTAATCCTCAAACTTTGAATTGAAACATTCATTCTGACAAATTCGATAATCTCATCATCTATATTCCTGCTGTCAATATAGGCATTGATTACGACATTATTGACAAGGGTTCTGATACGATTAAGTAAAATCTGGTTACCAGCGTTATTTGAGTAAAAAAGGACTTGTTTGTCTTCTAAAGCTGTTGCTGGCACAAACAAAACACCATTAATATTTCCTTCTAATATAGCCTCCCTGTTTTCTTCAATGAAAACCTCAAGCTCATCTTTGCTCGAACGTTGGTATGTAAGCTGTAAATCGGCAGGATTATTGTTTTCCATTTCATTCAACTGGTTTCGCAAAAGGTCAAGAGTGCTTTGTTCTTCTGCGAATATCCTGAGCGAATCTCCACCACCTTCAAAGCTCATGAATAAAAACTGCAAGCCAAAAACAATCAGCATAAAAACAGGAAGAGACAAGGTCGCAAATATAAAGCGCTTGCTGAATATTTGCTGTATTACCTCTCGTTTAATAATTGCTTTGGTACGATAATTAATCATCGCCACCTGCTACTTTCAGGAATATTTCCTGCAGCGAAATTTCATTAGCATCAAATTTCTTAATGACAATCTGGCGCTCAATTAAAAGTCTAAGGACTTTTTGAATATCCTCAGCTTTATAAAGAGTGATGCCAGTAGCATTTCCATAATCGTTAACCGTTTCTACCATCGGGCTGGATGATAAAAAACTGATATCACCTTCATAAACCAGACTTATATTGCGTCCTGAAAACTGCTTTTTTATATCTTGCAAAGGACCATTAAGAATTAGCTCACCTTTATGAATTAATGCTATCTGGTCACACATCCTGTCAGCAAAGTCCATCAAGTGAGTTGAGAAAATAATCATCTTCCCTTGCTGTTTTAAATCTATAATAATTTCTTTGAGTATATCGGTGTTAACCGGATCAAGTCCGCTAAAGGGCTCATCCAGTATTATGAACTCAGGGTCTGACAGAATGGCACTTATAAACTGAACTTTTTGTTGATTGCCTTTGGACAAGTCTTCAATTTTTGCGTCCTGCCGATCAAGTAGCTGAAACTTATCCAGATAATCCAGGGCCTTGTTTTTAACTGCTGATGGCTTGATACCTTTTATTTCCATAAAAAAATTCAGCACTTCCATTACTTTCATTTTTTTATAAAGACCGCGCTCTTCAGGCAGGTAGGAAATTCGACGTCTGAAATCATTTTCGACAGCTTTACCGTCAACTAATATCTCACCACTATCCGGACCAATGATATCCATCATCATTCTTATAGTAGTAGTCTTCCCCGCTCCGTTCCTGCCGATCAAACCAAAAATGGCACCTTCAGGGATTTTAAAAGACACGTCTTTTACGGCGTGCAACTGGCCAAAAGTCTTGTTTAGTTTGCGTACTTCTAGTTCACTCATATTTTAAAACACTATGATTATTGCCCAAATCCCAAAAACAAGAACATAAGGAGTAAGCACAATAATTGAGGCTTTTGTTGTGCTGCAGGAAGTAAAACTCTGGTAACCCAGAATAGCCAGGACCAGAGCCCAAATAGCCATTAAATCTATGGCCCTTAACCAACTTGAAAAAACGCCTTCTCTATTTGCTGTCAAGTAATCCAGGTTTAGTGGATTGAGCGCAGTTATATCTATCATTCCGCCAGAGCTAAGAATGACCAACCAGGCGGCTAATGCTGTAAAAATGCCTGGCACACTGCACCAGGTCACTAATGAATACCAACTTTTGTAGCTAATGGTCTTATCGGTTAATTTGGAAACCAAAAGGAAATAGGCGGCTTTAATTGCCATAATAAGCAACAAACCGATAAATACCCCCACCACAGAAGAAACTATTAACAGGCTCTTGTTATCTATCTGAACTTGCAGAGTGGCACGTAAGTCTCTTTCTGCAATACCAGGTTGAAGACTCTGTTCTACCAACTGGTTCAGTAAATACTCTGAATCCACAAGACTGAAAAAACCTAACTGCACTGATGCTGTCATTAAAAAAACCAGCAACCAGGGTAAGAACCAGGCAGGTTTCTCTTTTAAGCGGCCAAACACTTGATTAGGAGCGATAAGAATATCGATGAGATTATTAAGCATACCCTAATACTTTTGGTTAAGCCTTTGCCGACAAGATAGATCAGGGCCTATCCTGCTCATCAAACAAAGGCATCCCTGCCTTGGCAAGATAGTTAAATCAGGCTTCTTGTCTGATGGCGGCTAAAGCCAGCCTTGCATCCTTGTTAGGATCATTCTCGGCCCGAACTTCATCCCCAAACATCATGGTTGGATAATTTTCAGTCGTGAAAGGTGCCCAGGTTGGCATATCAGCGTGGTTAGGATCTCCAGTTCTGGCAAAAGCGGCCCAGGCAGCACTCATCACATGAGCCAGCTCATAACGAGAGCTGTCGGCTCCTGTCATGGAAGCGGCAACATCGACATTATTGAAAACGAAAGGAATTTCCAGCGTGTGATAGGACCCCATACGATTGTCATGCACAGGCGAATGCCAGTCAAAAAGATATAAATAAGACGGCGCTGAACCCTGCTCATATTTCATTCTATTTAAGTACTGGGCACTCCAACGTCGAGTGTTATCGGATTCAGCAGTCAACCACAACATCCTGTTTCTTCTGCCAGGGAATTTACCCTGATAAAGCGAAATCAGCTCTCTGGCCTGCTGTTCATTGCCATTACTAATGCGATTTTTGAATAAATTCAGCATATCGCCATCTGACAACTCATAAGGAGGCGGTCCTATCCAGCCATTTTCTGTTTCGACAGACCCTGCCATGAAAGGCACATCTGCAGTATACGCTGGTGCCGAAGGATCCCATGGGTGGCGCGGAATAAAATTACCGTCTATTACTGGCCCCATTGGGAAGCTGTTAAGGTCCGGATCACCATATAAGGCATCCTCAATCTGCTGGGGTGACAGTGCTTGCAAACGATCCAGCTGATTAGCATTAATACCCAGTTTGTTTAAGTATCTGCTAACACCCTCATTGGCATCATCAGCCGTCATGCCTCTTATTGTGGAGCCACTTTGAGCGATAGCACGATGGAATAAAGTTGATGCAGTTGGCACTCCCATCAGTGAAGAAGTTTTACCCCCGCCTCCTGATTGGCCAAAAATAGTGACCCGATCAGGATCGCCGCCAAATTCTGCTATATTGTCATGCACCCATTGCAGGGCCGCCACCAGATCTTGAGTACCCAAATTCGTGGATTCTGCCCATTTTTCTCCGCCAATATCCGCCAAATGCATATATCCGAAGATATTCAAACGATGACTGACCGACACAACCACAACATCTTCTTTTTTAGCCAGTAAGGTGCCGTCATACATCAAGTAATTACCCGAACCGTAACGATGACCACCACCATGCATCCAGACCATAACCGGACGAGAGCGGTTGTCAGCTGCAGGGGTGAAAACATTCAAATTAAGACAATCTTCACCTTCTTGTTCCTGTCGATTCATTGCCAGCACAACTGGAGAAGGTTCAAATGCATTCGGCCCCTGATAGCAACGATTCCCAATTTGGAACGCATCTCTAACGCCTGACCACGCTGTAGGCGCCTTGGGTGGCATAAAGCGGTTGGCGCCATCAGTTGGCGCACCATATGGAACTCCCCAAAACTGCTGAACACCTTCTCGCATTAGGCCTCTTACACGACCACTTCGAGTGGAAGCCGTTTGTCCAACTTCGCTTATTCGCAAGTCTTGAGCCATTGAAAAAGGAGCTTGCGAAGCAAGATAGAACCCGGCTGTTCCAAGTGCTGTGGAGCCCAGAAAAGATCGTCTGTTTACTGAAGTATTTTTATTTTTATTAGCCAATGTTATTTCCCCCTATGAGAATAAATAGCAAGTCGTGAGACTACCCTATTCATTCTTTGCGAAGCAAGCCAATCCTGTGGGTGAATTGATCCAATTAAACAAAGACTTTATTCATTTTTAAAAGGTACTTGCCAACACAATACTTAATTATGTTCGTTGAGGGTTTAAAAGCTGTGCCTTTTCTTTTAATAATTGGACAAAGGCAAGCTGAGTACCGGTAGGATTCCAGCTCTTGCGCATAGTAATACCGATAGGTCTAGGCGTTTGGATTAATTCAAATTTAATTTTGACAAGACTGCCATTCTCCAGCTCATGCTGAAACTGGTGCTCTGAACTCATCGTCAACCAATCTTCCCCTAACAAGAGTGAACGCACCAGGCCTTGGGAGCCTGACTCCACGATTCTTTCAGGCATTTCAACACCTTCAGATGTGAAAACCTTATCAAACAAAGCCCTTGTCGGTGTCCCTGGTCTTAAAATAACCCATGGATAGACAGAAAGCTTTTTGAGTGTCACTGTACGTTCAGTGACTAGAGGATGGCCAGATCTGGCTAAAATTTCGATTGAAGAAACAAACAGTTTTTCCTGCTTGATATCTTCACTGGGATTTGGGAATCGTAAAGCACCTATTAACAAATCAATATCGCCATTTCTTAAATGGTTCAGTAAATCATCATATATGCCATCGATGACACTGATCTTAAAGTTTGGAAAACGCTTATTAATATCAATAATAGTTGTTGGTAATATCGACGCCCTGGCCAAAGGCATGCTGCCAATAGTAATTTTACCCAATTCACGGTTATGAAAAGCATTAATCTCTTCTCTGGCTTGAGTAATTTCATTAAATGCCAATTTTGATAATCTTGCCAATTTTAGAGCCGCTTTGCTCGACGTAATACCATTGGTGGTTTTTTCAAACAGAATAGTTCCCAGTTGATTTTCCAGGCCCCGTGCTGCGCGATGCAGTGAAGATTGCGAAACATGGAGTGCACGACTGGCTATACTGAAATTCTGTGATTGGGTGATACTAATTAAGTTTCTTAGCTGCGTGGTAGTGATGGCATGAATCAATTGTGAAGGTTTCATCACTTTACCGTCGCTGATACGCGATATTCCTTGTAGGCCTGATAAAATCAAACCCAATGCCCTACGCACCCTGAATTCAAAAATTAATCCCGTCTCGGTAGGCAGCATTCCATCGCTTCGGCGGTTAAACAATACTGTATTTAATTCATCATCCAGTTTGGCGATTGCCTGGGTAATAGCCGATTGGGAAAGATAGACTTTATCTGCTGCTTTACTAATACTTCCTGAATCAAGAACCTCAAGAAAAACTCTTAAATGTCTCAAATTCAACATATCTGTCGACAAGAAACTTCCCCTCTGTTTTTATAAATTATGTAGTCTATATCAAAAATTAATAACAGACGCTTAAATTTTATTTGAATTGTCCTGACCTGCAAACTATATTGGCCTGCCTGGTTTGAATGAGAAAAAGCTAAAGCCTGATCATTTTTACTAAATACCTGACAGACTTATTTACTTATAAGTTTATTTAAAAACTAAACCCTTATTTAGAGACTGAACATGTCAATAGTCGTTACTAACCCACCTCGTGTAGATAGATTACTAGTGGACCAATTCGCCAAGCTTGGTGTTGCAACCGTACACGAAGCTCAAGGCCGTAAAGGCCTGATGTCAGCCGACATCAAACCCATATTCAGACCAGCAGAAATTGTCGGGACAGCAGTTACCTGTGAAGTAGCGCCAGGCGATAACTGGATGATTCACGTGGCCGTCGAGCAATGTCGTGAAGGCGACATATTAGTAGTCACACCTACCAGCCCCTGTTCAGATGGTTACTTCGGTGATTTACTCGCAGAGTCTTTACGTGCCCAAGGAGTCCGCGGGCTCATTATGAACGCCGGCGTGCGTGATATTGCCACCCTGACTGAAATGCAATTCCCGGTTTGGTCAAAAACAGTCTATGCGCAGGGCACCGTGAAAGAAACAACCGCAAACGTAAACACCCCTATCGTTTGTGGTGGCGCCCTGGTAAATCCAGGCGATCTTATTGTGGCAGATGATGACGGTGTCGTGGTTGTTCACCAAGCCGATGCCCAAAGTACCTTGAAGAGTGCACAGGCACGAGAAACTAATGAAACAGCTAAACGTGAACGCCTTGCCAGAGGAGAACTTGGTCTGGATATCTACAATATGCGCGAACGACTAGCTGATAAAGGTTTAAGCTACGTCGATTACAAAACTTGGAAGGATTCACAATAACAATGCAATCAGCCATCCCCTGTTCATTAATGCGCGGAGGCACCTCCAAAGGCTTATTCTTTTTAGCCAACAATCTCCCTGACGACCCGGCAGCGCGTGACAACATATTACTTGCGGCGATGGGCTCTCCTGATGACAGACAAATAGATGGCGTGGGAGGAGCACACCCCTTAACCAGCAAAGTCGCTATTGTCAAAGCGTCTACCCACCCAGAGGCTGACGTTGATTACCTTTTTCTGCAAGTATCTGTCGATAAACCCTTAGTCAGTGATTCTCAAAATTGCGGCAACATGCTGGCTGGTGTCGGTCCTTTTGCCATCGACCAGGGACTTATCAAGGCTTCTCAGGGTAAAACCAAAGTACGTATTCATATGGTAAATACCGGTGGTATTGCCGTTGCTGAAGTACAAACACCCGATGGCAGAGTTGAATACGGCGGTGCTGCCCGCATTGATGGAGTCCCTGGTAACGCAGCTCCAGTTTTACTCGAATTTCTTGATATCGCCGGATCCAGCTGTGGTCAGTTATTGCCAACAGGAAATTTAATTGACCATATAGACGGGCTAGAGGTGACTTGCATCGACAATGGCATGCCCGTCGTATTAATCAGAGCAAAAGATCTCGGTAAAACAGGCTATGAGTCACCTAAAGAACTAGAGGACGATGAGCAGCTTAAGCAAGTTATTGAGAATATTCGTCTAAAGCTTGGCAAAGCTATGAATCTTGGCGATGTCAGCCAGAAAACAGTTCCAAAAATTTCATTAATAGCTGAACCGCAAAACAATGGCACCATCACAACACGAACCTTTATCCCTCACAGAGTCCATGAGGCCATAGGTGTGCTTGGAGCAGCCAGTGTTGCAACAGCATGTATTTTACCTGGCACTGTTACTGAATCTCTTGCCAGGATCAAGCCTGATAATTCAATTCACTTAATTGATGTCGAGCACCCAACAGGTTTTTTCAGTGTAGAGATTGAGCTTGATAAGAGTTCACCCCAAGCAGAAATAAAGCGCGTGGCCCTTCTACGGACAGCCCGTCTACTCATGCGTGGAGAAGTTCTTATTCCTGAAGACCTTAAGCAGAATATAAAATGAGATTAGCACTATGACACTAATTATTGATTGCCACGGCCACTACACAACTGCACCACCACCCCACCAAGCATTTCGTGAATCCCAGCTAGAGGCATTTGCGTCTGGTAAAGCTTTGCCTGAAGTGCCTAAAATCAGCGACGATGAGATACGTGAAAGTATTGAACTTAACCAACTGAAACTTTTACGGGAACGTGGCGCGGATATGACCATTTTTTCACCTCGCGCCTCAGCGATGGCTCACCATCTAGGTGACAATGCTGTTTCACAGCAATGGACGGAGGCCTGCAATAATTTAATCAAACGCGTTGTGGATCTTTATCCGGATTATTTTGCCGGCGTCTGCCAACTCCCACAATCTCCCGGCGTGTCGATTGATCATTCGATTGGCGAACTGGAGCGCTGTGTTAATGAGCTGGGGTTTATTGGCTGCAATCTTAATCCTGACCCTTCTGGTGGTAACTGGACATCAAAACCCCTAACGGACCCAAGCTGGTATCCTTTTTTTGAAAAAATGATTGAACTGGATGTACCTGCAATGATTCATGTATCCGGCTCCTGTAATCCCAACTTCCATGCAACAGGCGCCCATTATATCAATGCCGACACCACCGCATTTATGCAATTCCTGCAGGGAGATTTATTTACAGATTTTCCTGACTTGCGCTTCATTATTCCGCATGGTGGTGGCGCGGTGCCCTACCACTGGGGTCGCTATAGAGGTTTGGCCGATATGTTGGAAAAACCCAGACTGAAAGAACATGTCATGAAAAACGTTTATTTCGATACCTGTGTTTACCATCAGCCTGGTATTGATTTGCTATTCCAGGTTATCGATATCGACAACATTCTTTTTGGTTCTGAAATGGTCGGTGCTGTTCGAGGCATTGATCCGGAAACCGGTCATTATTTTGATGACACCAAGCGCTATATTGAAGCGCTTGATCTTTCAACAGAATATCGGCACAAAGTATTCGAGGGCAATGCAAGGCGGGTCTACCCTCGTCTAGATGCCTTATTGAAGGAGCAAGGCAAGTAACCATAAAAAAAAGAATAATTTATTTCAAATCAAGGCGCCCATAACTTTCGGCTTAATACCATTTAAGGACTATAAGAAGTTGTATAAAAAATGAGTCAATTTACGCCAGACCCGGATTGGTTACCTTTTCATCCAAGTCCGAGTAAACCAGCTTTTGTACCTCCTGCTGGAGCAGTCGATGCGCATTGCCATGTATTTGGTCCCGGCGACATATTTCCCTATGCCCCGAAACGCAAGTACACCCCTTGCGATGCCCCCAAAGAAAAGCTATGGGAATTGCGCGATCATTTGGGGTTTACCCGCAATATTATCGTACAGGCCACCTGTCATGGTGCCGATAACAGAGCGCTCGTCGATGCCCTGCTGCATTCAGATGGGAAGGCACGAGGCGTAGCGACAGTTTACCAGGACGTCACTGATGAAGAGCTTCACAGCCTGAGTGAAGCTGGCGTTCGTGGCGTCAGATTCAATTTTGTAAAACGGCTGGTCGATGCTTTGCCGTTTGACAGCTTGCATGAAATTGCGAGCCGCATAAAACCCTTGGGCTGGCATATCGTGATTTATTTTGAAGCCGCTGAGCTACCTGAACTTTACGATTTTTTTACCGGGTTACCAACGACTGTTGTCGTCGATCATATGGGAAGGCCTGATGTTAGCAAGCCTGTTGGGGGTGCTGAGTTTGAACTGTTCGTCAAATTAATGTCAGAAAATACCAACTTCTGGTCCAAAGTGAGTTGTCCGGAACGTTTATCCCTGGAAGGTCCTCCTTTTTACAGTGATGTGATTCCTTTTGCCCGACACATAGTCGAATCATTTCCAGACAGGGTTTTATGGGGCACCGACTGGCCACACCCCAACATGAAAAATCATATGCCAGATGACGGGCATTTAGTCGATGTCATCCCGCATATAGCGCCAACAAGTGAATTACAGCAAAAACTATTGATTGATAACCCCATGCGCCTTTATTGGCCAGATGAAGCGACTTAAAAGAAGACAATTAGAGGGAATTCCAATGGCACTAAATAAACCTTACTCAGATATACCTGGAACCACCATCTTTGATGCAGATATGGCCCGTATCGGTTTTCATTTAAATCAATTCGCCATGTCTCTTATGAAAGCCCAAAACCGTGAGCGTTTCAAAGCTGACGAACGTGCTTATCTGGATGAATGGTCGATGACTGAAGAGCAAAAACAGGCTGTGCTTGATCGAGACTACAACCGGATGATGTCGCTAGGCGGTAATGTGTATTTTCTAGCCAAAATATTTTCGACAGACGGGCTCAGCTTTCAGTTTGCGGCCGCAACAATGACAGGAATGACTCAGCCGGAATATGCTCAAATGATGCTGGATGGAGGCAGATCTCCAGAAGGCAATCTTTATAAAAATGAACCCAATAAAGGAGCATCATAATGGCTAAAATTACTGCTGGAGTCACTACATCACACGTCCCTGCTATTGGTGCTGCCCTGGATAATGGCAAAGCAAATGAAGAATATTGGAAACCCGTCTTTGCTGGCTATGATTATTCAAAGAAATGGATAGCGGAGCAAAAGCCCGATGTCATTATTCTTGTTTATAACGATCACGCTTCGGCGTTCAGCCTGGATTTAATTCCTACATTTGCCTTGGGCTGCGGTGAAAAATACAAACCGGCAGATGAAGGCTGGGGGCCAAGACCTGTTCCTGATGTCTATTCTCATCAGGAACTGGCTTCACATATCGCCCAGTCCGTGATTACTGATGATTTTGACTTAACTGTCGTTAATACCATGGACGTGGATCATGGACTGACCGTGCCACTGTCACTGATGTTTGGGCAAACCGATGCCTGGCCCTGCAAGGTAATCCCTCTGGCAGTGAATGTCGTATTATACCCACCACCATCAGGACAACGCTGTTATGACCTTGGTAAAGCCTTGCGCAGAGCCGTTGAAAGTTTTGATGAGGATCTGAATGTACAGATTTGGGGGACTGGTGGCATGAGCCACCAATTACAAGGCCCCAGAGCGGGTTTAATCAATAAGGAATTTGATAATAATTTTCTGGACAAGATTGTGAGCGACCCAGAAGCTCTGGCCAAAGTACCACATATAAACTATGTACGTGAAGCGGGCTCCGAAGGCGTAGAGTTAGTGATGTGGTTAATTATGCGCGGAGCCTTAAATGATAAAGTCACGCAAAAGCATCGTTTTTATCATGTCCCGGCATCTAACACTGCGGTGGGGCATTTGATTCTGGAAAATAAATAGGCGGTTACTGGCTTATTTTTCAGTTACACAAAATAAGCATAGAATTTAGTAAGACTATAAAAGAATGGGAGTTAAGTATTAATGAATGTTGCAATAGCAGGACCTGGAGCCTTTGGTATTAAACATCTGGATGGCATCGCAAATATCGACGGCATCAATGTCGTTTCATTGATTGGGCGTAGTCTTGAGAAAACCCAGGCCGTCGCTGACAAATATAATGTTCCACATGTTTGTACGGATTTAGCTGAGGCACTTAAACTGCCTGATTTAGATGCAGTCATTCTTTGCACCCCAACTCAGCAGCATGCTTCTCAAGCTATCCAATGCATGGAAGCAGGGGTTAATGTTCAGGTGGAAATCCCACTGGCGGATAGCTGGAAGGAAGCTGAAGGCGTCCAGCGTGTTCAGAAAGAAACCGGACTTATTTGCATGGTTGGACATACACGTCGATTCAACCCTTCTCACCAGTGGGTGCATAATAAAATCCAGGCCGGCGATATCAAGATTCAACAAATGGATGTGCAGACTTACTTCTTTAGACGCTCTAACATGAACGCATTAGGTGAACCACGGTCCTGGACCGACCACCTGTTATGGCATCATGCAGCGCATACCGTTGATTTATTTCGTTATCAAACGGGCGAAGAAGTTGTTCAAGCCAATGCCATACAAGGCCCCATACACCCGGAGCTCGGCATAGCAATGGATATGTCTATCCAGTTGAAATCCAGTTCCGGTGCTCTTTGCACCTTGTCTCTATCGTTTAATAATGATGGACCCTTAGGAACTTTCTTTAGATACATCTGTGATAACGGTACTTATATTGCGCGTTATGACGACTTGTTTACTGGAAAAGAAGAAGCGATTGATGTTTCTCAAGTGGATGTCTCAATGAATGGGATAGAGTTGCAAGATCGTGAATTTTTTGCAGCAATAAAAGATGGTCGTGAACCCAATTCCAGTGTCGGCAAAGTACTGAATTGTTACAAGGTATTACATGATCTAGAGCTACAACTGAATACCGCCAATTAATTAAAACTGATTAGCACTAATAAAAATTAAGGAGATAATCGAAAATGAAAACTCAAGTAGCAATTATTGGCGCTGGGCCATCAGGATTATTATTAGGCCAACTCCTGCACAATGCAGGCATTGACAATATTATTATTGAAAGAGTGACACCTGACCATGTCTTGAGTCGTATTCGTGCCGGTTTACTTGAAGAAGGTTTTGTCGAAATGGTCAAAGAAGCCGGCGTCTATGACAGGATGGGCAAAGAAGGCCTGGTTCATGACGGTTTTGAAATTGCTTTTGATGGTCAGATTAGAAGAATCGATTTAAAAAAATACAGTGGGGGCAAGCAGGTCGTTGTATACGGCCAAACAGAAATCACCAAGGATTTAATGGATGCTCGAGATGCGTCTAGCGCTCAAACCGTTTATGAAGTGAGTGATGTAGAAATCCACGACCCTAAAACTGACTCACCATATGTGACTTATACTACTAAAGAAGGTAACCATGAGAGAATTGACTGCGACTATGTCGCCGGTTGCGATGGTTTTCATGGCGTTTCTCGCAAAACTATTCCTGAGAACATGAGAACTGAACACGAAAAACTTTATAACGTCGGCTGGTTAGGAGTGCTTTCCGATACCCCGCCAATTTCAGATGAGCTTATCTACGGCACCAGTGATAGAGGCTTTTTCCTTTGCAGTATGCGTTCTGAAACTCGTAGCCGCTATTATGTCGACGTCACCATGGAAGAGAAAGTTGAAGACTGGTCCGATCATCGTTTTTGGGAAGAGCTGAAAAGCCGCCTGCCTGAAAGCATAAGAGGCAATTTGGTAACAGGCCCTTCTATAGAGAAAAGTATTGCTCCCTTACGCAGCTTCATCACTGAACCCATGCAGTATGGGCATCTGTTTTTAGTCGGCGACGCTGCACACATTGTCCCTCCTACCGGTGCAAAAGGTTTAAACCTTGCCAGCAGCGATGTGAATTATCTTTATCGCATTATGCTGAAGGTTTACAAGGAAAATAAACCTGAAGCTATTGAGCAATATTCAAAACTTTGCCTAAAAAGAATCTGGAAATCGGAACATTTCTCATGGTGGATGACAACCATGCTACATAAATTATCTGACAATACTTTTGAGCTCGGCGTTCAGAAAAGTGAACTCGATTATTTCACTGGCACAGAAACCGGATTAAGAGTTATTGCAGAAAACTATGTCGGCCTACCTTACG
>Ga0222714_10003121_pt1 | contig 17082 bp, 16 predicted proteins | sample C33_3DmetaG_FD_165048 | JGI IMG/M metagenome (GOLD analysis project Ga0222714, IMG submission 165048) | Estuarine water microbial communities from San Francisco Bay, California, United States - C33_3D | ecosystem: Environmental > Aquatic > Marine > Unclassified | place: USA: California...
GTCCTATCCGAGCCCGGCATACCGAACCGGCACACGCAATTCGCGATGCGACTGATCCGCGACGCGTCGCTGTCGGCGCTGGTCGCCGGTTTCGTCACGGTGCTGGTGGGGTTCACCAGCTCGGCGGTAATCGTGTTCCAGGCCGCCGAAGCGGCCGGAGCTGGGCCGCGCGAGATCGGCTCATGGATCGGCGCGCTCGGTCTGGGTATGGGCCTGACCTGCATCCTGCTGTCTTTGCGCTACCGGATGCCGGTGGTCACCGCCTGGTCAACGCCTGGCGCTGCAATGCTGATCACCGCGACATCGGGTGTTTCGCTCTCCCAGGCGACCGGCGCCTTCCTGTTGTCGGCCGTGTTGATCACCGTCAGCGGATTTAGCGGCCTGTTCGAGCGCATGATCGGCCGGATTCCGGTGTCGCTGGCGTCCGGGTTGTTAGCCGGAGTCCTGTTGCGATTCGGACTGGATGCGTTCGCCGCGATCGGTACGCGGCCGGTGCTGGTGCTTGCCATGTTGTGCGCCTACCTGTCGATGCGCCGGCTGCAACCGCGCTACGCAGTGCTCGCGGCGCTGGCCGTCGGACTGCTGGTCGCTTTTTTCGATGATGCCTTGCGTCTCGGACCCTTGAAACTGGCCATCGCCGAGCCGGTGTTCACGATGCCGTCGCTTTCGATGGCTGCGGTGTTCGGCGTCGCGCTACCGCTGTTTGTCGTGACGATGGCGTCGCAAAATGTGCCCGGCGTTGCGGTGATTCGCGCATCCGGCTATTCGGTGCCGATCTCGCCGGTGATCGGCTGGACCGGTGCAGTGACCTTCCTGCTGGCACCGTTCGGAGCGTTTGCCCTGAATCTGGCCGCGATTACCGCGGCGATCTGCATGGGGCGTGAAGCCCATGAGGATCCGTCGCGGCGCTATGTCGCCGCGGTTGCCGCCGGCGGGTTCTATCTGCTGCTCGGTCTGTTCGGCGCGACGGTTGCCGCACTGTTTTCGGCCTTTCCCAGGGAACTGGTGCTGGCGATTGCCGGGATCGCGCTGCTGGGCACGATCGGCAATGGTCTTGCGGTCGCCGTCAAGGACGAAAGCCAGCGCGAACCGGCGCTGATCACGTTTTTGGTCACCGCCTCTGGGTTAACCATGTTCGGCATCGGCTCAGCCTTCTGGGGGCTGGTCGCCGGCGCGATTGCGTTGCGGCTGGCGCGACCTGCTGCTTAGGTAGCGAGTCCGGGTCCGTAGTCACCCTCACTTGTTCAAACCGCAGCTCCGGAGCACGCTATTTATATGGTGACGTCGTTCGGAGTTTGCTCCGATCGGACGAACCGATCCGAACGGCGGACACCACGCGCATGGATGCGCACAAGGGGTTCGTCATGAAAAACTTTCGCAAATCAATGATCCCGGTGTTGCTCGGGTTTGCATTTGTATTGGCGGCTGCGCCAGTTCGCCGTCAACCGATCTCGCTCAGGACAGGGGCTTGTGCATGCAGGCCAGGGTTGAGCGCCTCAAGGGTGATCCAGATTGGATCAAGAGCCTGGAAGCGATTCGCGATCCGTATGAGGCTTGGTATTGTTTTTCGTACCAAATGGCCTGGGATCGTGGAGATCATCCCGGCGAGTGATTCGCGCGCAGCCTGCGCGGTGTAGCATTGCCCACAACGAGAATCCGTAGGGGGAACCTGCAGATGCATAACGCGAAGATGTTGATCGGTGGTCGCTGGGTCGACGCCTTGTCGGGACAGACCTTGCCGGTCGAGAACCCTGCCACCCGCGAGTCGTTCGGAGCGATTCCGCGTGGCGCGGCGGCTGATGTCGAACTCGCGGTCAAGGCGGCGGGCGACGCGTTTGCGGCCTGGAGCCGCATCGCGCCGCGCGAGCGTGGCGCGATGCTGATGCAGGTTGCCGAGCGGCTCGCGCAACGCCAGGAGGAACTGGCGCAGATGATTGCGCGCGAGACCGGCAATGCCTTGCGTACCCAGGCGCGCGGCGAGGCGGCCAGCACCGTCGATATTTTTCGGTATTTCGCGGGCATCGCCGGCGAACTCAAAGGCCAGACCATTCCGCTCGGCGAGGGTGTGCTCAGCTACACGCGCCGCGAGCCGATCGGCGTGGTCGGTGCGATCGTGCCCTGGAACGCGCCGGCGTCATTGTCGGCGCTCAAGATCGCGCCAGCGCTTTGCGCGGGCAACACGATTGTGTTGAAGACCGCTGAGGACGCCTCGCTCGCGCCGCTGATCATTGCGCAGGTCTGCCAGGAGGTTCTGCCCGCAGGTGTGGTCAATGTGGTGACCGGACTTGGCGAAGAGGCGGGTGCAGCGTTGTCGAGTCACCCCGGCGTGCACAAGCTTTCATTTACCGGCTCCACCGAGGTCGGCAAACTGATCATGCGCGCAGCGGCCGAGCGCATCGTGCCGGTGTCGCTCGAGTTGGGTGGCAAGAGCCCGTCGATCGTGTTCCCGGATGCGAACGAGCCCTGGGTGGTCGACGGCATCCTCGCGTCGATGCGCTTCACGCGCCAGAGTCAGTCGTGCACCGCGGGTTCGCGCCTGTTCGTGCACGACAGCATCTTCGTCGACTTCGTGCAGAAGGTCGCTGACAAGGCCAGCGCGTTACGCCTGGGCGATCCGCTCGATGAGAACACCGATGTCGGGACGCTGATCAACGAGAAGCAGTTCAAGCGGGTCTGCGGCTACATCCGTAGCGGGCTTGAGCAGCCGCAGGCGCGGCTGGTCACCGGCGGGCTGCCGCCGACCGAAGGTCCGCTGGCGCGCGGTTACTACACGGTACCGACGATCTTCGCGCAGGCGTCCAACGACTGGCGGATCGCGCGCGAGGAGATCTTCGGACCGGTGCTGGTTGCGATTCGCTGGAAGGATGAGGCGGATGTGATCCGGATGGCCAACGATTCGCACTACGGCTTGGCCGCTTATGTGTGGACCCACGATGTCGGTCGCGCGCTGCGCACTGCGCATGCGCTGCAGGCTGGCTGGGTTCAGGTCAATCAGGGGATGGGGCAGTCTCTCGGCCAGCCCTATGGCGGCGTCAAGCAAAGTGGCATTGGCCGCGAGTTCGCCCTTGAGGGCATGCTCGACAGCTTCACGCAGGTCAAGGCGGTGACGGTGAACCTGGGGGTCTGAGTGTGCAACGGTCGGCAGCAGGCTGCCGACCGCGCATCTGGTTCAAGCCTGATCCCGCCAGGAGTGTTGCGCGCGATAACCGAACAGCGCATGCGCCCGGTCGCTCGATTGCAGCGATTCGTTGGCGCCGACTTCGCGGCTCAGCTTGAGCGTGGGAAAGCATTGCGACAGCAATTGCGCGTTCGGGCGGCGCATCACGGTGTCGTTGGCTGCGATGATGCAGTGCTCGGCCCCCTTCATGTCCGAATCGAGCGCCAGTCGGCAGGCCAGGCCGACGTCGCGACTGTCGATGTAGCTCCACAGGTTCCACTTGCGAATGTCCGGGTTGTCCTGCCAGCTCTCGAACATCGGGTACTCATGCGGCTCGATGATGTTCGAGATTCGCAGGCCCAGAAATGCGGTGCCCGGGTTCCAGCGATGCATCTGGCGCGCCATTTCTTCGGACAGCCCCTTGGCCAGCGCATAGCCGCTCTCCGGCAGCGACGGATGCTCTTCGGTGATCGGTGCGAACACCGGAGCCTCGCGGGTGAACGGTAGGCCGAACAGCGTTTCGCTCGATGCCCAAACCACCTTGCGAACACCAACGAGCGTTGCCGCGCTGAACACGTTGTAGGTGCTCATCAGGTTGTTCTGAAACGTGGTCACGTCAGGCGCCAGGCCCGGCGCGGGAATGCCAGCCATGTGGATCACCGCATCGGGGACCTCGAACGGTCGCCGGCGTTCGACCGTACCCATCGCACGGCGCAGTGCGTCGACTGTCTGGCCCATGTCGTTCAGGTCGGCCTTCAGGAAGTGGCACAGGGTCTCGGAGGGCGGTGCGATATCGACGTTCATCACGCGATAGCCCCGCGCGACGAGTTCGCGAATCGCAGCACGGCCTGCCTTGCCGCTTCCGCCGGTGACGACGACTCCGGTCATATGGGTTCTCCTGTCTGGTTGTCTGTGTTGCTGGCGGACTTGCGCGGCGGGCCTTGCCAACGGCGCACCGTGCCGGTGTCGATGTCGAACAGTTCGAGCAGGCGTCCGACGCTGTGGTCGATGATGTCCTGGATCGACGCCGGGTTTGTGTAGAACGCTGGCACGATCGGCGCGATGATCGCCCCGATTTCGCTGACCTGGGTCATATTACGCAGATGGCCGGTGTGCAGCGGCGTTTCGCGCAGGCCCAGCACCAGTCTTCGCCGCTCCTTGAGCACCACGTCAGCCGCCCGCGTCAGCAGCGTGCTGGTGATGCCGCAGGCAATCTCGCTCATGGTCTTTGTCGAGCAGGGCAGTACCAGCATGCCCGCCGTCTGGAACGAACCCGACGCAATGGACGCACCGATATTGGCCGGGGCATGCACGACCGAGGCGAGCGCTTCGACCTGTCGTGGTTTGTAGTCGGTCTCGCAGGCCAGCGTCAGCTCAGCCGCTCGCGACATCACAAGATGGGTCTCGACCCCGGCATCGCGCAGCATCTCGAGCGCACGTACACCGTAGATGACGCCCGAGGCGCCGGAGATACCGACGATCAGCCTGCGCGGCTTGCTGTCTTGTTCCTGCTTCATGCTGGTTGAATGCTTGATCAGTCTGTTTTTGGGGTGCCCGATCCGGCCAAGGCCTGCAGCAACGGGTGCAGCAGCGCGTCGTCGAACCGGCACCCTAGCATCGTTTCGTAGTGTCGCAGATGCAAACTCGCCAGGGCGATCGGGTCTTGTTGATGATCCCGAAGCTCAAGGCGGGCGGCGGTATCGGCCGCGATGCGCGCCAGCACCTGCTGCTGCAGGTGTTCCGCGTCCAGCTCAAGCGACTTGATCTTGTCGCGCAGCGCCGGCACTCCCGGCGAATCCAGGGCCGGGCTGCGCTTGAGTTCGCGACGCAGCTCGCGCAGCGGTGCGACCAGCTGAGTGCGCCACTGCGCCACGGATGATTCAAGGTGCGCGAGCCGCACCGAGTCGATCGGGTCGCCGAGGTTCGCACGCCAGAGCAGGCACAGCAGCAGGTTGACGTCGACCCGATAACGGTCCTGCAGTGCCAGGCAGGCAGGCGCGACACCTGGTGCGCGATAGATGCGCAACGAGAAGTGCCACAGCGCGTCGTCCTTGGTTGGGTCGACTGAGACCTGTGGCGATGGCGTGCCAGTACCCTGCGGCTGGCGCCGGCGTGCGTTCGGATCCTGGTTCACTGAGGTCCGGCCGCGTCGCAGCTGAAGCCGGCTACGCGAAGCGCGGCCATTGCCCGGTCCAGATGCGCCTGGCCGCGAGTGCTGATCGTCACGTCGATCCGCACATAGCGCACCGGCAGTCCGGCGAACGCCCGCTGATGCGTGACCTCCTCGATGTTCGCGCCCTGCTCGCCGAGAATCGTCGCAATACTGGCCAGTGATCCGGGTACGTCACGGGCCGTGATCAGCAGCCTGGCCATTCTGCGGTGGCGCACCATGTGCCGGGTGATCGCATCGGACAAGGTCAGCGAGTCGATGTTGCCGCCGCACAGCACCAGCCCGACCTTCCTGCCGGCGTAGCGCGCCGGATCGGACAGCACCGCTGCAAGACCGGCTGCGCCTGCACCCTCGGCGACTGTCTTTTCGATTTCGAGCAGCAGCACGATCGCGTGCTCCAGTTGCGCCTCGTCGACCAGTGCGATGGCGTCCACATGTTCACGGATCAGCGGCATCGTTAGCTGCCCGGGGTTCTCGACGGCGATTCCTTCGGCGATCGTCGACATGCCAGCCTGCTCGCCGGGCGCTTTGCCATAGAACGCGCACCATGCTGCCGGAAATCTCTCGGCCTGCACGCCGGTGATCCTGAGTTCGGGCTGCATTGCATGCGCCATCAGGGCAATGCCGCCCAGTAATCCGCCGCCGCCGATCGGAATGACCAGATCGTCCAGCGCCGGTTGTGCGCCGAGCATCTCGATCGCCAGCGTGCCCTGCCCGGCGATCACGAGTGGGTCGTCGTAGGGATGGACCAGCGTCATGCCGCGCTCGGTGGCCAGCGTCAGCATTTGCTCACGCGCCTGGGCGAAGGTCTCGCCGGCAAGCACCACCTCGGCACCGAGTCGCTCGGTGTTTTCGATTTTGACGAACGGGGCGAACCGGGGCATCACGATGGTTGATGGAATGCCCAACCGGGTCGCGTGGTAGGCAACCCCTTGCGCATGATTGCCCGCCGAGACTGCGATCACGCCGCGTTCGCGCTCCGCATCGGTCAGCGCGAGCAGCTTGTTCAAGGCTCCGCGCTCCTTGAACGATGCGGTGAACTGCAGGTTTTCGAACTTCAGGTAAATCTCGCAGCCGGCGACTTCCGACAGCGTCTTCGAGTGCATGAACGGCGTGTCGATCAGTTGTCCGCCGATTCGCCGGGCGGCCTCGCGAACCAGATTCACGCTGAGTGCGGCACCCGGTTGATTGCTTTGCGCTGACTCTGTGGGATTGTCCGAAGGCACGGCTGGACCGCGCGAGGTTCTCGTTTGCATGACGTGATGGTCGCCCGGATGTCGGGTCGCTGCAAGCCTGCTGGTGTCGAGGCGCCCGGGCCGGCGTGTCCGTGGTCCGGCTGGCAGTGTCCGGCGAAGCGGGTCGCTCAGTTAGACTTTCGGCAACTTGACCGGAGCTATTGAATCCATGACCAGCAATGCAATCGAATTCGACCGCGCACGCAAGGTGCTCGTGGGCGGCGTCAATTCCGCAGTTCGCGCGTTTCGCGCGGTGGGCGGCACGCCGCGATTCATCGACCGCGCCGATGGCGCCTACATGTGGGACGTCGAGGGAAAGCGTTACATCGATTACCTGGGCTCGTGGGGGCCGATGATCGTCGGGCAGTCGCATCCGCATGTGGTTGCTGCGGTCAAGGCGGCGGCCGAACGCGGCTTGTCATACGGTGCGCCGAATGTGATGGAGTCCGCGCTTGCCGAGCGGATTTGCGCCTTGTTTCCGCAAGTCGAGCGGGTGCGCTTTACCAGTTCTGGCACCGAGTCCGCCATGTCGGCAATCCGGCTGGCGCGCGGATACACCAACCGCAGCAAGATCATCAAGTTCGAAGGGTGCTATCACGGCACTGCCGACAGCCTGCTGGTCAAGGCCGGGTCAGGGGCGTTGGCCTTCGGAACCCCAAGCTCGGCGGGTGTGCCCGAGGATCTCGCGCGCCACACCCTGGTCGCCCAGTTCAACGACCTGGCCAGTGTCGAGGCATTCTTTCGACAGCATCCGAAGGAAATCGCCTGCGTGATGGTCGAACCGATCGCCGGCAACATGAACCTGATCAAACCGCAGCCGGGTTTTCACGAAGGCTTGCGCAAGCTGTGTTCCGATCATGGTGCACTGTTGATCTTTGATGAAGTCATGACTGGATTTCGAGTTGCGCTTGGTGGTGCGCAGCAGGTGACGGGTGTCACGCCAGATATGTCCGCATTCGGCAAGGTCATCGGTGGCGGTATGCCGGTCGGTGCGATCGGCGGCCCGGCCGATGTGATGGACATGATGGCGCCGCTGGGGCCGGTCTACCAGGCCGGCACGCTGTCGGGCAATCCGATCGCGATGGCCGCAGGACTGGCGACGCTCGATCTGATCGAAAAGCCAGGATTCTTCGACGAACTGTCGCGCAAGTGCGCGCGTCTGGTGCAAGGGCTCAACGATGCTGGCCGTGATGCCGGCGTGGCCTTCTGTGCGCAGAGCGAAGGTGGCATGGCCGGGATGTACATGATGGCTCAGCCGCCGCACAGTTTTGCGCAGGTGCAAACCCAGGACGTCGAGCGCTTCAAGCGTTTTTACCATCTGATGCTTGAGGCCGGTATCTATCTGCCGCCGTCGCCGGTCGAGGCGTTTTTCTTTTCATCGGCGCATTCGGATGCCGATATTGACGAGACGATCGCAGCAGCCCGCAAGGCGCTGGCCGCAGTGGCTTGATCGCAGGCCAGCCTCTTGCAAGGGGCTGGCTGGGAAGTGGCCGCTAGGGCCTGCGGTGCAGGCGGCATCGGAAGGGATCGAAGATGGAACACGCGCAAATCGAAAGTCATGCTGCGGTGCAGATCGCGGTGATCGGCTATGGCTGGTGGGGAAAGACGATCACCGCGCTGCTGGCGGATTCGCCGCATTTGAGCGTGATCGCGGTCGTGGAAGCGAGCGCGGCGATCCGCGATCAGATGGCTGGCGATTCGCAGCGACTCGGGTTTCGGGTGCTCGCCGACTTTCAGGCGGTGCTGGCCGATCCGCAGATCGAGGCGGTCGTTCTGTGCACGCCGCATGAGTTCCATGCCGGGCAGATCGTCGCGGCCGCGCGCGCCGGCAAGCATGTGTTCTGCGAAAAACCACTGTGCCTGACTGCCGGTGATGCAAAGCTCGCGATCGATACCTGCCGGCAGTATCAGCGGGTGTTGGGCATCGGTCATGAACGCCGGTTCGAGCCCGCGGTGCAGGAGCTTCGCCGACGTATTGCCGCGGGCGAACTGGGCACGGTGCTGCAGATCGAAGGCAATTTCAGCCAGGACAAGTTCTTCGCATTGCCCAAGGACAACTGGCGGCTGTCGAATCGGCATGCGCCGGTCGGCCCACTGACAGCTACCGGGATTCACGTGGTAGACCTATCGATTGCGGTGCTCGGGCCTTGCGAATCGGTCTGGGCGCGTCTTGCGACCCGCGGTTCCGATTTCGAAAACGGCGACACGTTGGCGATCATGATGGCGTTCGCAGGCGGTGCGAACGCGATGGTCAGCGCGGTGCTAGCGACGCCGTTCGAGGGACGCTTCGCGGTTTACGGGTCTCAAGGCTGGATCGAGATCCGCGACCGCACCCACCCCGAGAACCCAACCGGTTGGGATGTGACAACCGCATTGCGCGGTAAGCCGCGCATCAGCGAGTTCTCACCCCCGGCGCCCAGTGTGCGTCTGAATCTTGAGGCCTTCGCGAAGGCCATACGCGGTCAGGAGGCGTATCCGGTGCCCGCCGATCAGATGCTTGCCAATGTCGCTACGCTCGAGGCGATCATGCGGTCAGTTCGCTCGGGGGCGATCGAACCAGTGCGCATCCCGCATTGAGCGCGATGCCGGGCAAGCTAGCGGCGCGACTCAGCCTGTTGATGCGTCGCGCTCCGAGCGCGTCAGACTGAACACTCCTCTTGCGACCAGACGGGAGAACTCGTTCTCGACCTGTTCGCGCGCGGTGGCCAGCGCTGGATCTTGAACCCTTTCGATCCTGCTGGCGAGCACCAGCATCCGGTTGAGTTGGACGCCGGAGATCTCCGACATCTGGATTCCGGTGTCCCGGCCAGCATCCTTAAAGACCGACACCGGCATGATCGTGGCGTGCCGGCCACGCAGAACCAGTTCCCGGATTGAGTCCACCGAATCGATCTCCGCCTTCAGCCGCAGCTGTCTGGCGAGAGGCATCAACTGTCGATCGACGATTCCGCGATGCAGGCTGGTCATCAGCAACGGGATCGAGTCGAGTTCTTCGACTGAGACGATGCGCGCCATGCCCATACGCGCATGCGAGACGAGCGCAAACGGTTCGCCGAGCAGTGGATGCAGCGACAGTCTGCGGCCTCGCTCCGGATTGGTGACGATCGCCATGTCGACCTGGCCCCGTTCGAGCCAGTCAAGCAGTTGCGGGGTGAATGCCTCGCGGCTGCGTAATTCGATACTGTCCTGGGCGTCGATCCAGCGTTCAAACAGACCTGGCAGCAGGACCCGGGCAAGCGTTGGCGAGGCACCGAGCACGATGGTGCTGCGAGAGCCGCCCCGGTCCTGCGCGAGTCGCTGCCGCGTCCTTGCGATGTCGGCAAGGACGCGTTGCGCGGTTTCGTAGAGCACGATGCCGGCGGCAGTCAGTCGCACTCCGCGCGGCAGTCGCTGAAACAACTGTGTGCCGAGCTCGGTCTCGAGTTCACGCAACTGTCGGGTCAGTGCCGGCTGTGCAATCGGGATCGCCGCTGCGGCAGCGGTCAAACTGCCCGCATCGGCGATAGCAACGAAATTGGCCAGGGTGCGCAGGTTCATGAACGGCTTGTTCGCGAATATCGATATCTGATTGCTATGGTAAGAACCCGTTCTTACGGGGTTTCTGAACGAATCTTCGCACTAATCCATACTAATTTGATATAGGTTTGAGGAAATTCAGTATTGGAAGCGCATTGCTCGCTCTTTTACAGTCCACAAGACATTCACTCGCTTCCGGACAGGCGCTAGCGTGCAAACAGCGGTCAGCAGCAACAGTTCAGTCAGCCCCGCCGTGGGTTTCGAAGCCTTGCGCGATTTCATCGCGCGTGCACTGGGCTCGCAGGGACTGCCGTCCGCAGACGCTGCCAAGGTCGGTGAGTTGATGGCGCAGGCCGATCTGCAGGGTTCAGACGGTCACGGTGTGATCCGTCTGCCGCAGTACATCAAGCGCATCCGCGCCGGAGGCATCAACCTGAACCCGGACATTCGGGTGGTCAGCGAACGAGCCGCATGTGCAATCGTCGATGGTGACAATGGCATGGGCCACCTGGTGGTGTCGCGAGCAGTCGATCTGGCTATTGCCAAGGCGCTTGAGGCCGGTGTCGCCTGGGTCAGCACCCGGTATAGCAATCACGCCGGTCCGGCGTCGTTGTACGCGCGAAAGCCGCTCGAACACGACATGATCGGACTGTACTTCGCAGTCGGAAACGCCAACCATCTGCCACCGTGGGGTGGCATGGACATGTTGTTGTCGACCAATCCGATTGCAGCCGGCTTTCCGGCTGGCGACGAAGCGCCGGTGGTGCTCGACATGGCGACCACGGTGGCTGCCTACGGCAAGGTCAAAGCCAAGGCCAAGAAGGGCGAGATGATGCCCGAGGGTTGGATGATCGACCGACAAGGCAAACCGCTGCTCGATCCGAAGCGCGCCGACGAAGGTTTTTTGCTGCCAATCGGCGGGCACAAGGGCTATGGCCTGGCGCTGATGGTGGGCCTGCTTGCCGGCACGCTCGGTGGCGCGGCCATGGGGCGCGATGTGGTCGACTTCAACGCCGACCACCAGAGCGTGACCAACACCGGGCAGTCGATCCTGGTGATCGATCTGTCGGCATTCGGTGATCCTGCGGTATTCAAGGCGTCGGTCGATGCGCTGATTCAGCAGATCCGTGACAGCGAGCGCTTGCCGGGGGTTGAGCGCATCTGGTTGCCTGGTGAGCAAAGTCACGATCGGCGAGAGCGCTATGCGCGTGCCGGAATTCCAATCGCGGCCGGTCTGTTCGCGGAACTGCGCGAGCTTGCCGACAGCCTGGGCATCGCTCCGCTGGTTGCCGGATCTGGCGTATAAACACAGCGAAACGACACACAAGATTGACGTAGTCAAGGAGTCCACAAGATGAGTCCTATCACCCGCGAGCCCGCCGTGCTGCGGCCCGATCAGATCGACGCGCATGATCGCGGCGGCGGTGCCCGCACGATTCCACTGGTGCAGCCCGATACCGGCGCCACCTGTTTCATCAACGGCATCACCGAATTCGGTCCCGGTGCAAAGATTCCGTTCCACAGCCATAACTGCGAGGAAAGCGTGATGCTGCTCAGTGGCCATGCGTTTCTCGATTACGAGGGCAAGACGCAGGAGTTGAAGCCGTTGGACACCACCTTTATACCGCCGAATATCTCGCATCGGTTTCGCAACATGTCCGAGACCGAGCCGATGAAGATCTTCTGGACCTATGCGTCCGTGAACGCGACCCGCACGCTGACCGAGACTGGCGAAACCCGTCCGATCGCGGCTGAGCGCAAGGCCTGAAGCATTCCGCACGGAGACTGACATGGGATTGCGCTTTCTCGAGCATGTGCTGATCCTCACGCATGATCCGGACGCGACGCGCGACTGGTTCTGTGACAACCTGGGGTTTCGCGAAGGCCCGCACCCGGAGTTCGGTTTTCCGGTGCGCTGGTTGTACATCGGCGATCAGGACGTGATTCACATCGGCAAGGCGCGGCATTCGCAGCATCAGGATACCTACCTGCAGACGCCGAGTGACCAGGCTGATATCGACTATTCGGCAGCCGGCGCACCGGGTTCGGGTCGCATTGACCATATCTGCCTGAACTGTGACGGACTCCCCGAGTTCGTCGAGCGGCTGACCCGCAATGGTGTCGAGTTCAGCGAACGCAAGGCGCACAACTCGGACCTGTACCAGCTGTTCATGCGTGAACCAGTCAACGGCATCAAGGTGGAGCTGAACTTCTCCTGGGAAGAGGCGGTTCGTGCCGGGCGTGTGCCGGGCTGGACCGACACCGGTGAGAACGCCAAACCGGCCGAGCAGGTCAAGGTCTGAACTCAGCGCTACCTGGTTCGACCAAGAATTTCACGAAAGGCGTTATTTCATGCAGTGCAAGATGGCGAGGGTGTACCAGGCCGGCGGGCCGGAAGTGATTCGGATCGAGACGGTCGAGTTGGCTGAACCCGGGGCTGGCGAAGTCCGGATCCGGCATACCGCAATCGGTTTCAATTTCCAGGACATTTACACCCGCTCGGGCATGTACGCGGCACCGATGCCCACCGGTCTGGGCACCGAGGCAGCCGGCATCGTCGAGGCGATTGGTTCGGGCGTCAACGACTTCAAGGTCGGCGACCGTGTCTGCTACGCAAGTGGTCCGGTACTCGGCGCCTGCGCCACGCATCGCAACTATCCGGCTGCCCGGCTGTTGCATGCGCCCGCACACATGAGTGACGAGCAGATCGTGGCATCGCTGCTCAAGGGCATGACGGTTGAGTACCTGATGCAGCGCTGCTATCCGGTGCAGCCTGGGCAGTTCGTGCTGATGCATGCGGCAGCCGGCGGAGTCGGTCTGCTCGCGGGCCAGTGGGGCAAGCAGATCGGCGCGCGCATGATCGGTGTGGCCGGCGGTCCTGACAAGGTCAGGATCGCTCTGGAAAACGGCTATGAGTTCTGCCTTGATCGCAACAGCGATGACATCGTCGCCCGCGTCAAGGAAATTACTGGCGGTGCAGGCGTGCCGGTGGTTTACGACTCGGTCGGCAAGAACAGCTTCGAGCAGAGCCTGGAGAGTCTTGCTGCCCGTGGCTACTTCGTGTCGTTCGGCACCACCACCGGCGCGCCGCCTCCGGTGCAGGCCGCGACGCTGCAAAAGATGGGTTCGCTGTATTTCACGCGCCCGACGCTGGTGACCTATACCGCTTCAACCCAGGAGTTGCGCGAATCGGCCGCTGCGGTCTTCGCGATGTTCGAGAAAGGCGCGTTGCGGGTATCGATCAACCAGCGCTATGCGCTGGACGATCTGGCGCGTGCCCATGCAGATCTGGAAACCGGCAAGACGACCGGCTCCAGTGTGATTGTTCCCTGACTTTCTGTTTAGCCAGACTTCAACGAGGAGACAACCATGAAGCTGAAATTTAAGCTGGCGCTTGCGGCGAGCGTGCTCGGCCTGGCGTTCTCGGGCAGTGCCAGCGCCGACAACATCAAGCTGCGCATCGCGTCGGGCCACCCGGCAGCCAACACCTATGTGAACCTGATGCAAAACTTTTTCGTGCCGGAAGTCACGAAGCGGGTCGCCGAGCGCACCAAGCATAAGGTCGAATTTGTCGAAGGTTATGGTGGTTCGATGGTCAAGGTCGCCGACACCCTCGAAGGGGTGCAGTCGGGCCTGATCGACATCGGTGGCTATTGCTTCTGTTTCGAGGCCTCCAATCTGCCGCTGAACGCTTTCCAGGTGATGCTGCCGTTTGGCACGATGAGCCCGGAGATGAGCGTCAAATTGGCACGATCGGTCTACAACAAGGTTCCGGAACTGTCCGAAGTCTTTGAGAAGAAGTTTGGTCAGAAGCTGATGGCGCTGATCTCGGACAATGGATACAACTTGGGTACCACCTTTCCCTGGGATACGGTGGCTCAGTTGAAGGGCCAGAAGCTGGCCGGCGCAGGCCTGAATCTGAAGTGGCTCGAGTACGCTGGTGCCACGCCGGTGCAGTCGTCGCTGCCGGAGGCTTACACCTCGATGCAGACCGGGGTTTACAACGGCTGGATCATGTTCCCGTCGGGTTGGGTCAACTTCAAGCTGCACGAGGTTGCCAAGCACTACACCGAGATCGGATTCGGTGCGATCACCTGGCACGGGCTGACGATCAATTCGAAGCGTTTCGCCAAACTGCCCAATGATGTACAGGCGATCCTGCTCGAAGTGGCCAAGGAGTACGAGGCCAAGACCGGTACCGTCAACGAGGCCAACTATCCCAAGCAGCTCAAGCAACTCGCCGATCTGGGTGTGACCGTCAAGAAGGTGCCCGATGCGGTGCGCGCCGAATGGGCGCAGTCGCTTAAGGATTGGCCGCAGTCGATCGCAGCGGAACTCGACAAGAAAGGACTACCCGCCTCACAGGTCCTGAAGCTGACACTTGAAGAGGCCGAAAAGCTCGGTCACAAGTGGCCGGTCCGTTACCAGATCAAGTAACGGCAATCTTCGCTGTCGTGCCTGTTCGCCCGGCTGCTGAGACAGTCGGGCGAACTGTTTTCTCCGGAGGTGGTTCGGATGCTCACTCGGCTGACCGACTGGTTGTCCAGATCCCTGATGGTGCTGGCTGCCGTTCTCGCGTTTTTGCTGTGCTTCTTGGTCGTTGCTGACGTCCTCGGTCGCACAGTGTTCAACAGCCCGGTGCAAGGCACTCCCGAAATCATTTCGCTGTCGATCGTGATCGTCTGCTATTTGCAGGCGGCCTACGCGATTCGTTCCGGCGGCATGCTGAATGTCGAGGTAATCACCGCGTTGTTGGGTGATCGAACGCGTTCCTGGTTCGCCGCATTCGCGTCGCTATGCGGAGTCGTATTCTTCCTGGCCATTTGCTACGGCAGTCTTGAGGGCGCCGCCTACGCCTGGGAGTCGGGCGAATACGAAGGTGAGGGAGCGTTACGGGTTCCAGTCTGGCCGGCGAAGTTCGTGATCGTGCTCGGCACTGGCCTCGCGGCGGTTGGCTATTTGCTGATGATGTTCACGCAAATCGGAGCTGCGATTGGCGGCAGGCCTGCGGTTTCCCACTCTGCGCAGCACTGAGGCTCGCTGATGTTCGATCCCTTCCAGATGTTCGTGCTGATCGGCGTGCTGCTGACGCTGGTGTTCGCCGGAGTCCATATCGCGGTGTCGCTGGGTCTGACCAGCATGCTGGGCATCTACATGTTCACCGGCGAAATCGACACGGTGCTTAGCTTCGCCTCGAACACGGCCTACGAGGCGCTGCGCGACTATGTGTTCGCGGTAATCCCTCTGTTCATGCTGATGGGCGAATTTCTGGCCAAATGCGGTGCGGCCAGCGACCTGTTCGCGCTGATTAACCGCTATTCGCGCTGGATGCCCGCGCGGCTGGGCATTGCGACAGTGCTGGCCAACGCGGTGTTCGCATTCATCACTGGCGTGTCGATCGCCGCAGCGGCTGCCTTTTCCAAGATTGCCTACCCGGAGATGCGCCGCTTTGGCTACGAGCGCAAACTCGCGCTCGGTTGCATCGCTGGCAGCGCCTGCCTGGGCATGTTGATTCCTCCTTCGGTGCTGCTGATTGTCTGGGGCGTGCTCACAGAGATGGCGATCGGCAAGCTGTTCATCGCCGGCATCCTGCCAGGACTGGTCGTCGTGACCTTGTTTATCGGCTACCTGGTCTGGGTGGCCAAGACTCAGCCGCATCGGGTCGGCGAGACCCCGGCCAAGCTTCTGGAGCAGCATGCGCCCGACGAGGACCAGCCATTGCCCGACGACATGCGGGCCGTGCTGCTCAGCACGCTTGGGATCATTGCACTGATCGTCATCGTGCTGGGTGGTATCTGGCTCGGATTTTTCACGCCGACCGAGGGCGCAGGCGTGGGCGCGACCCTGGCGCTAGGCCTGGCGATGCTGCGTGGCATGAAACCCGCGGAAATGCTGCAGGCGATTCTGTCGGTTGGGCGTACCTCGGCTCCACTGCTGCTGATGCTGGTGACCGCGCAACTGTATTCGCGGGTTTTGTCGATGACTGGCGTGACTGCCGCTGCCAATGAGTTCTTCGTCAATTCAGGATGGTCGCCTTACGCGGTGCTGATGCTGATGGTCGGGGTCTGGTTTGTGCTTGGCTGCATCATCGACTCGATCTCGATCATCTTGCTGACCGTGCCGGTGTTCGCGCCACTGGCCGTTGCCCTCGGCTTCGATCCGTTCGCGTTCGCGATCATGGGGGTGCTCGCGATCGAGGCAGGCCTGCTCACTCCACCGTTCGGCATTCTGGTGTTCACCGTGAAGGCGGCGATCACCGACGAACCGGATCTGAGAGCCGGCGAGATCTTCTGGGGTGCGATTCCGTACTGGATCGCGCTGCTGGTGGCAATCCTAGCGCTGCTGTTCATTCCCGAATTTGCCACCTGGCTGCCGAATCTGGGCAGCAAGGTCGGTGCTTGACCGTCCGAGGAGAGAGCCATGCCTGCCTATTGGGTCGCACGTGCCCGGATCGATGATCCGGTTGAATACAAGAAGTACACCGACCAGGTGCCTGGAATCATCGCGAAATACGGTGGCAAGGTGCTTGCGCGGGGCGGGCGCTACCAGATCATGGAAGGCCCTGAGGATTTTCATCGTTTTGTGGTGATCGAATTTCCGAACTTCGAGGCCGGAGTCAACTGTTTCCAGAGTCCGGAGTATGTTGCGGCTGCTGCTCATCGTCGCGACGGCGCCGGGGTCGTCGAGAACGTCATCGTGGATGGGGGCGATGCGACCAAGTGACTCGATGCGTCGCTAGTGCGATCGACTGCCTGTTTGCAGACACTGAGTTACTGAGTCACGGAGTTTTGCGATGGACCGACTCTTCACGCTGGCCGGTGCACTGAGCGCGCTGATCGCGGTTGCCGCTGGCGCGTTCGGCGCCCACGGGCTGAAGGGACGGATCTCGTCCGAGATGTTGCAGGTGTTCGAGACCGCAGCGCGCTACCAGATGTACCACGCGCTTGGTCTGCTCGCCTGCGCTTGGCTCGTAACGCGATGGCCTGGGCCGTTGGCGCACGTGG
>Ga0222714_10003122_pt1 | contig 17081 bp, 14 predicted proteins | sample C33_3DmetaG_FD_165048 | JGI IMG/M metagenome (GOLD analysis project Ga0222714, IMG submission 165048) | Estuarine water microbial communities from San Francisco Bay, California, United States - C33_3D | ecosystem: Environmental > Aquatic > Marine > Unclassified | place: USA: California...
TTTTCTCCCCGTCTTCTTGGATGTAAACGGTGATGTTGCCCTCGATTTGGTAGAAGAGTTCTTCGGTTTCGTTGTAGTGAAAATCCTTGCGGTTGTTCGGCCCGCCTACAATCATCACGATGTAGTCTTCACCCTCTGGATAAAGGTTTTTATTGGCCACAGGCGGTTTCAGCAAGTGGCGGTTTTCGTTGATCCAATAGTTGAGATTGAAAGGTGCTCGAATGGCCATATTCCAAAATTACGCATTTTTTGTCACGAGCCTTTCTCAGAGCCTTACCTTTGTGTTGCTACCATGAGCGATGCCATCAAGCATGAGTGTGGGGTGGCGTTCATTCGCCTGAGAAAACCCCTGGAGTACTACAAGGAAAAGTACGGTACCTATTGGTACGGTCTGCACAAGCTGCAATTCTTGATGACCAAACAACTCAACCGGGGCCAAGATGGCGCTGGAATTGGGGTGGTCAAGCTCAATCCCGATTACGGAGCCCGTTATTTGGCGCGCAAACGCAGCGCATCCAAGACGGCCATCAGCGATGTGTTTGATGAAGTATACGGTGACCTCAATGCCATGGATGCTTTGCAGCGTGAAGACCTCGAGCACTTGAAAAAACACTATCCCTATGCGGGAGAATTGTTGTTGGGTCACTTGCGCTATGGAACTTACGGGGGGAATTCCATCGAGAACATTCACCCTTTCTTGCGTCAAAACAACTGGATGGCGCGCAACCTCATGCTGGCTGGTAACTACAACGTAACCAACACTGATGAGCTATTCAATGCCTTGATCAATTTGGGTCAACAGCCCAAAGAGAAGAGCGATAACGTGCTCATGCTGGAGAAGATTGGTCACTTCATTGATGAAGAGAACCAACGTTTGTTTGGCATTTACAAGGCCCAAGGCTACGACAATCTGGAGATTGCCGAAAAAATCAAAGAAGAAATCAACCTCAAGAATGTGCTGAAACGCTCATTCAAGAATGTTGATGGCGGATACAACATGGTCGGCATGTTGGGGCATGGAGATGCCTTCGTGATGCGCGACCCCGCGGGCATTCGCCCTTCGCATTACTACGCCGATGATGAGGTAGTAGTGGTGGCTTCAGAGCGTGCCCCGATCATGACGGCTTTCAATGTTCCTTTGGAGTCCATTCAGGAAATCAAACCGGGACATGCCTTGATTGTCAAGCGCGATGGTTCGTTCTCTGAGGAGAAAATTTTGGCGCCTTTGCCACGCAAGAGTTGCAGTTTCGAGCGCATTTATTTCTCGCGAGGCAGCGACAAAGACATTTATCACGAGCGCAAGGAGCTGGGTCGACTGTTGGCCGGAAAAGTGCTGGACATGATTGATTTCGATCTGAAAAACACCGTGTTCTCCTACGTGCCCAATACGGCTGCGACCTCTTTTTATGGGTTGGTCGACGGCTTGAATGAGCAGATACGCAAGCGCCAATTGGATGCTTTGTACAACACCGACGGATGCACCAATCCGCAGGCATTGAAAGAGGTATTGGGATGGTACTTGCGCCGAGAAAAGGTGCTGGTCAAGGACGCTAAGATGCGAACCTTCATCACCAACGACAACGACCGAGAGGGCTTGGTGGGGCATGTTTACGACGTGACCTACGGCATTGTTCAGCCGGATCAAGATACCCTGGTGATCATGGACGATAGCGTGGTGCGCGGTACCACTTTGCGCACGAGCATTTTGCGCATATTGGACCGATTGAAGCCCAAGCGCATCATTTTGGTGAGCTCAGCGCCGCAAATTCGCTACCCCGATTGCTATGGAATTGACATGAGCCGTTTGGGTGATTTTGCCGCTTTCCAAGCGGCCATCGCCCTGCTCAAGGAGCGAGGCATGGAAGACTTGTTGGCCGATTTGTACGCCCGAGTGAAGACAGAGTTGACCAAGCCTGCTGAGGAGCAGGTAAACCTGGTTAAGGAGCTATACGCTCCCTTCAGTGCTGATGAAATCACGGCTAAGATTGCCAATATGGTGCAGCCCAAAGACTTGAATGCCCGTTTTGACATGGTGTTCCAGAGCATTCAGAATCTGCACCAAGCTTGTCCCAACGATACGGGCGATTGGTACTTTACGGGAGATTATCCGACCCCGGGTGGAACCCAAGTGGCCAACCGCAGTTTCTTGTACTACATGGAAGGTAGCCGCAAGCGGGCCTATTGATTGCCGTTCAAAATTGTACCTTTGCATTTCGAATCATGAGCACAGTTAGCGAAGTTTTAAGTCAGTTGAGCGATCAGTTGGAGCGCAATTTGTCGCACACCTCTACCGAATTTGGACGCATTCGCGCCGGCAAGGCCAGCGTAGGCATGTTGGATGGCGTAATGGTTGAAGCTTATGGCGCTATGATGCCTTTGAGCGGCGCAGCTACCGTTAGCACCCCTGATGCCCGCACCTTGAGCATTCAGCCCTGGGATCGATCTTTGATTCAAGCCATTGAAACGGCCATCATCAATTCCAACTTGGGTTTTGCGCCTCAAAACGACGGCATGAACATTCGCATCAACGTTCCTCAGTTGACCGAAGAGCGCCGCAAGGAACTGGTGAAACGCGCCAAAAACGAGGCCGAGAATTCCAAAATCGGCATTCGCAACTTGCGCAAAGACGCCAACGAGCGCATCAAGAAGCTGAAAAACGACGGTTTGAGTGAAGACGAGGCCAAGGTGGCTGAAGCCGACATTCAGAAAATGGTCGATGGCTTCATCAAGAAGACCGAAGACTTGCTCGTGGGCAAAGAAAAAGAGATCATGACCGTGTAAGGTCGGGAGGCTCGTTAAACTCCTACTATTTTCAATTCTTTCTGAACCTGTTTGGCGCGAATCAGCAGTTCTTCTAGCGTGTTGGCTACGACTGTAACGTGCCCCAGTTTGCGATGGGGGCGGGTTTCGCTTTTTCGGTACAGGTGTACGAAAACGTCTGGGCTCTGGTTCCAAGCTTCGTGATTTTCCAATTGGTAAGCCCCTGATAAACCCTCGGGTCCTACCAAGTTGATCATGGCCGAAGGCTGCAAGAGTTCGGTAGATCCAAGCGGCAGGCCAAGCAAAATGCGGTCTAATTGCTCAAACTGACTGGTGGCGCAACCTTCAATGCTGTGGTGCCCACTGTTGTGCGGCCTGGGTGCCATCTCATTGACCCACAAGGTCCCGTTGGGCAGCATGAACAATTCAACTGCAAACAAGCCTGGACTTTCAAAGGCCCTTACCGTTTTCAAAGCCAATGTCTGGGCCCGTTCTTGAACCGATGCGGGTGTTTGGGCAGGTGAAAACAAGAATTCAACCAGATTGCTCACCGGGTGAAAGTACATTTCAATGCTGGGGTAGCAGGCCCTGTTTCCCTGCTGATCAACGGCCACAATGACCGACAATTCCAAGGCATCTTCAGCGAAGGTTTCCAACAAGACGGGACCTTCAAAAGGACGATAACCCTTCATGAGATCTCGCTTGCTACAAATGGCCACCCCTTTGCCATCGTAACCCCCAGTACGGGCCTTGATCACGACCCGGTCGCCCGGGAATGCATCTAAGGTTCCAGCATCGATGCGTTTGGAATCAACGAGCAAAAAAGGAGCCGTAGGAATCGCATTTTTCGCGTAAAATTCTTTCTGCAAGCCCTTGTCTTGCACAATTTGCAAAACTTTGGGAGAGGGAATGATGGTTTTGCCTCGGGCTTCTAAGTCCAACAAGGTTTGCACGTTGACGTGTTCGATTTCCCAAGTCAGCGCTGAACAGCCATCGGCTAGGCGGCGAATGGCCGCATCGTCTTTGAGCGAACCCAGCATCAACTCATCGGCCAAATAAGCAGCTGGGCAATCCTGACTGGCTTCCAGCACGCGGTAGCGGGCTGGAGGCAGTGGCTTAGTTTCTTTGTCCATTTGGCTGGCACAACCCTTAGCGGCTTCGAGCATCATCATGCCCAATTGCCCGCCTCCAATGATGCCAATCCATGGCTGATTATTTGTTTGTGCGCTTCCCTCAGACATAGCGCAAAGATAGCATGCGCTTTTTGCTATCTTTGGGTATTCATGGCCACCGCCCCTTCTGAACTTTTTTTGGTCCTGTTCTGCTTGGTAACCATCGCCTTTTTTTCGGGCATGGAAATCGCATTCCTTTCGGCCTCGCGTTTGCGCATTGAGCTGAAGGGCAAGAACGGGGGTTGGGGAGGCCGCTGGATGGCCTGGTACACCAAGCGTCCCACGGAGTTTATTTCTACGGTTCTGGTGGCAACCAATTTGGCATTGGTGGTGTATGGCATATACATGAGCGAGATTTTGACCCGCATGTTTCATCCGCTGGGGTTGGGCAACGTGACCGAGTTCTTGTTGATCACCATCGTGAGTACCTTGGTCGTGTTGGTCACTGCCGAATTCTTGCCTAAGACCTTGTTTCGCTTGCACGCAGATTCTTTGCTCTTCACTTTGGCCGCCCCTTTTCGATTGGCCCATTTGCTGCTCTGGCCTCTGATTCAGTTGACGCGCAGCCTTTCTTCGGGCTTGTTGCGCCTGTTTACTAAGCAAAAGGTAGGCGAAGAGCCCCCGGTATTCACCAAGGTCGACCTAGATAATTATTTGACCTCACTCGAGAAAAACGAGGGAACCGAAGAGAGCGAAATTGACACCGAGGCCTTCAAAAATGCCTTGGAATTTTCAGACGTGCGGGTGAACGACTTTTTGGTTCCTCGCCGCGACATGGTGGCCTTGGATATCAATGCTTCCATCGCCGAACTGCGGGAGCGTTTCGTGGAAACCTCGCTGTCTCGCATCATGGTCTACCGCATTGGCGAAGCTGAAGATGCCCCGCAAGACCCCTTGGATGCCATCATGGGCTTTGTGCACCACAGCGATCTGTTCTATCAGCCTGAGCGCATTCGCGACATCGTGCACCCGGTTTTGATCGTTTCTGAAACCCTGCAGGCCCAGGAATTGCTGCGTCGATTCATTCAGGAGAAGCGCAGCGTAGCCTTGGTGGTCGATGAATTTGGAGGCACGGCAGGCATGGCGACCATCGAAGATGTGGTCGAGGAAATATTCGGGGAAATTGAAGACGAATTCGATACCGATGACGCATCAGCAATTCAACTCGGTCCCAATCACTACCGCTTTTCAGCTCGCTTGGAGGTTGATTATTTGAATCAGAAATACGACTTGAACATACCCGAAGGGGACTATACCACCCTCGGCGGATTCGTGATTTTTTGCACCGAAAAAATACCATCAGAAGGGGAAAGTTTGCGCAGCGGTCCTTTTGAGTTTACCATTACCCAGGCCGAAGGCGCGCGGCTCGAAGAATTAGAACTACGCATTCATGCTTTGGAAAATTAACATACGGTTTTGGGCCGTTCTGGGATGGCTCTTAATCCTGGTTCCTGCCAGCGCACAAACTGAAGAGCTCCATACGCCAGCATCTGGAGAACCGCGTTGGGAGTTGCTGGTCAACGTCACCAATGCCGTATCTCGGGCAGCCGGCAATACGGCTCGAACGGTGTTGGATGACCCCTATGCCATTGCTTGGAAACGAATCAATGCCCCAAGTACAACGGCCTGGCGCATGGGCATGAATGGCTTTCGCCGAGGCACCAATGATGTGCTGATTGACGGGGGAAGTCGCATCAGCCAAGAATGGGAATATTCTGCGATTGTGGGTCGCGAGTTTCGCCGCAACATGGGTCATGGATTTACGCTGACCTATGGTTTGGATTTGCAGGCTTCTTTGCGCCAAGGAAGTGTGCTTACCGAACAAATCGATTTCATTGGAAACACCAGCAGGACCGAAATTAGGGACGAAGATTTGGGGGGAGCAGCCGGTCCATTTTTGGGCTTTCAGTGGCAATTTCACCCCAATTTGAGTTTGTACACCGAAGCCAATGCCTACTACCGCGTAGGCCGCTTGTACCGAACCTTGGAAGGAAATGGTTCTGTAGCGATATTGGAAGACAGGGTTTATGAATCCCTGGTCCCCATGATGCCCGGTTCCCTGTTTTTGGTCATTCAATTCTAAGGGTATGCGTTTGATCTTGGCTTTGATCTTGGGAATGAGTGCCATGGCTGCCAAAGGCCAAGGTCCGAAGCCCAGTTACGTAACACAGAGTTACCTGCGTACGGTCAATTTGGATAGCCTGCGGGTTTTGGATCAGAAGTACATTGGCTTTTCGGCCAATCCCATGCTGTCAGCTCTTTTACCCTTGAATCGCTTAGACCCTCGAACCGATTTGGTCTCTCTGAAATACCGAAAGTTCAAAGGGTTTAAAGGCATTTCGTACACCTTTGGAATGGCGACTGATGATGTGAACGACCAACTGGATTTTGTGGGAGCGCACATCATTTTTGAACGCCGCAGACCGCTTTCCAACAACTTGTGGTATTACCAAGGGCAGGGAATAGGGTTTGAGTTTTTCACCAACCCCCAGCAAAGTTTTTTCTTCCAGGAAGACGCTTTTTTCTTGGTCATGGTCAATATGGGCATAGAGTACCGCATGAATGATGTGTTTTCACTGAGCACTGAAGCGGCCATTCGCGCCGGTGCGGGAAGCATAGGCATCGCCGAGATTCGGGCCCCGGTCAACATCATAGCTCATTTCAACATCACCCGTTAAGGGGTGCTGTTTTGAGAGGCGTATTCAAACACCTTTTTCATCATGTCGGTGGTGCGGGCGACTGGATCCAACCGAATCTGATCTTCGGCTTTTCTCACCTCAGCAAAGAGGGCGGTGGTTGCCTGTTGGGTCACGTAGCGATTCAAGTCGGCTTCAACCGGTTGGCTGAGCCCCAACAAACGTTGGTTTTTGTTGATGAGGTTTGCTGCTTTGTTCCAGTGTTGTCCCAGGCGAACCCCATCTAAGGCCGCTTGAACATCGGGGTAGAAGGCGGTTTGCAATTCCCCTTCTAAGTTTTCTTGGAAATAGCGAGTGGCCGCCCCTTGGCCTCCTGTGAGAATTCCCAGGGCATCGGCGAAACTCATGTTTTTCACCGAATTGCTAAACAAAGGAAGGGCCTTCTGCATGGCGTTCTGGGCGCCCAAGTTCATGGCTAAAATCACCGAGTCGATGCTGGGTCCTATCAAAGGATTGAGCACTTTGCTGCCGCGTACCTTGGCCTCGAGTTCTTGGAGCTCGGCGGGCATGAAGATTTTATAGCTGGACTGCAAGAAGGATCCAGGGCCAGGACCGGCTAGGCCTTTGGTGCTGAGTGAAACGCCTTGCAGCAGGGCTTCTTTGAGGCCTTGGCTGGCTTCTTCGGCACTGGGTTTCCAGGGAAGGGTTTGGGTGTTGAGTTGCCCCGCTGCGTTTATGGCTTCTTGTAGCAGTTGGGTTTTGCAGGCACCCAAGGCCAGTGTTAGGGTCAGGGCGGGTATCAGGAGCTTCTTCATTCTGCGCTATTTTTGATGGCAATGAGCAAATATCATGCACAAGTAGCCAAGATTCGAGCTCTTTTGGAATCAAAAGCAAATCCAGAAAGGGCTAAGTCTATGGCGGCTTATATGAAGGGTCATTTTGACTACTTGGGTGTCAATAGCCCAGAGCGGGCTGAATTGTTCAAATGGCACAAGCAACAGTACAAGCCCAGCTCTGAACAGGATCTGTTGCATTTGATGCGCGATTTATGGGCCCAACCCGAGCGGGAGTTTCAGTATTGGGCCATGAGTCAATGGGAAGCGTCACGCAAGTGGGTGGCTGCCGATGGGGCTGCCTTTGCCGCGGGTTTGGTGTTGCAAAAGAGCTGGTGGGATAGCGTCGATTGGCTGGCGGGCAATGCGTTGAGTCTGTATTATAAAAAACGACCCGAAGAATTGGAGAAGCCCCTTTGGGATTGGATCGAGCATCCCAACATGTGGATGAACCGAACGGCCATCATTGTCCAGTTGAAGTGGAAAAGCGATACCCGCACCGATTGGCTGGAGTCGGCCATCCTACCCCACCGAGAAAGCCGTGAATTTTTTCACCAGAAAGCCATTGGTTGGGCCTTGCGTGAGTACGGCAAAACCAACCCTCAGTGGGTGCTGGAATTTGTTGAAAAGCACGATTTAAAGCCCTTGAGTGTGCGGGAGGCGACCAAGCACTTGCGTTAGTCTTGGCTAGAGTCGACCAAATAGTAAACCCCCATGGTCAAGAAGTTGCGCAGCCAGGGAAGGGCCGAAACCAGGGCAGACTGGCGACGGGGTTTGATGCCGAATTTGTATTCGTATATGGGGTTAAACAGGTAATCCCGCTGACCTACAATGCGAAGTTGGGATTGGCGGCAAATGCGGCGAAACCGTTCGATGGAAATGCCCGTTGAACGAATTTCTTTCATGGTTCGAATGCCACTTTCGTTGACCCCTAGCAGTTTGAGGCTGAGGGGATACAAGGCCCCGGGCAACAAATGGTAGTAGGGTAGCTTGGAGGCTATTTTTCCGGGAAGGACTTGTTGGTGACCGCCGTAGGGCATCATCCAAGGGGGGAAGGCAAAAAACACGCGGCCGCCGGGTTTCAAAAAGCGGTGCAACTGGGGCATGAATCGAGCCTGATCGGGAATGTGTTCAATGACGTCTTTGAGCAGAATCAAATCGAAGCCCTCTCCCAAATCATCTTGGACATTCACGTCGTAAATGTCTTTGTTCAGGAATGAAACTTGACCCTCCGCCAATTCTTTGGCCATGAATGCGCGGGCAAATTCCAAACGGCTTTCTTCCAGTTCAATGCCTACGCAAGTATGCCCCAGATCGGTGAATGCTTGAAGTACACCGGCCTCTCCGCATCCGATTTCAAGAATGCGAGAACCAGGAGCCAACGCTTTTTGGTCGAGAATAAACGGAATGATATGCCCCACGGTGACCTTTTTGGTCATGTCGAAATAGTAGCGCTTATCTCCGTGAAACTCGTACACGTTTAGAATTGCTGACCGATGAAGAAGTGAACCTGACCGGGTTTGCCGCTGAGGGGAACGTCTTTCCAGTCAAAGCCGTAAGCGTAATCCAAGCCAATCAAACCAAACATGGGCATGAATAAGCGCACACCCACACCGGCCGCCCGCTTCATTTGGAAGGGGTTGTATTTATCCAAGCTGCTCCATGCATCGCCGGCCTCGAGGAAAGCAAGACCGTATACCGTGGCGGTTTGGCCCGTGGTGATGGCCTGGCGAAGTTCTACCGTGAATTTGTTGTAAATGGGAGCACCCGCTTGCCCACCCATGGCGGTCTGGGAGATGGTGTAGTTGTCGTATCCGCGTTGGGAAATGATTTCGGTAGCGGCAATATTGAAACCGAAAATACCGGCTCCACCCACTTGGAATCGCTCAAAGAAAGTCAATCCCAAATCGGGGTTGTAATAACCCAAGAAGCCCATGCGCGCTTTGGTCATCAACACCATTTTCTTGTAAACGGGGGTGTACCATTCAGCGTCCAACTTCCATTTGTAAAATTCAGCCCATTTGTACTTCTCGTTCATGCTCATGGTTGTGTAATCCTTTTTGCTGAGCAAGCTTAAAGGAGGAGTGGCCTGGGTGCTCAAGGTGAAGTTGGAGCCCGAAGTGGGGTAAATGGGATCCGAAACCGAAGAGCGGGCCAGCACGATCTGAGCCGAGGGGTTGTAAGTAATTCCGTTGAAACCCGAGGGGAAGCCGTAGAAGCCGCCGTCCATGTTCTGCATGCGGTACTTCTGGAAACTCACGCTGTACTGGATCGAGAAGAAGTCATCGGGCCATTTCAAGCGCTGACCGAAGCTAATGGTGGCACCGGTGTTGAAGAATTGCTGCTTGTTGGGGTCGGTTTTGGGACGGAAATCAAAGCTGTTCACCGTATGAAACAGCGAAACCGAGAAGGAATTGGGCTTGGCCCCGCCCAGCCAAGGTTCGCTAAACGAGAAGGTATATCCCTGATAGTTAGCCCCGTTGCTTTGAGCGCGAATCGACAGTTTTTGACCATCGCCGGTCGGCACGGGGTTCCACAATTCGCGGTGAAAGAGTTTGCGCGTGGCGAAGTTGTTCAATTGAATGCCCGCGGTTCCAATCAAGGTAGGGGCGTTGGAGTATCCGTACATGTTGCCACCCCAACCGCCGCTGAGCTCAATTTGATCGCTGGGCTTTTCGGCCAACAGGTATTCGATGTCAACCGTTCCGTCTGAAGCGTTGGGCTTGGGATTTACGTTCATCTGTTCAGGATCGAACAGGCCAATGGCTGCCAAATCGCGCATGGTGCGTTGAATGTCGGCCCGGGAGAAAATGTCACCCGGCTTGGTGCGAATCTCGCGCAGCACCACCCGGTCGGTGGTCTTGGTATTTCCTTTCCAAGAAACGCGCCCTACGGTGGCTTGTGGGCCTTCCATGATGCGAATTTCCAGGTCAATGGAATCGTTGAATACCGCTACTTCTACAGGCGTCATGTTGAAGAAGAGGTAACCGTCATCCATGTATAGGCTTTGAATGTCAAAACCGCCTGGGTTGGCGTACAAACGCTCGTTCAGCAAGGTTTGGTTGAAAACATCACCGGGGCGAATGCCCAAGAGAGTGTCCAGCAAGGAGGTGCGGTATTTGATATTGCCTTTCCAAGAAATGGATCGGTAATGGTAGGGATTTCCTTCGGTGAGGTAGACGCGCAGCAACAATTTACTGGGCAGTTTTTCGGGGTCTTCAGAGGGCAACAACACGATGCTGTCGCGCAGCACGCGGGCATCTCGGTAACCCTTCTCCAAATAGTGGCTAATGAGGTTGGATTTTTCTTCTTCCCATTTGCTTTCCAGGTATTTAGAGCTCACAAAAAGGTTAACCTTGTGGTAGCGGCGCTTGATCTTTTTGATGCTCTGGCGCAGCTCTTTTTCTTCGAGGGCCTTGTTGCCGACAAATTCAAAATCGTAGACTTTGACCTTGGGCCCCTTGACAATTTCGATGTCGAAGTTCTCAAAGCCGGCCATTTCGGCTCCGTCTTTGTCTTTGGCAGCCATGCGCTTGATGTTGACTTGGCAGTTGTAATACCCCTTTTCCTGAAAATAGCTCACCAGGGTTTGTTGGGTGCGGTTGATCAGGTTGGAGGTAATGTACATGCCCCGCTTCAGACCCCCTTCGTCGCGAAGGGTCTTGGCCTGGGCGTTTGAAACGTTCAAAAAGCGGTGACCGTTCAAACGGGGTTGTTCGGTGACTACAAAATTCACCACAATGCGGCCGTCGCCCGTGGGTTCAAACTGCACCTGGATGTCGCTGAAATAGCCTTGCTTCCAGAGGTTTTCAATGGCCTTGGGAATTTCGGTGCCAGGTACGGTGATTTCTTGACCGATGGACAGGCCCGAATAGAGCACAATCAAGGCCTTTTGAATGGGCTTGTTGTTGACCTCGGTTACGGCGATGCGCGCGATTTTAAACGTCTGCGGATGCAGAAAGTCATAGGTCACGCGGGTGCTGTTGGTTTCAACGGTCAGGCTGTCTTCGCTGGCCAATTCGAAGCCTTGGGCGTGCACGCTGCTAACCCATACAGAGAAGAGAAGAAAAAGGGCGGTATGGAAAAAGCGCAGGTTCAAGGGGTTTGAATTTGTTCCCCTGTTTTTCCAAATCGGCGTTCACGGCTTTGGAAATCAAGCAGTGCATTGCAGAAATCTTCGACCCCGAAATCAGGCCAAAGAACAGGGGTGAAGTGAATTTCGGAATAAGCAATTTCCCACAGCAAGAAATTCGATATACGTTGCTCCCCACTGGTTCGAATCAACAAATCAGGGTTGGGGTAGGCCGAGGTATTCAAAGCCGAGTTCAGCACAGACTCGTCTATATCTTGTGGGCTTAATTCACCTTGCTGCACGCGCTGGCCAATTTTGCGAACCGCTTCGATGATGTCCCAACGGCCAGAGTAACTCAGGGCCAAGATCAGGGTCATGCGGTTGTTGCCCTTGGTTTTTTCGACGGTTTCTTCCAAAGTTTTTTGGCAATTAGAAGGCAATTGTGAAGTATTCCCTATGGTTTGAAGGCGAATGCCATTCAGCATGAATGTAGGAGTTTCCTTCTCGATAGTATTAACCAGCAATTCCATCAAGGCGTTGATTTCGAGCTGGGGTCGATTCCAGTTCTCGGTCGAAAACGCATAAAGGGTGAGGTAACCAATGCCCAATTCTGCTGCGGTCTCGATGGCCGAGCGAACGGCTCTTACGCCGTGCTTGTGGCCGAAAACGCGCAGATGCCCTTGTTGCTTGGCCCAGCGACCATTTCCATCCATGATGATGGCCACGTGTTCGGGTAAACGCGCGGGGTCAATTTGGGCTTTGAGCTGGGAATCAATCACGGAAGGGCAAAGTTAACGACAAGTGAGCGGTGTAAAGCGGTAAGAGAGGTTTAATCCGTAGAAATAGTACCAATCTTTTCGGTGCACATCGCCGCGCATGGTACCTGCGTTAAAAGGAGCTGAACCGTTGATGGTTTGGGCATGGCTGTACTGGGCCGGACCTATGCCCTCTTCGAGTTGCTTTTCGAAGTAATCGGGGTACAGGCCGTTGACATCATCCAGGTAATCGGTGTAAGTGTGGCGCCAGCAGGTTTCAAAACCCACGATGAAGGCCCCTTTGTTTCGCTTGGAGTAAGAGATGTATTTCACACCAAAACCCAGGGGTATAGCGGGTTGCAAATGGCTGTAGATGCGCGTGCGATTTTCGGTATTCAGGTTGCGCAGGTTGATGCCGGGTTCGTCAAGGCGGTGGGGGTCGAAGTAGAACAAGGCCAAGCCCGTGAATGCGTATGGAGTGAATTCTTGGTTTCCCGTGTTGGTGCCAAAACTGTGAAAATTGAATTCGACCATGGAGGAATACTCCACCACATTGGATTGGAAATTCAGATTGCGGTAGGCGTAATGCGAGCTGCCGTTGTCCAGCAACATCTTGCCTTGGCGATTGTCATCACCGCTGATGCTTAAGTAAGACAATTGGTTGCGCATGCTGAAATAGCCCGAGAAATTGTATCGATGGTACAGGCTCGCCGACGGATGCAACTGGTCCAAGGTGGTGGTGCCATGGGTCAAATCGCCCATGTAGCCGCTTACACCCAGGCAAACACCCATTTCATTGCGGCCTGCAAACCATTTTTGAGCATGCAGATTTTGGGGCTGCCCAAACAGGCACCCCAGCAGGGAGCAAAAAAGAGCCCTGAAAATTCGCTTAGAACTGGAAGCAGACCGTTTTGCCACCGACAATTTTTCGGGTGAGGGTCAAACCAAAAAACATGTAGCGATCGGTTTTACCATTGTCGCCGCGCTGCGTTCCAAACTCAAACTTGGAGTAGCCCAATTCGGGGCTGCGGTCTGCCAAGGCGGCTGCCAACAAACCGTTGTTACCACCCACAATCGCTTCGTCTACGTAGTCCTTGCTGATGTCATCTAGGTAGTCGGTGAAGGTTTGGCGAATGCCGAATTCCATGCCAATGGCCCAGTAATCATCAAACTGCGCTTTGTACCCGATTCCAATGGGGATGCAAACCTGCGTCAAGGGGTAACGGCGGCGATCGTTGAATTTGGTGGTCTCTTGACCTTCGGTGGCCAGGGTTTGCAATTCGATCCATTGACCGTCGAATTTCTCCAATTGAGGATCGTGGATTTTATAACCGGCCGCATCCGTTACATCAGGCATGTAATTGAACTGAGCCAAGGGGTTGTATTTGAAAATACCCACACCGCCGAAGAGGTAAGGGCTGGAAGGGCGGTCGCGCATGGTTTCACCGAAGCCGGCTAAGTTCCATTCTGCAATGGCCGAAATTTCCATGACATTGCTGCGAAAACTCAAGTTACGCTGGTAGCGAAATATCTCGTCGCTGCTGCCGTTCATGTCTCCGTAATTCTTGTCGTCACCGCTGATTCGACCAAAAACGGCATTGCCGCGAAGGGTCACGAAATCAGAATAATTGAAGCGGCAAATCAAACCGCCGGCCATGTGGGTTTCCCCAAAGGCTATGCTCGGGGTCAGGTCTCCCATGTAGTTGGAGCCGCCCAAAAAGAGGCCGGCTTCAATGGGCTTTCCCTTGAATCGCTTGGATTGCGCTTGGGCTTGGGAGCTGAGTCCCAGTCCACAAACCAAAGCAAGTACCAGTGCGCTGCGTTTCATAACAAAAAAGCTTAGTGAACAAAAATAGGGCTGTAAGGCTGTTTTTCCTAACAGGAAAGGGCACCTAAAACGCTGAAAATGGCCTTTTTATTGCCTTTTGGCAGTAAATCAAGGCTAGAAATCAAAGCTGATGCCCTGGGCCAAGGGTAAGCTGCTTCCAAAATTCAGGGTGTTGGTTTGGCGCCTCATGTAGGCTTTCCAGGAATCAGAACCGCTTTCGCGGCCTCCACCGGTTTCTTTTTCCCCGCCAAAGGCTCCACCAATTTCGGCTCCCGAGGTACCGATGTTGACGTTGGCAATGCCGCAGTCAGAACCCTGGGCCGATAGGAAGCGTTCGGCCTCGCGCATGTCGCTGGTGAATATGGCGCTGGAGAGCCCTTGTTTGACCCCGTTTTGCAAGGCAATAGCCTCGTCTAAACTCTTGTATTTCAACAAATAAAGAATGGGAGCAAAGGTCTCAGACTGCACGATTTGGAAATGGTTTTCGGCCTCGCAAATGCTGGGTTCAACGTAACATCTGCTGCTGTATTCAGGGCCTTCCAAAACGCGATTTCCGCAAAGAATTCGACCCCCTTCTTTTTGCAGATTTTGCAAAGCTTGGGTATAGGCAGTCACCGCGTCTTGATCGATCAAGGGACCCACGTGGTTGGCTTCGTCCAAAGGGTTTCCAATGCGCAACTGGGCATAGGCTTTCACCATTTTGGCCTTGACCTCTTCGTACAAACTTTCATGAACGATGAGTCGACGGGTGCTTGTGCAGCGCTGACCTGCGGTTCCTACGGCTCCAAAAACGGCACCGCGCAGGAGCATATCCAGATTGGCGTGGGGTGTAACGATGATGGCGTTGTTGCCACCCAGCTCCAGAATGCTCTTACCGAGTCGAGCCCCTACGGCTTGCCCAACTGCTTTTCCCATGCGGGTAGAACCGGTCGCACTGATCAGAGGTAGACGTTCATCTTGGGCCATCCATTCGCCGACTTCACTGCCACCTTGGATCACGGCAAACAGTCCTTCGGGCAAGGCATTGCGCTGCAGCACCTCTTTCAAAATATGCTGAATCGCCATGGCTGTGGCGGGCGTTTTTTCACTGGGTTTCCAGAGGCAAGCATTGCCGCAGACAGCGGCTATCATGGCGTTCCAGCTCCAAACGGCCACGGGGAAGTTGAAGGCTGAAATGATGCCCACCACCCCCAGCGGGTGCCACTGCTCGTACATGCGGTGCTCGGGGCGTTCAGAGTGCATGGTCAGGCCGTACAATTGACGGCTCAATCCCACGGCAAAATCGCAGATGTCGATCATTTCTTGAACCTCTCCCAAGCCCTCTTGAAGGCTCTTGCCCATTTCGTAACTGACCAAGGTTCCCAAATCTTGCTTGGCGGCGCGAAGCGCTTCTCCAATTTGGCGAACGACTTCGCCGCGCTTGGGAGCAGGCCACTGACGCCAGGCCAAAAAAGCTTCTTGGCAGGCAGCCAAACTGCGCTCATAAAGGGCCGCATCGGCATAATGAAATTCAGCAATGAGGGCTCCGTCAACGGGGCTGTGATCTTGGTGCAAAGCACCTTGTCCTGGATAAGCGATTAAGCCTGTAGAGGCAGCGGGTAATACTCGGTCTAGGCCGAGTCGTTGAAGCAAAGATTGAATGTCGGTCATCGTCTCATCACCAAATATACGGCAGCGAGAGAGAGCAACAAGCCCACGAACATATTCCAGGTCAAGGCTTCAGAATCGACCAAACCCCAAATCACGGCCATGACAGGAATGATGAAGGTATTGGTGCTGGCTTCCAAGGCCGAAGTTTGTTTGATGACCCAATTGAAGGCCAACATGCTCAAAGCCGAGCCCAAAACACCCAAAATGGCCACAAAACCCAGCGATTTCCAGAACTGAGAGGGGGCTTGCCAATCCAAAACGGGAACCGCATCAAAAAGACCCGTTTGGGCCAGAACAATTAGGTATAGAAACCCAACGAAGACGAAGGGGTAGGCTGTTTTGACCATGCCGGGCAGGTGCCCGAATTTGTGTTTGATGATGTTGATGTTGATGCCGTACAGTACCGCCGAAAACAGGGCCATGGAAGCACCACCCAGGTGCAGCGAATGGTCTTGACCCAGCAATGTGGGGCCCAACAAAATGCCAGCTCCCGCCAAGCCCAAGGCTACTCCCAGTGCGCCGTTGCGGGTCATTTTGTCGCCGAACCACCAAACCCCAAACAACAGGGTGAACATGGGGGTAAAGGCATTGAGAATGCCGCTCAAACCTGAGGGTATCAACTGGCCGGCTCGGCTGAATAAGAAGGCCGGAATGGCGTTGCCAATGACACCGCTCAACAGCAAATAGGCATAATCGGCTTTGACCAGGTTATGTTGGCCGTGAAGGGGTTGCCAAATGGAGTATTTGACAAACCAAGGCAATAGGCAAAATCCCGCAAAGGCCAAGCGTAGACCGGCAACTTGAACCGGTTCAAAAGCCAAGAGACCGCGCTTGATCAAAATGAAAGAAGATCCCCAGACGCAGCCAAGTACAACAATGAGGATTAGGGCCCAAATGCGGCTATTCACGCTGCGAATGTAGCGTCAGTTTTTTGCCTTTTTGGAGGCCCCAATTCGGGTGCCCATAAAAAATCGCGAAATTTGCCCCATGTCGTCTTGGAAGGCCCTGTTTATGATGTTCTTGACAACGGCTTGGGCCGGGTCCATGCAGGCCCAAAGCGAAGACGATTTGCTCTGCGCCGAAAAAGAGCGTCTGATGTTGCGATTGCAGGGGCGAGCCAACAGCGGCACGGCCCACGGCTATGACATTGACTACTACCGCTGCCATTGGCAGGTCAACCCCAAGAATGGCCCCTATTTGAAGGGACAGGTCCTGGCGCGTTTTGAGGTCTTGAAGTCGGTTGACAGCATTGGCATTGACTTTGTGGCTGGCATGCAGATTGACTCGGTGAAACAAGGCGCGCAGCACTTAGCCTATGAGCGAAACGGCGATGCGTTGTACGTGAAAAAAACGGGCTCATGGAGCCCCGGGTGGG
>Ga0222714_10003124_pt1 | contig 17078 bp, 17 predicted proteins | sample C33_3DmetaG_FD_165048 | JGI IMG/M metagenome (GOLD analysis project Ga0222714, IMG submission 165048) | Estuarine water microbial communities from San Francisco Bay, California, United States - C33_3D | ecosystem: Environmental > Aquatic > Marine > Unclassified | place: USA: California...
CATGGTATCGGCAAGCAAAGACTTAGTTGATCTTCAGGCCAAAAAGAAGAAGATCATGGAAGATGATCCTTCGGCTTCTCCTCAGCAAGTCACAAACAATCTGTTTGTTGGTTCGACTGCCGAGTTACAAAAATACCTGAAGCAGCACAAAGATGGCGAGTGAAAACTATCTCGGTAATCCGAGGCTCAAGCGAGCAGACACAAAGGTCGAGTATACTCCCGAGCAAGTCGCAGAGTACATTAAGTGCTCTGAGGATCCGATCTACTTTATCTTAACATATTGTAAGATCGTAAATATCGATAGAGGTTTGATCATGTTCCCACTCTGGGAATTCCAGAAGGAAATGATCCTCGCCTTCGAAGCCAATCGATTCGTTATCTGTAAGATGCCTCGTCAGGTTGGTAAGACGACCACTGTTGCCGCTTACTTGCTTTGGAAGATCGTATTCAACGAAGAGTATTCTATCGCTATTCTGGCCAACAAAGACAGACAGGCTCGAGAAATTCTTGGTCGTATTCAGTTGATGTTTGAGCATCTTCCAAAGTGGCTTCAGATGGGTGTTACCGAATGGAACAAGGGTAACATCAAGCTCGAGAATGGATCTGAAATCCTTGCCTCGGCTACCTCATCTTCTGCTATTCGTGGTACTTCCCAGAACATGGTATATCTCGACGAGTTTGCCTTCGTTCCCACCAATATTCAAGACGAGTTCTTTGCTTCTGTTTATCCTACCATTTCATCTGGTCAAAGTTCGAAGGTTCTCGTGACTTCGACTCCGAACGGTATGAATATGTTTTACCGCATTTGGACAGAGTCTGAAGAGGGTAGAAATGCTTATGCTCGTGTCGACGTTCACTGGTCACAGATTCCTGGCCGTGACGAAGCATGGAAAGAACAGACGATCAGCAACACGTCTGAAGAACAGTTCAGACAGGAATATGAGTGCGAGTTCCTCGGATCTTCGAACACTCTGATTCATCCTACCAAACTTCGTAACATGGTCTATAAGCATCCGATTGCACAAGCAGACGGTGGACTCAAGATCTATGAAGAGCCAGAACCTGATACAATCTATGCTATCGTAGTTGATACATCTCGAGGAGCAGGAGCCGACTATTCTGCTTTCATTGTCGTCAACGTATCAACGATGCCTTATCGACAGGTGGCCACATATCGAAACAACTTGATATCTCCGATGATTTATCCGAACATCATTTATAATGCGGCTATCAAATATAACGATGCTCTCGTTCTTGTCGAGACGAACGATATTGGCCAACAAGTAGCTGACATCTTGCACTATGATCTTGAATATGACGGCGTTCTCGTGACTGCCAATAATGGAAGAACCGGACAAAGTCTGTCAGGCGGCTTTGCGACGACGACTCACTACGGTGTTAAAACTACGAAGCAGGTGAAACGAGTCGGCTGTGCCACGCTCAAGACTTTGGTTGAGTCTGATAAATTCTTGATCTATGATTATGACACTATCTATGAGCTGACACGCTTCTCTCTGAAAAACAGCTTGAAGGGCAATCAGTCATATGAGGCTGAAGACGGTAATGATGACATGGCCATGTGTTGTGTTCTTTTTGCTTGGTTGACTACACAGCCTTATCTGAAAGAAATTACGAATGTTGATATTCGTATGCAAATTTACGAACAGAATGAGAAGATGCTCGAGCAGCAGATGCTCCCGTTTGGACTGATGAGTACAGGCGACGATGAACATGACGAAGAAGTTAATGAACCTCTCTTCGACGGTGGACCGAAAGACGATTTCTGGGTTGGAAAGAAGATGGGATTCTTTGAAGGAAACTTTTGATATGAAAGACGAGTATAAACTTGATTTTAGAAAAGTCTATAATGCCATGAAGAGAGCGTTCGTTCAGAACGAAAAGAGCTTAATCTTTATTTCTCAAGTCGTAAGATATGGCAGCGGGCCTTCATTGAAATATACGTATAAAAAAATGTTAGAATCTTCTTCTGGTGGAGAAATGGCTTATAAATCTGAAGAGATTTCAGATTATATTTCATCTTTATCAGATAGGCCGTTGAATTCTGTTGGCAGAGAATGCTACGCCGTGTTTAAAGAAAATCAGATCAAAGTAGTAAAAGTGAGCAGAAGAAAATCTAACGATGAATGGATCGAAGCAAAGCATCCATACAGCTGGATGGCAAGAAGGTATCGAGATACACACGATATATGGCACATTCTTACTGATTATCCAACGACTGTAAACGGAGAAATGTGCCTTACCATGTTTTCTTTTGCGCAAACTCGTTCTCTTGGGTGGTTGACAATCAGCTTAAGCATATTCTTTGCGCACAAATTAGACCTTAGAAAATTCAAGATGGTATACGAAGCATACAAAAATGGTAAAAAGGCCAAGTTCTTACTGGCAGAAGATTACAATAAACTGCTATCTGAAAACTTACAAGATGCTAGGAAAAGACTCAATATAAAGCAACCGCGCTTTTTTGATGACATATCTCCTAATTTATTGAAGTTATAAATAAAGCAAATGCAACTTATATGACTAACCTTTAAAGGGAGATAACAATGGCGTTTCAAGTCAGCCCGGGAATTAACGTTTCTGAAATTGATCTTACAACAACTGTTCCGGCACTTGCGACTACGGTCGGCGGTTTCGGCGGAGTATTTCGTTGGGGACCAGTAGGAAAGTTTGTTCTTGTAGATTCAGAAAATACACTCACAAATCGTTTTGGTAAGCCGAACTCGGATAACTACGAAACGTTCTTCACAGCAGCTAACTTCCTTTCATATGGAAATGCACTGTATGTGTCGCGTGCAGGAACGACTACAGGTTTTGCTAACAGCTCGACCATTACACTCGATGCAGACACATCGCTTGCTGCCAACGGTAATGCTCTTGGTCTTACTGCGGGTGTTCGCGTACAGGGAGACGGCATTGCAGAAGATACTTTCGTAACAGCTGTAACTAACAGCTCGATCACTATCTCGAAAGCAGCCACAACAAGTGCCTCGGCTCTGGTTTCATTCATTGCAAACAACCGCGTTCTATCTGCTTATGCTGGTAATACAGCTACAGTAGTAACATCAAGTGTAGTAGTAAAGAATTCAGAAGATTTCGAAAACCTAAATGCAAACGCCAGCAACTTCACAGGAACCGAGTTCATCGCTCGTTATCCTGGTGCACTCGGCAACTCGCTGAAGGTTTCGATGTGCGACAGCGCAGCTCAGTATGCTGAGACAGTTACATTTGAAACTAATACCACTTACGGTTCAACAACAGCAAACACTTATGCTCTTGCAGATCTTACAAGCGCTACGATGTCGATCGCTGTGGGTAGCAATACTGCTAACGTCGCATTCGTGTGGTCTTCAACAGATTACAACGCTAGAGTAGATGCTGCAGTAGTTGCCGGCTCAACCGCAGTTACTGTTAATGCTTATAGCGTTTCCGCAAACGTAGTGACTGCAAACGGGCATGGCTTTACAGTTGGAACTCCTGAGGCGGTATTCATTATTGAGCCAAATGCTCCCGAAACATATCATATCGGTGGCCTTGATACTCGTACGGCATACTATGCCCGAGCAATTGACACGAACACGTTTACGGTTTCAACGACTTCTAGCGGAGCAAATCTTGCCATCACTGCTGCTACTGCTGCTAATTCTGCAGCCAACTCTTCTGCAGTTGTATTCAAGAAGAGTGTAAATACTGCAGCATTCGGTCTTTCACTTGCTCAAGCTCGTCTTGCGGTTACTGCAGTAAGAGATAAGTTAACAGTCGGCGACTACGTAGAAGTTGGTAATACCGACATTGGTAAGCAGAACATGAAGGTTACTTCGAAGGGTAATCAGGTCGACGACGGTACGAACATCTACTTCAACATCAGTTTCGATACAACTTGGAACAAGTCAACTAACTTCAGCGGCACTTCATTGAAGCGTCAATGGGAATACTTCAACGTTGTCGAGTCTGCGCCTGGTGTATCTTCATCGATGACAAACGCAGGTCGCACTGTTACTGACGAAGTTTCAGTTGTTGTAGTTGACGAAGACGGTCTGATCAGCGGAACCCCTGGTCAAGTTCTTGAAATCTACCAAAACCTTTCACGTGCAACAGATGCCAAGAAAGACGACGGTACAACCAACTACTATAAGACTGCTATCAACGACTTCTCACGTTGGGTTTGGGCAACAAAAGACAGAGCAGGAGCTGCTTCAACTACTCTTGCAAATCTTGCTGACTCGACCAATACAACGACATATACAAAGTCGTTTGTTCGCGGTGTAGACGGCGCGACAGAAGGCACCGCATCGATGGCCGCTCTTGGCGCTGCATATGATCTCTTTGCAGATGCAAGCACAGTAGATATTTCTCTACTTCTTCAAGGTAAGGCAACTGGTACTAACGACGTTCAGCTAGCTAACTATCTGATCGACAATATTGCAGAAGTTCGTAAGGACTGCGTAGTATTCGTTTCTCCGGCATACTCTGATGTTGTAGGTGTGAATACAGAAAATGCTCAAGCACAGAATGTCGTAGATTTCAGACGTCTTCTACGTAACACTTCATACGCTTTCATGGATTCTGGTTACAAGTATCAGTACGACAAGTATGCAGACGTATATCGCTACGTTCCACTGAACGGTGACATTGCCGGCCTGACAGCACGTAGTGATAGCCTAAGAGATCCTTGGTTCTCTCCAGCTGGATTCACTCGCGGCCAAATCAGAAATCTTGTTAAACTGGCATTCAGCCCTGGCAAAAATGACAGAGATCTTCTATACAAGAACGACGTCAACCCAGTGGTAACATTCCCAGGTCAAGGAACAGTACTCTACGGAGATAAGACTCTCCTAGGTCGTGCAAGTGCATTCGATCGTATTAACGTGCGTCGTCTGTTCATCGTTCTTGAAAAAGCAATCGCTACAGCTTCAAACTCTACTCTGTTTGAATTCAACGACGATTTCACAAGATCACAGTTTGTTAATCTGGTTGAGCCATATCTTCGCGACGTTCAAGGTCGTCGTGGAATCTTTGACTTCCGCGTGGTTTGTGACGAGACGAACAATACTGCTGAAGTAATCGACAGCAATCGCTTTGTTGGAGACATCTACATCAAGCCTGCTAAGTCGATCAACTTCATCCAGCTAAACTTCGTCGCCGTAAGATCTGGTGTCGAGTTCAATGAAATCGCTGGCCAGTTCTAATAAATAAGATAAACCTAGGAGGAAAGTAAATGGCTTTTAATATCAATGAAATGAGAAGCCAGCTACAGTTTGGCGGCGCAAGACAAAACCTGTTCCAAGTGGATATTTCAAATCCTGCGAACAGTGCTGGAGATGCAAAAACAAGATTCATGTGTCAGGCAGCTCAGCTGCCTGGCTCTGACCTTGGTGTCATTCCAGTATTTTACTTCGGTCGTCAAATGAAGTTAGCTGGTGACAGAACGTTCGCCGAATGGACAGTAACAATCATCAACGATGAAGACTTCCTGATCCGTAATGCGATGGAAGAATGGTCGAACAGAATCAATCGTCTGCAACGCAACGTAAGAGAAATTGGCCCTGGATACAAGTCACAGGCTACAGTTACTCAGTTTGGTAAAGACGGTTCGAAGATCCGCACTTATGATTTTAACGGAATCTTCCCAAGTAATATCAGCCCAATCGAACTCGATTGGTCTACAACCGATCAAATCGAACTGTTCCAGGTAACGTTCCAATATGACTACTGGTCAGTTGGACGCACTGGATCGACAGGTCGCGCCGGCGGTGAATAATAAGTAAAGGGTAATCATTCCCTTTACTTTTTCGTTATTTAAATTGGAGAACCCATGGCCGAGTTATTTGGTTTTGAAATTAAAAGAAAGCAAGAAGAAAAAGAGCTTCCATCATTTGCTCCTAAACAGGACGATGATGGAGCTCTTGTTCTTGCCGAAGGTGGAGCTTATGGCCAGTATGTTGATATGGAAGGTGCCATTCGCACCGAGTCAGAGCTCGTCTCGAAGTATAGAGAGATGGCTCAGCACCCAGATATCGAACTTGCTGTCGATGATATTATCAACGAAGCCGTTGTTATCGATCCCAAAAAAGAAGTAGTTACTCTGAACCTCGACGATCTGGAACAACCAGAAAAGGTAAAGAAACTCATTCTCGAAGAGTTCGATAAAGTACTCGAGCTGCTCGAGTTTAATCAGCACGCCTATGAAATTTTCCGTAAGTGGTATGTCGACGGTAGAATATTCTATCACTTGATGATCGACGAGAAGGCTCCTCGCGAAGGCATTCAAGAACTACGCTACGTAGATCCTCGCAAGCTTCGTAAAGTAAAAACTTTTAAGAAAAGAAAAGCTGCCAAGGATTCGAACGTCATTATTCCTTCAAAGGGCGAAGAGTTCTATATCTACAACGAAAACGGTTTCGGTAAAGTACCGACACAACCGAATTACCAAGATCCTACTACACAAGGTATTAAGATAGCCACAGATGCTATTATTAACGTATCTTCTGGCCTTGTCAACGTCAAAGGTGACATGGTTCTTGGTTATCTACAGAAGGCTATCAAGCCACTCAACCAGTTAAAAGCGATGGAAGACTCACTGGTCATCTATCGTATCTCACGTGCACCTGAGCGTCGTATCTTCTACATCGACGTTGGTAACCTACCTAAAATGAAAGCTGAGCAATATCTTCGTGATGTCATGACTCGCTTCAAGAATAAGGTAGTGTACGATGCCGGTACAGGCGAAATCAGAGATGATCGTAAGCACATGACGATGCTCGAAGATTTCTGGCTACCGCGACGCGAAGGTGGCAAGGGTACAGAAATTACTACTCTTCCAGGCGGTCAAAACCTTGGCCAGATCGACGATATCGTTTACTTCCAACGCAAGCTTTATAAAGCTCTGAACGTTCCTATCTCTCGTTTGGATCCTGAACAGGCATTCAACTTCGGTAGAGCCACAGAAGTTACTCGCGATGAAGTCAAGTTTTCTAAATTCATTACACGTCTTCGTGCTCGATTCTCTGACGTTTTCAGCAAGATCCTCGAGAAGCAACTTATCTTAAAGGGTATTATCACCTCTGAAGATTGGTTAGAATTTAAATCTAATTTCAAATATGAGTTCACAGAAGATAACCATTTCGCCGAGCTGAAGAACACTGAGATCCTCCGCGATCGTATCTCGATGCTTCGTGATGTCGACGACTATGCAGGCAAGTACTACTCGCACGAATGGATTCGTCGTAACGTTCTTTATCAGACAGAAGAAGACATGAAAGAGATCGACAAGCAGATTGCTGAAGAGCTTGATAATCCTCAGTATGCTCCGCCAGAAATGGGTCCAGACGGGCAACCACTTCCTCCTGGAGATGTAGGCACGCCTCCTGCCGAGGATGACGCTGCTCCTGCTCCTGGTAAACCTAAACCTAAAGCTACTCCTATTCCAAACGTACCAGATTTGGTAGGAAAATAAATACATTATAAATAATAAAAAGACTTTTGGAGATTTTATATGGATATTGACGAACTAATTGGAGCAGCTGTCGAACAGCAGCCAACTCGCTTTGCTACGGCATTTGATGATCTCATGGGTCAGAAGATCGCTGCGAGATTAGAAGATGAGCATACCACATATGCTCAACAAATGTTTGCTTCTGACGAACCTGAAGATACCGATGAAGAAGAATTCGAAGATGATTTGGATTTTGACATCGACGACGAAGAGTTCGAAGACGAGTTCGAAGACGAAGAATTTGATCTAGAAGATCTCGACCTAGAAGATTTAGACACAGAGGAAGAAGACGACGATGGCGAAGACGCTTAAAGATTTCTTAAATGAAAGACAGCTTGGGCCGATGGTCGTCAAGAATCCTGACGAGCAGAAGTTTATTGACAAGCACGTAGTTGCAAAAACTGACGATCGTAACGGAAATGACGACGAGCTTTTCAAAGGCTCGAAGGTCAAGATGGCTGATCGTCCGAAGCACCGTAAGGGCTACAATCCTGGCGAAGACGAAGAAGTATATGAAGAGCTGAAGGGCAATCAGCACAAGATCGATGCCAACAAGAATGGCAAGGTCGATGCTCATGACTTCCATCTCCTTCGTAAGAAGAAAAAGGTTGCCGAAGAAGCTGAAGAGCTAGAAGAGCTTTCCAAATCAACTATGGGTGCTTATACTAAGAAAGCAGCTGCAGACTTTACTGCTCGTAAACCAAAGATGGGTTATGATGGGCAGTTAAAGAAGATGCAGAATCGCACAGTCGGTGTTAACCGTGCACTTGATAAAATGTACGGAGAAGAAGCTGAGCAGATCGACGAGATCTCGGCTGAAAAGAAAGACGCATACGCACAAAAAGCTGGCAAGCAACTTCCGGGTTTGTTTGCAAAAAGCAACAGTGCTGATGGAGCTCGCAAATACTACAATCGTAAGAACGCTGTTCGTAAGATTGCCAATGAAGAAGCTGAGCAGATCGATGAATTGTCAAAGAAAACACTTGACAGCTATACTTCCAAAGCCAGTGGAGATCTAGGATTTACTCACGGTATAGCAAAAAACCACAGATATGCACAAGATCAAGGCGGCGCCGGAAGAAAACCAGAGCATAAAGCTATGGATAATAACAGGCTTAGAAAAAGAGCATCTGGTCTAGTTAATTCGTTAAAAAGATTAGCTAAGGAAGAAGCTGAGCAAGTCGATGAAAAACTGGACATGAAGAAAGCATCGATGGGAACCGTAATCAAGGATTTCCAAAAGTCAGATGCTCCTCAGTTCCAAGGTAAGTCGCAGAAGAAGCGCCAAGTGATGGCTATCGCCGCTAAGCTCTCAGCAGAGCGCGGGGGAAAACCACTCAATAAAGAAGAGCGTCTGCTTGTCAAGCTTGCTGACATTTCTGAAACACACAAGAGAACGATGGTATCGGTCTTTGAGAAACTCAACGAAGATAACCAACGTGAGTTCATGCTAGCATGCGATACAGCAGAAGGCATCGAGCAAATGTTGGACTTCTCTATTCAACACAGAGGTGAATAATGGCTGTTACTATTACATCGAATAAGAAAAATACATCTGCTGTTATTCACGTTTCGGTTGCTAACACTACGATTAAGGTATCGGGCAACAGCACGACTACAAACGTAGATTCAACTACCACATGTCTTGCTCTCGGCAACGAAGTGCTGAGCGGCGTTTATATTGCGCAAGCATATTGGGGTGTTGATCCAAACGGTTATGCAGTAATCAAGCGCGGCACAACTCCAGTTGCTGTGTATGATTCGACTGGTTACAAAGACTATGCTGGTTGCGGTATGGCTCTGACAGTAGGACAAACTGCCAATCTTACGGTAGAATTTGTAGGCACTGCAAATGGATACGTTCTGCTAGAAGTTCAAAAGGCTGGCACGCTTCCATCAGACTACGCTGGTTCATAAGGTAAAAAACATGAAGCTAATCACAGAAGTTGTAGAAGATCTGAGATGTATTACAGAAGCTCGTGAAGACGGGAAGAAGAACGTATACATCGAAGGTATCTTCTTACAAGGAGGCATTAAGAACCGTAACGGTCGTATGTATCCTGTAGAAACCCTTGAAAAAGAAGTTAATCGTTACGACGAAACTTACATTCAGAAAGGCAGAGCTCTTGGCGAGTTAGGTCATCCTGACGGTCCGTCCATTAACCTCGATCGTGTATCTCACATGATCACTTCTTTGAAGAAAGAGGGATCCAACTTTGTAGGCCGTGCTAAGTTGATGGATACTCCAATGGGTAACATCGCCAAAGGTCTCATCGGAGAAGGCGTAAAGCTTGGTGTATCGTCCAGAGGTATGGGTTCGTTGAAGCTAAATAGAGAAGGTATCAACGAAGTTCAAGACGATTTCTATTTGGCCACAGCTGCAGATATCGTAGCCGATCCATCTGCTCCAGATGCATTTGTTAACGGGATTATGGAAGGTGTAGAATGGATTTGGCAAGACGACCTGCTAGTTGCAAAGAAAAATGCGGCTGCAGTACTCGAGCAAACTGTACAGACCATTGAAAAAGCATCTTCTTCAAGACAGCTTCAAGCTAAACAGTTTGAAATTTTTGAGAACTTCCTCAATAAAATTTCTAAAATCTAACTTAGAATAAATAAATAAAATTTACAAGGAGTCAAAAATGTCAAATAAAGATACGAATGAAATCGTTCAAGACGAATTTCATGAAGATGGTCTCGAAGAGTCTGCTGGTTCGGAAACACTAAAGCCAAACCCAACACGTGCAGAGATGCTGGCTACTTTCAGCCAACTTCTTTCGCAGTTGAAGGGCGAAGATCTTTCGCACTTCTTCAATGACTCTATCCAGAAGTATAGCGCAGACGGCGTTCCTTCAGCGACTGCACCAGGTGGTGCACCAGCTATTGGTAAGATGCCAATGCCTACGCTGAACGCAGTAAAGGAAGATATCGCAGAAGTATTCTCTGGCGAAGATCTTACTGAAGAAGCAAAAGAAAAGTTTTCAACGATCTTCGAAGCAGCTGTATCAGCTCGCGTTTCGATCGAAGAAGCTCGCCTTGAAGAAGAATTCGAAGCGAAGCTCGACGAAGCAGTAGAAGAAGTAAAAGAAGAGATCACTACAAAAGTCGATCAGTATCTCGACTATGTAGTAGAATCGTGGATGGAAGATAACAAGCTTGCTATCGAATCCACAGTCCGCGCCGATATTGCAGAGAACTTCATGGAAGGCCTCTACAATCTGTTTGCTGAATCTTACATCACAGTGCCAGAAGAAAAGCTTGATGTAGTTGGTGAACTGAAGGCACAACTCGAAGAGCTAGAAGCCAAGCTCGATGAGTCTGTAAACAAGCAACTAGAACTACAGTCAGTAATCGACGAAGCTACAATGGAAGCAACGTTCGACGAAGTGACTGAAGGTCTTGCTGCTACACAAGTAGAAAAGCTTCGCACACTTGCAGAAGGTATTGAATTCACAGATAGCGAGTCTTATGCAAAGAAACTCGACATTCTGAAGGGCAAGTATTTCTCTGAAAAGAAAGAAGTTAACACCGGCGTTATTTCGGAAGAAGCAACAGAAGGTCTTAACGAAGAAACTAAGACTGTAGCAGTTGGCGAAATGGCAAACTATGTCAGCGCGATTTCAAGAACCAAAAAGTTTTAAATTGATAAATAATAAACAAATCCTAAGGATAAAGGGAGAATAAAATGTTAGCTGAGGAACTAAATACCAAGTGGAAGCCAGTGCTCGAGCACTCAGATCTTCCAGAAATTACAGATGCTCACAAGCGCCTTGTCACAGCGACAGTGCTTGAGAACACAGAGCGTGCGCTTCGCGAGGCTGCTGGCCAAGGTAGCTCACAGCAAATGCTTGGCGAAGGTGACGGTCACGTCAACTCCGTAGGCAGCGGCCAAGTTGCAAACTTCGATCCAGTACTGATTTCACTCGTACGTCGTTCGATGCCAAACCTGATTGCTTATGACGTTTGTGGCGTTCAGCCAATGAACGGTCCAACAGGTCTTATCTTCGCAATGCGTTCACAATACGCAAACTCGACAGATTCAACTGTTGCAGAAGCTTTCTACAACGAAGCTAACACTGGTCACGCTTCGCGTCTCGGTGCCGGCCTAAATGCTGCTAACACAGGTGCTGGTTCAGCAACTGCAGTTGGTGCAAACACAGTTGGTACAGCTCCTGACACATCGAACAATGCTGGTAACGCATACTACAACTACACGATGGGTCTTCTTGTTGGTTCTGCTGAACTTCTTGGCGCTAATAGCTCATACATCTTCCCGGAAATGGGCTTCTCAATCGAGAAGGTTACCGTATCTGCTAAGACACGCGCTCTGAAGGCAGAATACACTCTAGAGCTTGCACAAGATCTGAAGGCAATTCACGGTCTTGACGCAGAAGCCGAACTTTCGAACATCCTTTCAGGTGAAATCCTTGCGGAAATCAACCGTGAAGTTGTTCGCTCGATCATCATCACTGCTGAAAAGGGTGCAACTGAAGGAACCACAACTGCTGGTATCTTCGACCTTGACACCGATTCAAACGGTCGTTGGTCAGTTGAAAAGTTCAAGGGCCTTCTGTTCCAAATCGAACGTGAATGCAACAAGATTGCAAAAGAAACACGTCGCGGTAAGGGTAACGTAATCATCTGCTCGTCTGACGTTGCTTCGGCACTTCAAATGGCTGGCGTTCTTGATTACGCTCCTGCGATGAACACATCGTCACTGAACATCGACGACACAGGCAACACATTTGCTGGTGTTATCAATGGTCGCATTAAGGTCTATATCGATCCTTATGCTGGCACGAACTTCCTGGTTGTAGGCTACAAGGGTTCGAATCCGTTCGACGCTGGTCTGTTCTACTGCCCATACGTTCCGCTACAAATGGTTCGTGCGGTTGATCCAGGTTCGTTCCAACCGAAGATCGGCTTCAAGACACGTTACGGCATGGCACCGAATCCATTCGCTAAGGGCACAACTGCTGCTAACGCAACAGCTACTCTTGAGCAAGATTCGAACAAGTACTACCGTCGCGTTCTTGTTAACAACCTTATGTAATCATAAGAGTTGGATACAACCAACCGGAAACTGGAAGGGGAGTCGAAAGGCTCCCCTTCTTTTTGGCATGTACAATATATAAATAGTGTGTATAATGATCTTATGGCCAAAGGAAAGATATGACTGCCGTAAACGATATTAACAAAAACTTTCTGTCGCCGCTAGGTTACAAGTTTACTCTTGCTCGAGCACCTGCGCTCAGTTACAATGTCCAGAACATTCGTTTTCCTGGTGTGCAGATGAGTAACGGAGAAAGTCCGACACCGTTCGTGCCAATTCCAGTGACTGGCAAGCTTACTTATAGTCCGTTAGATATCACGTTTCGTCTGAACGAAGATATGACAGATTATCTTGAGATCTATAACTGGATGGTGGCTCTGGCATCTCCTGTCAGTTTTGATGCTTATAAAGCTGCACAGAATTTTCAGGTTGGAGGAACAGAAACACTCTACTCAGATCTGAACTTACAGATCATGAATAGTAGTATGAACTCGAATATTTTAATTACTTTCTACGACGCGTTTCCAGTCAGTCTCGGAGATATTGAGTTTAATAGTACAGATACTAGTGTCAATTATATAGAATGTAGTGTAGAGTTTAAATATCTAAGGTACGATATTACTAAATTATAGGATTTGTTATGAAAATTGATGACATTTATGCAGAATGGGAAAAGGATTCCCAGATCAATCGCTCTGAGCTCGGCGACGAGGCGCTCAATATTCCAAAGCTCCATCACAAGTATTTCAAGATCTTTACGCATGAGCGTCTGCTGCTTCGTAAGCAAGAGGCAGAGATGAAGCAACTGAAGCTCGAGAAGTTGGAGTTCTACACTCTCGGACCGACAGAAGAGTCACACGAAAAAGGCTGGCGCTTGCCACCGCAAGGCAAAATACTCAAATCTGAGGTGAATAACTATATAGAAGCAGACAAGGATATTGTGAATCTATCGCTCAAGCTGGGTATTCAGCACGAGAAGATCGATCTCCTTGAATCCATTATCAAGTCTCTCACTGCTCGTGGTTTCAATATCAAGGCAGCGATCGAGTGGGAGCGATTTAAAGTAGGTATTTAATGAGCTCAGTGCATCTTAAATTTATCAATAATGTCCACGTCAAAGTAGAGGCAGAACCGTCGACCATCATGGAGCTGGGCGATCAGTTCACTTTCTTTGCTGAGAACTATAAGTTCAATCCAAAGTATCGAGCTCGTGTGTGGGATGGAAAGATTCGTCTCGTCAACAACCTCACTGGATATGTATACGCTGGATTGGCAAAGCATATCAAGAAATTTTGCGATGCTCGAAACTATACGTTCTCGTTTGACGAAGAATTATATTATGATAATGTGTCTAAGCACGAACTAAGAGAGTTCATAAATACTCTTAGAATTCCTGAAAAGTATGCAGTCAGAGACTATCAGTTTGATTCCATCTTGAAGTGTATTCGATCCAATCGAAGAACGTTGGTATCGCCGACTTCTTCTGGTAAATCTTTGATGATCTACATTCTTATGAGATGGTATCAGGCACATAAAGGTTTGGTCATCGTTCCTACCATCGGTCTTGTCAATCAGATGGAGAGTGACTTTCGAGATTACGGTTATGCTGGTAACATACACCTCTCGACACAAGGTTTGAGTAAGTCGAATAATATCGAATGTGATATGGTCATTACCACATGGCAGTCACTCAACAATGGCAAGAACAAGATGCCAAAACCGTGGTATCAACAATTTGGAGTAGTATTCGGAGATGAAGCACATGGCGCAAAAGCTACCTCGCTTATACAAATTCTTAGTAGCCTTACTGATTGCAAATTTCGCTTTGGGACTACTGGAACCCTTGATGGCACAGCCCTTAACGAGACAACAATCGAAGGTCTCTTCGGTCCAAAATACAAAGCCGTCAGCACAAAAGAGCTCATGGACCAAGGATACGTATCCAAACTCAAGATCAAATGCATTGTCCTTAAGTATGATGAATCAACTAGCCATGCAGTCAAAGGAAAGACATACCAAGAAGAGATCGATTTCCTCATTAATTGCGACGCTCGGAACAAATTCATCCGCAACCTCGGACTCTCTTTAAAAGGTAACAAACTTGTTTTCTTTCGAATTGTGGATCATGGCAAAACACTCCATGATCTCATTACAAGAAGTACAGATCATAATGTGTTTTACATTGATGGCTCTGTCAGCGGTGATACTCGAGAAGCTATACGTAAGGCGATCGAAGAAGAAGAAAACGCAATCCTCCTCGCCTCGCTAGGAACGACATCAACAGGAGTGAGCATCAATCGACTACATCATATGATCGCCGCTTCTCCATCCAAGTCAAAGATCAAAGTACTTCAGTCGATCGGTCGTATGCTTCGATTGCATGAAGAGAAACAAGAACACGGCGCTGTCTTGTATGACATCGTCGACGATCTTTCCTATAAATCCCATCAAAACTTTACGCTCAGACACTTCCTCGAAAGAACGAAGATATATGATGCTGAGCAGTTTGACTACGAAATTTACAACGTGAAGGTTTAATTATGATTAAGGTAATACAACTCGTGAGCGGCGAAACTATTGTCGGAAATGTGGGAAGTCGTGGTGACGAGTATGTGGTCACCTATCCGTTTCATATGGAAATAGTCGATGATACCGAACAAGGTTCTGGTATTCGAATGGATTATTTGTTAGCATTTTCGAAAGATAACTGTGTACATATAAAGAAAAATGATGTAATGTATAACTATAGACCATCAGATATGATGGAACAATATTATAAGCGTCTCGTCGAATACACCGTCACCCACGAAACTGATAAGATTCTAAAGCAGACCATTGAGAATATGGAAGAGATGGACGCAAGATTGAAGAAGCTCGTCTCTCAAAGGTTTATAGGAAAAGATACAGTAAATTGAGAAAGTCTAAATGATGATTAAAAAGAAACCGACTACCCACTATATCGACAACAAGTTGTTTTATACAGAGATGGTCAAGTTTTGGAACTCGTGTCAAGAAGCCAAGAAGAATGGTGATCCTCGACCACCGATTCCGGAATACGTGGGTAAGTGCATCATGCTGATCGCACAACGGTTGTCAACTCGACCTAACTTTATCGGATACTCGTATCGAGAAGAAATGGTCGGCGATGGTATTGAAAACTGTCTGACGTACATTCATAATTTTAACCCAGAAAAATCTACTAATCCGTTTGCTTACTTCACACAGATTATCTACTATGCATTCTTACGTAGAATTCAGAAAGAAAAGAAGCACACATATATCAAGCACAAAGCTTTTGAGAATAGCATGATCATGAATACACTCGTGGACATGGCACCAGAAGATAGATCGCATTTCAACTCTGCGTTTATCAATGTATCTGAAAAGCTTGGTGAATTAGTAGAAAAGTTTGAAGCAAAGAAACCACCAAAGCCAGTCGAAAAGAAAGGCGTAGAGAAGTTTATCGAGGACGATGAAAATGAAGAATAACATTCCACCTCTCCTAGAACAGTACAGAGAAAACATGCTTGATCCGAAGAATTCGATGACAGCACGTTACAACTATATGATGAACCTGCAAAACATTCGTGACTTTTGCGACATGTGCTTGCGTGAATATGACAAGAAAGTCAAGAAATAAATGAAAATTGCTTTGATCACTGACACTCATTGGGGAGCTCGCGGAGATTCTGCGGCTTTTGCCGAGTATTTTAACAGGTTTTATTATGATTACTTTTTCCCATATCTTTCGGACAATGGTATTACTCGCATTTTCCATCTTGGTGATATTGTTGATCGACGCAAGTACATCAACTTTGTCACCGCCAGACATCTCAGAAAGTTCGTCGAGCACTGTGATACTGCAGGAATCCGACTAGACGTCATCATCGGCAACCATGACACTTCGTTCAAGAACACGAACGAGGTCAACTCTATGAGGGAGCTCTTCGAGCATTCAACTTATGATATCCACTATTATTCTGATCCTACTAATGTTAATATTGATGGCACCGACATCGCAGTCCTCCCGTGGATTTGCTCAGGCAACTACGAAGAGTCGATGGAGTTCATCAACAATACTAACGCGCAGATCCTTTTTGGGCATCTCGAACTCGCAGGGTTCGAAATGTATAAAGGAGCAGTAAATGATCATGGATTTAGCGCTAGCCTCTTTGATAAGTTTGATGTCGTGTGTAGTGGCCATTTCCATCATAAGTCCACGCGTGGTAATGTCAATTATCTCGGCGCACCCTACGAAATGTCTTGGTCTGATTACGATGATCCAAGGGGCTTTCATATATTTGACACAGACACCCGTGAGCTGACATTCGTAAAGAATCCATACACTATGTTCCAAAAGTGGTGGTATGATGATACCAAATGGCCTAACTTCGACTACATCAACGGCTTCGACTTCGGTGCAGTCAAGGGCAACTACGTCAAGGTCATTGTCAAGAACAAGAATAACCCATTCTGGTTCGATACATATATCGATAAGTTAGAAAAGGCTCG
>Ga0222714_10003125_pt1 | contig 17077 bp, 15 predicted proteins | sample C33_3DmetaG_FD_165048 | JGI IMG/M metagenome (GOLD analysis project Ga0222714, IMG submission 165048) | Estuarine water microbial communities from San Francisco Bay, California, United States - C33_3D | ecosystem: Environmental > Aquatic > Marine > Unclassified | place: USA: California...
GTCCGCCGCACCGTTGTCGACTCGCGTCATCGATCGATATCCAATATCGATCGAATCGACATTCAAAAGCGCACAGGCATCGATCGAGGCTAACGCGTTATCGATCACGCCGACGCGTGGGTTTTGGCGTTGGATGGATAGGGGTGCGCCATCCATCGGACGCCATCGCACCCCTATTGCGCGCCGCGTGCGAGCGTTCGATCGCTGTTTCGCGCGCGTGCGGGTTCGCGATGACGATGTCGATGTGTGCGAGCGCGCTGGCGGCGACGCGCGCGTCGGCGATGGCGCGAGAGGGGGTGAAGTGCGTGGCGATGGGCGACGGCGTCGATCATCGGCGGTCGAGGCGCCGGCGCGTGGCGCGTGCGATGACGGTGGGGGCGCTGAAGACGGCGCGTGAGAGCGCGTCTTTGGGTGCGGATAGCGTGCGTTACGATGATAAGGATATTCCGAGCGCGGTTGGGAGCGCGAGTAAGGAGGATTTGATGCGATGGTTGTCGACGCGCGCGTTGCCGACGCAAAAGATGGCGCTCGAAGTCAACTTGGCCGAGGGTCGTGGGTTGGTGGCGACGGAGGACATTAAGCGAGGTGAACAGTTGCTTGGTGTAGATAAGGGCACGTTGATTACGGTGGAACGCGCGATTGCGGAGGCGAAATTGGGGCCGAAGCACGCGAATTTGCAAGAGTGGAGCGTGCTGGCGACGTTTCTGGCGCAGCAAGCGTTGGCGTTGGATAACGGTACGGCGGGCGCGTTTGGGGATTACATCCGTGCCCTTCCTCGACGAACGGGAAGTGTGTTAGATTGGCCCGAAGATGAGGTGGATAAGCTGTTGAAGGGCTCGCCGTCGCGCGCGGCGGCGGCGGAGCGCCAGGAGAGCGTAAACGCCGCCATCGATGAGATTCGTGACGCGTTTCCGGAACTCACCGTCGGATCCTTGCGCTGGGCGTTCGACATTTTGTTTAGTCGTTTGATTCGTTTAGATGCCATGGGTGGCGAGCTCGCGCTTGTACCTTGGGCGGACATGTTGAACCACAAGCCTGGGTGCGCGGCGTTCATCGACTTGAATGGCTCCGCGGTGAATCTCACGACTGACCGCGCGTACGTAAAGGGTGAACAAGTGTGGGCGTCGTATGGTCAGCGCCCGTCGAGCGAACTGTTGATTTCCTACGGTTTCGCACCCGCGGTTGGCGATAATCCCGATGACGAGTACGCCCTCACGCTCGGCGTCGACGGCAACGACCAGTTCGCCGAAGTCAAGGCGCAAGTGCTTAGAGATATGGGATTGAACCCGGTAGAAACGTTTCCGTTGAAACTTTCGGGGTATCCACGTCAGTTGTTACAGTACGCATCGTTTGTGCTGTGCAGCCCAGAAAAGGCGAGCGATCTTCCGGGATTGGCGAAGACAGCGTTCACCGGGAGCAACGGCATCGGGCAATCCATTTTCGACGCCGCGCGGGGCGTGATGAATGGCCAGGCGCGCGGAAAGCAAGGGGTAATTTTAGGTGGCATCGCAGGCGAAATTGCAGTTCGCGAAATGTTAGCTGATATGTGCGCCGATGCATTGAGCGCGTATCCGAATACCCTCGAAAAGGATAAAGGCGTGGCGCAAGGTCGCATGCCGGATTTCCCAGGCGCCGACGCGTGGACGGGCGTCGCCCCTGAAGCCATCCGAGCGACGCAGCGGACGGTGTCTGCGGCGCGCGTGCGCTTGAGCGAGCGCCGCATCTTGGCGAAAACGGATAGCGAAGTTCGCCTGCAGCTTAAAAAACTCAAGACGCAGCAACTTAACCAGTCCATGTGAGTGAGAATTTTTTAGAAGAATTTAATAGGATGAACATCGAGCGCTTTATCACACACACATCATCCATCTCTCGTTCGGTTGAGCGCGCTTCGAAAGAGAAGACCAATCGATTACTGAAGCGTTATGCGTACGTGTGACGACTATCGGTTTAAGAAATTATCTCTCTGTTTGTTTACACCCTCCAACAAGTTTTCACAGACGCGTCGTCTAGTACTTGGCGCCTGAGCTAAAACCCGCAATCCACTAACGGCGTGACTACCGGACGATTATGCAAAGCCACTAGGCTCGCATTTACGCTTGCACCGGGAAATCGAACGACGCCTCCTTGCCCGTGAGCTTCTTGTACACACCCGCGAACGTGTCGAGCTTGTACTCGGTGGTGTTGCGATCCTTCGGGTCCAAGTAAATCTTCAAGAGACGCGAGCCGTCCAAGCGGAAGCGTTGGCGCTTGCCGACAATCTCCGTGGGGTACACCAAATCTTCCAACAAAGCATTGTGAACGGCCGTAAGGGTGCGGCTGCGCGGGCGCGCACGCGCGAGGTTGTTCGACGGAACCGGCATAATGCGTCGGTTCGCGACGATCACCACATCCTTACCGCTGAACTTCTTCTCGAGCTCGCGCACCAAGCGCTGTTGAATCTTGTGGAACGACTTCAACGATCGGAACGGCACTTGGATAACGATCGCGGTGCGACCACCAGCGACTTCAACTTCCGAGGCACCGTTGATGTAGAGGTCCTTAAGGTCCGCCTTGAGTTCGGCGTTCGTCGCCTCGAGGTCGAACATGGCCTGCGCGCGCGAATCAAAACTCCATGGTCAGTACACGAGATCACGCAAAGTCGACGCGCCGCGCCCGCGCCGCGTCCCGCGCCGCGTGCACACAGATGCACCGTCAAATCACCACCATTTCTACCCCGCCCAACGCGCCGTCGCGCGCACCACGGCGCGCCGACGCGCGCGAACGCGCGCACACAAACCCTAAAACCACGACCGCATCGATCGATGCGACGTACCTGCGCCACGGTCTCTTCGAACGCCGACAAGCTCGCGCCGCCCGGCTTCACAATCTACGAATGCAAAACAAAACAATAGAATAACGCGTCAGTCTCGCGCGCACAGCACACAACGCGATCGCCGCGTCGCTCGCGACGACGGGCGAGGGAAACACCGCGCGCGCGATCGCCATCGGCAAAGCCCCAGCCGCGCATCCATCGGCCGAGCCATCCGTGGCGCGCTCGCGTCGCGCGCGACCGAGCGCGGTGCGCGCGCGAGGAGGAGACGAATGCGTGGATGTTCGTGGCGCGTGACGCACCTTCATGGTCGCAGACATCGTTTCAACGCTCTGTAAACGACGGGAAAAGGCGGAACGCGACGCGATGCGACGGCGTTTTGCTGGACAAAAGGGTTTGGATCTTACATTGGTGGCGTCGATTCAATGAATTTCGACGACGGAGAGGACGACTTTAGCGTACGAGCATGCATTAATTACATGGTCAAGTAAGGATAAATGATGATGGGACAAAATATTCGCTTTCACGGTCACGGATGGGCGCGTTGTCGGATGACTACACGGGCATCGGGCGAAACTTGAGCGGTTTCGGGGCTTCGCCGCCGAGACGTTGCAGACGGTTGGCTTCGTATTCGTCGTAAGAACCTTCGAAGAATACGACGGTGGAGTCGCCTTCGTACGCCATGATGTGAGTTGCGATTTTGTTCAAGAACCAGCGGTCGTGGGAAATGCATATGGTGGTGCCGTTCCAGGATTCGATGGCGTCTTCGAGGCAACGCAAGGTGGCGACGTCCAAATCGTTTGTGGGTTCGTCGAGGAGTAAGCAGTTACCGCCAGAGGTGAGCGTGCGCGCGAGCTGCAAGCGGTTTCTTTCACCACCGGAGAGTTGACCAACCTTCTTTTGTTGATCGGCGCTCTTGAAATTGTACCATGAGCAGTATGCTCGGGCGTTCACTTGGCGGTTACCGAGGTTGATTTCCTCGGCGCCGCCGCTCAAGGTGTCAAACACCGTCTTCTCTGGGTCCAAGCTATCGCGGCTTTGGTCGACGTACATCAACTTCACGGTCTCCCCGACAGTCAATTTACCTCCGTCGGGAGTTTCTTGACCGGTCACCATCTTGAACAGAGTGGTTTTACCCGCGCCGTTACCTCCGACGATGCCGACAACGGAACCCGGCGGGATGATGGCGTTGAAGTTATCTATGAGTAAGCCACGGCCAGGATAGCCCTTCTGCAAGCCTTCAGCAGTAATGACGACATCACCAAGTCGAGGTGCGGCGGGAATGGTGATGGAATCGAGATCTTGTCGCGCTTGGAACTGCGCGGCTTGTTGGCAAAGCTCTTCGTACGCGCGAAGTCTCGCCTTGCCCTTCTTAACTTGACCCTTGGCGTTCGAGCGCACCCATTCAAGCTCTTTCTCCATTTGACGGTCAAGGCTACTCTTCTTCTTGTTTTCAGATTCCAATCGAGAGCCCTTGCTTTCGAGCCAGGCGGAGTAATTGCCCTCGAACGGAATGCCTTCGCCGCGGTCGAGCTCTAAAATCCAGCCCGCGACGTTGTCCAAGAAGTAACGGTCGTGTGTGATAGCAACCACGGTACCGGGAAACGTGGCCAAAAACTGTTCGAGCCACGCCACGGATTCGGCGTCCAAGTGATTCGTCGGTTCGTCGAGAAGCAAAATGTCTGGTTGCGACAATAATAAGCGGCAAATCGCGACGCGTCTGCGTTCACCTCCGGATAAATTCTTCACCAACGCATCGCCCGGTGGGCATCGTAACGCATCCATCGCGCGCTCAACCGTGCGTTCAAGTTCCCACGCGTTGGATGCGTCAAGCTTGCTTTGCAATTGGTCCATGCGCTTCATCAACGCGTCCACGTTGGCGTCTGGGTTCGTCATATCCATCGCGATTTGATTATACTCATCCAAATCCGCCTGCACCGCCTTCACGCCGACCGCGATGTTCTCCGCCACGGTCTCGCCGTCATCCAATTCTGGTTCTTGAGACAAATACCCAATCTTAATCCCAGGCTCCAAGTACACCTCGCCGTCAAACGCCGTATCCACGCCGGCTAAAATCTTCATCAACGTCGATTTACCCGCACCATTCGCCCCTAAAATACCAATCTTCGCCCCCAAGTACATGCCCAGATTAATATTTCTTATTAATTCCTTCCCCGTCGGCGTCACTTTACGCACTTTATTCATGCTTAAAATAATCTTCCGCGTCTCCGTCTGGTACGCCGAACCCGACTTCACCTCGCCCGGGGACTTATACTTCCCCGACGGCGCGCCACCACCGCCGCCGCCCGACGCCTTACCCCCACCACCGCCCGGCGGCGGGGCCGCCCCACCTTTTCGCGCCGATTTCTTCCCCGCGCGCGTCACCACGGGCGCGCGAGGTCGCGCCGCGCCGCCGACGCGCCCCGATGATGCGCCCCCGATGCGCCCCCGATGCGCCGCGAACATCGTCGCCGTCGTCGCGCCGCTCGACGCGGTGAACATCTCGAACGATCGCCACAGACGGTCACGCGCACAGAGAGCGCGTCGGTGTGCGATTCGACGCGATCGACGGGCGAACGCGCGCGCGTCAGTGTGCGGCGCCGAACGGCGAACGACATCGCCACAGGTTTTGATGGCGCGTCGAGTCCCCCCTCGTGCCTGGTTACGATTGGTGAACCCACTCTTCGCCATTAATCGTCGCGCCCGCGATGCGCACGCGTCGCGCGCGCGCCGCGGACGCCGCGAACGTCGCCTCGCGCGCGCCTGACTCGCCTCGCGCGCGCGCGGCGTCGAAAACGCCATCACGCGGCGGTCAAGGGCGACGAGGGAGACGAACGGTTGCCCATGCCGATGATGTGCGTGATGTGCGTTCATGGGTCACGCGCGCGCGCGCGGCGTTTCTCGCGCGCGCGATCGCGCGACGGCGAGAGGCGACGACGGTGTCGGTGACGCGCGCGGTGCTCGTGCTCGCGGTGGCGTGCGCGGCGACGTATTTGAGGAATGTGTTGCGGTTCGACGCCGTGGTGCGCGCGTCGCCGGGCGGGGAATGGTTGAACACGACGGTACTGGCGAGGTTGCCCGCGCTCGAATACGGTGGGTTTCAGAAAACGAATGTTAATGGTCCCGGGGCGCGCGCGAAGGCGCGAGGGATGGCGCCGAAGCATCCGGTGGTGATCGTGCCGGGGTTCGTGAGCACCGGGCTCGAGTTGTGGTCTGGGCGCGCGTGCGGGAAGCAGTTCTTTCGACAGCGCATGTGGGGCACGCCTGCGATGGCGCGCGCGTTCTTTGCGAATATGCGGTGTTGGATGGAGCACATGCGCCTTGATCCAAATACTGGATTGGATCCGGAGGGTATAAAACTCCGCGCGGTGCGCGGTTTAGAAGCGGTGGATTGGTTCGCGCCGGGGTATTTTGTATGGGCGCGACATATCGAAGAACTCGGCGAGCTCGGGTACGATGCCAATAATATTCACTCTGCGTCGTACGATTGGCGATTGAGCCCGTTGCAGCTGGAAAAGCGCGATGGGTACATGACGCGACTGAAGAGCGTCATCGAGACGTTTAGCGAGGTGCACGGTGAGAAGAGCGTGATATTGGCGCATTCGTACGGCGATACCGTGGCGAGGTACTTTTTCGATTGGGTTGAAACTCCCGTGTCAAAAGGTGGTGGCGGTGGCGGTCGACGATGGGTAGAGAAACACATCGAGTCGTACGTGGACATCGCCGGGCCGATGCTCGGCGTCGCCAAGGCGCTTCCGAGTTTGCTTTCGGGCGAAATGCGCGATACGACGATGCTCGGCGAACTCGAAGGGTTGCTTGGAGGCTTACTCGATGTTGCCGTTGGACGCGTTATCGCGAGTCAGCTCAAAGAAGCGTGCGAAACCTTTCGCTCGTGGGGATCGGTATGGGCCATGCTCCCGCGCGGCGGCGCGGCGGTGTGGGGCGACAACGAACTCGGCTCGCCCGATGATGCCCCTGATGACGAGCGATTGAATTACTTTTTGCAAATACGTGCCGCAGGCGCGCCTCGACAAGAGGGTGTCAATCACACTATCGACAGTGCGCTTGATTTTTTATTCGCGACGATGCAGGAGAAGAATCCGCACAACGTCGCGGAATTCTCGCACGTGACGCATCCCAAGACGCAAGCGCAGCTGTTGCGTAATGACCCGTCGCTCGCGAATAAACGTGCAACAGATTTTGGAAATTCATTGACGCGGCCGTTGCCGTATGCGCCAAACATGAAGGTGTTCTGCTTGTACGGCACAGGTAAAGCATCCGAGCGGGCGTACGTGTACGAACATCACGCCACCGACACGTTGCGCCCATTTCAGTTGGATGTGCAATATCACGCGCGTGGAATTCAAAATGGCGTGCGGCAAGTCCATGGCGATGGTACCATCACTTTAGCTTCACTCGGGTACGTCTGCCGAAGCGTTTGGCGCACGAGCAAAAAATTGAACCCAGCGGGCGTCCCAGTCGTCGTGCGAGAATACGCGCACGTCGCCCCTCAATCCGTCGCTTCCCTCCAAGGTAGAGCCGAAGGCGACCACATCAACATCATGGGTAACGAAGATATGATCGAAGACATTCTTGCCATCGTCGCTGGCCAGCACGACCAGGTCAAAGACCGCGTCGAAAGCGAGCTGGACGCTTTATCGGCTGAAATCGCTCGCCGCCGCGCGCTCCACAAGCCTCGCGACGTCAACGCGCACCCGAACGGCTCAGCGACCCCGGAATCGTACTAATCATAGTTTGTTTTCTTGTAACTTTAGCTTGTATCCTTCACGCGATATTCGCGCACTTCAGGCTCGTCATTTCACCTCGTTCGTGCGCCGGAGCGCGCGCGAGGCTCTTCAAGTCTCCAGCCCACAACACACCACGCCCCCGCATACCGCGCCGCGTGGACCTCTCGCGCGCGCCATGATGCACACTCGCATACACGCACACACGACGCCCGCTGTCCCGGTCGTCCGCGCGCGCGCGTCGTCTGCGCGCGTCGTCCACGCGTCGAATGCGCGCGTGACGTCACCACTCGTGACGCCGCTTCGCGCGCGCTTATCCGCACCCACGAGCGCCATCGCGGACGTTGATCCAATGTCGAGCTACGACGGCACATCATGCGTGCTCACGGACCCTGAAGTCGATCGTCGAAGCGTGGGCGAGGAGCTTCGGGCGCAGATAAAGGCTATGGGTGGGGCGCAAATCATGGATGCGCGCGACTTTGTGTCGACGCCGGCGCAACGGGCGCAATGCGCGGCGTTGTTTGGCTCATGCGCGGCGTTGGCGATGAAAGGATTAGTGTTGGCGAGCGTGGATGATGCTGGGTTCAATGACGTCGATGCGATGGCGATGGCGATAACCATTGGGTTGGCGTATTGGACGAGCGACTTGGGGACGGGTATTTTTCACTGGAGCGTGGATAACTACGGGAGCAAGGACACGCCGTTGTTAGGTGGGGTCATCGATGCGTTTCAGGGCCATCACAAGTACCCATGGACGATTACCAAGCGACAGTTTGCGAATAATATTCATAAGACGTGCTTGGCGCCGTTGGTGTTTACGGTGCCGACGTTGGTGTTGAACGACAGACCGACGGATTTGGTCTTTGTCGGCGTGTTCACGTCGCTCGTGGTGTTGAGTCAGCAGTTTCACGCGTGGAGTCACACGAAGAAGAGTGAATTGCCTGAGATTGTCATGAAGGCGCAAGATTTAGGGGTTTTTGTGAGCAGACGCGACCACGGGCAACATCATAAATCGCCATTCGAGGGACATTATTGCATCGTGAGCGGGTACTGGAATCCAATCTTAGACAACAGTGGATTCTTCCGCAAGTTAGAAAAGGTGATTTACAACCAAACGGGCATCGCGCCGCGTTGTTGGTCTGATGACGTTGAATTTTTTGTGCAGGAAGACGCACCCGAGGGTTTTGGTGACGGCGTGTTGTAACGGGCGAGGCGGCGCCCCCCCCCCCTACGATTTGACCGACGCGAAGAAACGTGCGTTCCATACAAACGCACTTGTACTCTATAGCTATGAATTGTTGAAGTTTTAATTACACGATAAGTAAAAGCGGCTTTATATGCATACAGCGTGATTCGTACAAAGGGGATTACAGCGCGAGGGTGTGTGCTTTAAGAGCGCGAAAGCGCTTCGTCTATGACTCGAACGCAGTCGACGTGCGACAGGCGAACCGCGACATCGCGCGGACTCACCAGCTCTTTAGTCTTCGAGTGATCAGTGTACAGATGATCGGCCTCCCACTGACCATCTTCTATGCACGCGCCGTGTGCTATTAACGTCGCGGCGCACGCTGCTTTCCCCCATTCGCACGCGCAAAACAACGCGCTCTTTCCGTTGAAGTACCGAGCGTCCAAATCCGCGCCCGCGTCTATGAGCACTTTCAACGTCTCCACATCCCCGCGCTTTGCGCACGCCATCAGCGGTTTCCAGCCTTGTCTACACCTCGAGCAATTTGCGTCTGCGCCCCACTGGAGCAACGTGCTCACGCATCGAGCGCGGCGTCGGTTTGCGTCTGACTCGTCGCTCTCGCCTCCGCCTCCAAAATCCGCGCAACACGCCGCGAGCAAGACATCATCGAGCTCAATCGCTGTACCACACGTAAGCAAAACATCGAGCACGTCGGCGTGCATGTAACTCACGGCGGCACGTCCCGCGCGCGAGAGCGCCTCGGCCCACGTCTCCGCCACATCCGCCGCGCCTCGCTCAAACGCGTGGTGCACCAACGACTCTTCGTGCGCGCCACCGCCGCGGGTGACGGTGTAATGCTTGTCGAGCACCTTTTTCACCTCACGCGCGCGTCCCTTCGCGGCGGCGACCGCTAGGGCGGCGCTCACGTCGGCGTACGGCATGTCCACGAGCACTGTCAGCGCGTCCCACGTTTCATTCGCGGCGAGCGAGCGCAAGTCTTCGAGCCATTTCGCGCGACGCGGATCGATTCTGCGCGCGTTCGTCGTCGGCACGACGCGTCCGAGCGCATGTGTCGCGACGAGCGCGCGCGCGGGCATGCGTGCGAGCGAAGCGCGCGCGTCGCGTACTGAGGACGACGGCGAGCGTCTAGTCAAAAGCGTTGGAAAGTTGGTATTCAAATCGTCGTCTACTCTACTTGTATCACTTGTTCTTTGCGTTTTCCGCGGCGTCGCGCTCGGCCTGGGCTTCCTCTAAGCCCTCGCAGTACGTCCACACGGTGGAAACTTCGCCGGCGATGACGGCGCGGATGAACGTGGCGCCGAGCACGCCCGGTACGATGTACAACAACGCCGGTTGCGCGGCGTTGAATACGTTCATCACGACAATCGTCGTGACGATGCCCATGACGTAACCAATCGCGACGGCTGGGAAATATTTTGGTACTTTATCCCCTTTCGCGGGCGGCGGCGCCCGAGATGTAGCTTTTGACGCCGAACGGGTCAACGCGCGCTTGGGCGCGGCGTGCGCCGCCACGCGCGCCGCGTCCATGCGTAGAATCATCGCCACGTACAACCCAGGAATGACGATATCGCCTAAACCTAACATACTAAACGGCTTATCCGCACCCGCGATCGCACTCGCCGCGACGCGCGGAAACAACAACTTGATTGGCGCGTCAAACGACCGCGCCACGCTCACCATCACCGGCGTACAAAACACCCAAAACACGTCGTACACGAACAATCCCGCGAGCAATATCGACCCAATCTGCACGCTGTCAATGGTCAAGTACTCGATGCCTTGCAATGAAAACGATAACCCCAGGGCGTTGTTCGCCAACCAGTGCTTCTGGGTTAAATACCAATACGAAAATCCTCCGGCGAGCGCCGTCGCGATCGCCTCCGCCGCCGTGCACTCGGCGACCCAACGCTCTTCGTTGAGCCATTTCACGCGAGGCACGGCGAAGATCGGGTGAGAACGTAAATCTCGACTCAAAAACACGCACTTGTGCACGAGCGGGGTGATGACGGCGGAGATGGCGAATGTACCCAGCACGCCAAAGTACGCGCCGAAGACGACGTCGAGGAGTTCCTTTGGCAGAAACTTAAACGCCAAGAACGCGCCGAACAAGACGCACGAGCCGATGATGGGGAATCTCGCGGCGTCATCGCGGGTCATGACTTCACCCGAACCCTCGCTCGCGGGCCGCACGGAGCGGTAGGCGCCGGCGATGACGGTGAGGGCGGCGACGCACGCGATGTTCGCGTTGGCATCCACGACGACGAAGAGCGGCGCCAGGGCGAGGGCGAACAACGCGAGGTGCGTGAACGGCGCGGCGATGGCCTCGCACGACACCATGTCGCGATCCGCGGTCATGGCGCCGACGCGGGGAGGCGAGGAATGACGTCCCGCGACGGGTCTCGGAGCCGCGAAACCAACCGACGCGCGCGCTACATCAGTCTGTATGTTACATCGAATCTATCGCCTACCCGCGGCGTTCGCGACGCTCGGCGCGTGACTGTCGCGCCGCCTGACGCTCTCAGCGCGCCCCGACGCGGCGTTCGCGCCGGATTCAGCGCGCATCTGCGCCTCTTGCGCCTTGGCCAGCGCGTTCGTCGCCGACCGTCTCGCGTACGCCCACGCGCGCGCGAACGCATCGCCCCCGATCGCACCCACGCGCGCGAATACCTCGGCTAATACGTCGTCTATTTTCCCCTCGCGCGCGCTGATAAAGGGCGCGAGGAAGCGATCGTAGACGTATAACGCGCCTTGCGTACGCGGGTGCCACAGATACACCGTAAACGCCACCTACGACGCGCGCACGCATGCGTCAGTCGCGTTCGCGCGCGACACACACGCACCACACACGCGATCGACCGCGCGCGCACGCACCTTGCATTCGCGATAGAGCACCACGCGCGCGTCACACACGACATCCAACGCGCGCGCGCTCGCGAGCCAACACGCATTCACCGTCCAAAAGATGCACCACCCGCGCGCGCTCGCGAGCGATTTACGATCGTGCTCGAGCGTCTTGAACGTCAGATACGCCGGGTAGAGACACCCGAGCGCGAGAAGCGCCGCGTTCGTCGCGCCGGCGCCGAGCATCGAGGACGATGGTGATGCCGATGCCGATGGTCGTGTGCGAGAGTGACGCCATCGACCGCCATCGGCGTCGCGACGCGCGAGACGCGAGACGCGAGACGCGAGACGCGAGACGTCTGGCGCGCGCGCGGGCGTCGCGTCGGCGCGCGACGACGACGACGACCGAGGCGCGCGCATCGAGACGCGACGTTCGAGAGCACCGACACGCGAAAAAAACGCCAAAAAAACGCCATTCAATGCCACGCGCTTCACGCGGCGATGTCGACGCCGCCGACGACGTGGGGCCCGTTCGCGCGGTTGAAGACGATAAAACGCGCGCGCGCGCACCACGACGACGCGTGCGCGGCGTTCGCGCGCGACGCGTTCGATGAAGCGGACGCGGCGTTTACGCGAGCGCTTGAGGTGGATCCGAGGTGTCATTTCGCGCTGTGTTCGCGAGCGCTGGCGCGGTTGAGGATGGGGGACGTGCGCGGGGCGTTGAGGGATACGCAAACGTGTTTGCGCGAGGCGCCGGAATCGCCCAAGGCGTGGTACCGGCGCGCGCAGGCGCTCGAGGCGGATGGACAGATGGCGGAGGCGATGAACGCGTTGGGCGAAGCCGAGCGACGGGACGCGTCGGCGGCGCATCGCCCGCAGCTCGAGCGTGCGATGAGTGATTTGCGGAAAAAGATTGAATTGATGAATGATGCGAACGTGCGCGAGTCGGTGGCGCGTAGCGAGGCGAGAAGAGCGATAGATGTGGCGGATGAAGACGCCGAGGACGCGCGGAGACGACTAGCCAAACGCGAGAAATGGGAGGCGAGCGAACGCGCGCGCGCCGAAGCGCATCGAGACACCGCGCGCAAGCTAAATTATGACGAATCAGATGAGAATGTTGAAATTATTGACACGACTGAGTACGACGATTGCGCTTCAGTGGACAGTGATGCGAGTGAGACGATGGAGTCGTACGACGCGTTTGGCCGAGCGTTGCGCATTCCGCGCCGAGTGACGAACTTTTCGAGCGTCGTTCGACGACTGCGCACCTCGGTAGGTGCGAAACACACGACGGATATGATGTGTGAATTACGAAGGTATGGGAATTGTCAGATTGAAATTCCGCACAACCTTGATGCGATTGCAAAACTGAAAGACGTCGCGGATGCCACGGATGCGAGCGGTTTGCCAAGCGTAGTGCTTCCCGCATGGCGTGACGTCACCGAACCATGGCCTGCGACGCTTGCCGACGCGCACCAGAACGTTCAAGATGTTATGTGGTTGCTCGAAACCATCTCTCGCGTTGTCGTTGCCGCAATGTACGACGACGTCGGCATCGAACAAAGCGAATTAGAAGCGGCGCTCGATTCGCCGTTGCGTCACGTAGACGACTCGGCGGTGGACATTTCATCCTCAGCCCTCGTGCTTAGCGCAGATGACGATGTATTTAGCAAGTACGGCTGTAAGCACGATGCGCTCGTGCGCATGGACTGGCTCGAAGACGCCAAGGCTGTGGACGTGGACGCCGACTCCGACTTCGGGGCGTTACTCGAATTCACGGTTGGCGCTTCGCTAGCGCGCCGGCTCGGTGGAGCGTTCATGGTTACCGAGGATTTGCACCCGCGAGATCGCGATGGTGACGACGTCGATCCGGTGGAACGCGTTCGTGTAAATCCCGAGCGCTCGCGCGTGGCATTCTTTTTATGCGCGAAAGCGTCGCGTGGAGAATACGAATAGACTTTTGTAACAACGCTTGTGACGAAAATAGCGCCATACATTGCCGCCATGGACGCATCGACGCCGCCGATCGACGCACACGCGCGTGATGTGCTCGGCATCGCGTCGTCCCTCCGAGCGACGCTGCGCGCACTCGACGCGCGTAAAGTCGACGCTCAACGAAGAGCCAGCGAGCGCGAACGAAGCGCGTTGGACGCGCGCGTCGCAGCCTGGATGCTTCGTCGCCGCAAAGTCATGAAGAAAACGTTGAGTGATAGCGCTCGCGAAGAACTGCGTGCGCTATTCAACGTCCTCGATTCCGACGGTGGTGGTGAAGTAGAGTTTGACGAGTTCGCGGAGGCTTGGTCCATGATGGCGGGCGGCGACCGCGCGCGCGACGAAGCGAGAAACGTCTTCTTCAATACCATTGACATCGACCGCTCTGGCACGATGGATTTCGAAGAGTTTGTCAAACTCATGAATGATTTAGAATACGGAAACGCGTGTTCGGGAAGCGTCGGAAATGCGTCGGAAATGTTGGCCAACGCTTCGCGAGCGTTGCAAACGCGCAAAGCCGTGAATGATTTCATCACGCAGTGGACGCGCATCGGGGCCACGAGCGCGTCGAGCGCGGCAAAGTGACGATATAGACGGCAACGTGACGCAAAACCATTTGATTCTACCTCGTTTTCGTAGCGCCTATCGTGCGCGAAAACCTCTAGGCGACGGCGGCGGCGGCGGCGTTATGGTATCTCGCGCTCGACGTCGGTTGAAAACAACTCCAACGCGCCGACGAGACGTCACAGTCTGGCGCCATGTCCACCAGCGCGGCGTGCGTCGTCGCGTACGACGACACACGAACAGCATCCGTCACCGCCACGCGCGAGGGCGACATCATCTACCGAGCACGCGTGGCGCACGGCGACGCGGACGAAGCCGACGCGTCTTCGTGGGACGTCGTCGCGCGCGACTCGAGCCCTCAAGGCGCCGCCGTCGTCGCCGTCGCGCTCACTGATGCCGCGCATGGGCGCATCATCGCATCCGCGAGCGCTTCTGGCGATGTCACGTTCTTTCGCGTGTCGCACAGCGACGAAGGGTCGTCGCTCTCGCGCGTGGGCTACGCCGCGACGGGAACGCCGACGGGCGGAGTCGCGTTCGCTCCCGCGGGTTTGCGCGCGTTTCACGGCCCGACGCTCGCGTTCGCGGGCGCAGATGGCGTCTTGCGATTGTTTGCTCCGCGCGACGCGTCCACGGCCACGGACTGGGAGGAGGTTGGAACGTATGAAGGGAAAACTCCAGGCGCATCGTTGACGAGCGTGGCGTGGAGGCGCGGCGGAGAGACGAACGGCGTCGTAGATTTCCCCGTGATTGCCACCACGGCGACGTATTCGAGCGACCGTGAGCACAACATTGCGGTGAATGTATTAGCATACGATGTGAAGTACGCGCGATGGAACTCGTTGAAGGAGATACGCGGCGGAAGTTTACCGACGCGGCGGGAGTTAACCGCGAGCGCTCGATGTTCGACGTGGAGCCCGACGACGACGGCGCGAGGGGCGCTAGATTTAGCCATCGTGGCGGGTACAAAGTGCGTGATATATGAATTTACAGGGGTTACGGTGAATTCGGTAGAGAGTGCGCGCGAGATTGGGGTGCTGGTACACGACTATGAGGTGAATAACGCGTCGTGGAACGCGAGCGGGAGCGCGCTCGCGACGGCGGCGCGGGACGGCGTAGTTCGGTTATGGACGGCAAATCTACAAAGTGGAGCGTGGCAAGAGTACGCAGAAACAAAATAGGACAACGACGATGAGCTATGATTAACTTATTATATAACAACGACGATATGACAACGTTGGATGATTCTATTCGAGCGCTTTTTCGGCGACTTCGCTCGCCGCGACGAATACGTCGAGCGCATCCTTGGTCTCGTCATCCCCAGCCCCAGCCTCGCGCACGCACGCGTACATCTCCCGCGCACTTTTCACGGCCTGCGCCAGGCTTTCCTTCAACTCGTCCGTGTCCTGAGGCGGGTACACGCCCGCCCCAAGGTCCTCCACGCTTTGACGGAACCGGCCGCACGCCTCCACGCACGGCTCGAGCGCCTTTAAATCCGTCGTCTTCTCCTTCACCATGGGCACGATCAGCGCCTTCAACAGCACTAAGCACGCCTTGGCGAATGCCCCGATACTCTTGCCGATCGCCAACTCACTCGCGTCAAAGTCATCGTCGCAAAAACGTAAATCATCTTCGTCCAGTCCAACGTCATCCGCTCCGCCGAGCTCCTCGAGCTCCTCGAGCTCCGAGCTCACATCCTTCACGAACGTCGCCATGCGCATGAGTTCGCGAGCCACAGCCGCGGAAGCACTCTTTGGCAACGCCTTGAACGCCTCGGTGCTCGCCCAAATCTCACCCACCGCGCGCTTGGTCGCCGCGGACCGACCGTCCCCAGTCTCCGCGCTCGCGCTCGACATCGCGTTACACACCGCCTGCGTCATCCCGCGGGATGCCGCGCGCAACGCGTCGGCGAAACACGTGCCAAACTTATTCATCTCTAACACGGCGGCGCACTCGAGGGTGAACGCGACGTGAGCGTCGTGCAAGGCAGCGAGGAGCGAGCGCGCGCCCGCGTCGTCGACGTCTTCGCCGTCGTCTCTGAAAAACAAACCCACTGCGCGCGTCATCGTGTCATCGTCAGTCCACGGTTCGCGACGTCAACTCGTGAGGGTTACGTTCACGCGTACCTTTCGTGCCTTCGGCATCGATGCGCGCGCACGCGTCAATGCACCCTCGAGTGCTCGCTACGCCAGCCGTCGGCGGCTCCGTTCGAGCTCCATCGTCTTTATCGTCATCTTTCACCGCGAGCGCGGCGTCGGAGTACGCGCGACACGCCGCGATTAGTTCTTCGCCGTACGCACTCAACGTCGTCGCCGTCGGCGTCGTCGTCATGAATGAATGAATAAATGAATGAATGCAAAGATGAAGCGTACGCGTCGAAGAGTGAGGCGCTCGCCCGAGCGAAACATCCGCGAGCCGAATGTCATCCTCCACCACGAGCGGCACCCATGCGAACGAACAAAACACACAAAACAAAACAAAATCATCGCTCCCGTCATGTGCCGGTATAACAATACTACGGTGTCCTTATCATTCGCTCGACGTCGATTCGCGTTCGCGTCTTCGTCGTTCGCGTCTATTCAAGCTCTCCCCGCCCTCTCCCGCCTCCGCCGCCGCAATCTGACTCGGCGTCAGCTTCGTCACCTTTGGCTTCCCCGCCGCCGCCGTAAACTTCCCTTTGTTCGCCGCAATCACGCGCTCTTGGCGTTCTTCTTCCTCTCGCGCTTTGGTTTCTTCGGCGCGGTCCAACGCCTCGCGAAACGCAATGTACCCCATGCCCCCGGTGCACACCACGAGCAACACCACAGCCAGGGCGAACGCCGCAGCGACGACCGGATCGGGCGCAGCGTCGATGCCCACGTCAGAAATCCCCTCCGCGCGCGCCGGCGACGACATATACAGAGATGAAGCCGACGCCATGGA
>Ga0222714_10003126_pt1 | contig 17074 bp, 18 predicted proteins | sample C33_3DmetaG_FD_165048 | JGI IMG/M metagenome (GOLD analysis project Ga0222714, IMG submission 165048) | Estuarine water microbial communities from San Francisco Bay, California, United States - C33_3D | ecosystem: Environmental > Aquatic > Marine > Unclassified | place: USA: California...
CGCACGATCGGTCGATCGTTCGGTGGGTGCGCGCTCCGCGGCGATATTTCTCTCTCTATATATATATAGGATATATATGGAGTATACTATGGAGAGCGCCGCGTGTACAGGCAGGCGTGCACAGCCGCAGCCGCAGCATCGTCGGTCGGTCGGTCGGGTCGGGTCGGGTCGGTCGGTCGGTCACCCCGTCGCGCGGCGATTCGAGATCTCGCGCGCACGCGTGCGCGAATATATACACACTGCGCGCGATGGATGGATGGTGACGACGACGACAGAGGGCGACGCGGGGCGTGTGTGTTTCGTGCGCGGCGTCTATAGGAGGCGCGTAGGAGGCGCGTAGGAGGCACGCGTGACGGATTCGTGATTCGATCGCGATTCGTTCGCGATTCGTATTCGTATTCGATCGCGAAAAGCGCGGGAGGATATCCATTCATTCATTGATTGATTGATTGATTGATTGATTCATCCATCCATCCATCCATCGCGTTGCGTGTGGCGCGTCGCGGTGACGTCGTGATGGCGGAGGTTGATGGAGGTCATCTCGCGGGGTCGACGGGTGGTGGTGACGCGCGTGAACCGAGGACGGAAGGCGGAGGTGGGGGCCGAGGCGCGGGCGCGGCTTTGGGCGCGGCTTTGGGCGCGGGCGCGGAGGAGGCTCGGATGACGTTCGAGGAGGTCTCGAGGCAGCAACAGGCGGCGATGTTCATCGCCATGGGGCCGCAGATGATGGCGAGTTATGCGGCGTATATGGCGGCGTATGCGCACGCGGGAGGGTTTCATCCGGGGGCGTTTGGCGTCGCGACGGGCGTCGCGACGGGCGTCGCGGGCGCGTCGTCGCCGCTGGGGCATCGATATCATCCTCACGGCGTGGTGATGCATGGTGAAGCGACGAGTGCGCGACGGGCGATGGGTGGTGGGGCGACGACCAAGGCGACCAAGGCGACCAAGGCGATGATGAAGACCAAGGCGATGAAGGCGAGCGGGACGGCGGGGAATCGGCGCGTCGTCAAGACGCCGTCGTCGTCGCGGAGATCATCCAAGTCGAAAGAGGCAAAGGTGTGCGTGAATTGCAAGTCCATGGATACGCCGTACTGGCGTAAGGATAAGGACGGCGTTGGGTCGCTGTGTAACGCGTGCGGGTTGTACTTGGCCAAGAACGACGCGCCGCGACCGGCGCTGTTGTGGCGTCGGGATTCGGCGTCGTTTCCGGGATCGGGATCGGGATCGGGTGCGAGCGATGTCGAGCGGCACGAGGCGTCGGCGACGCCACCGGAATCGTCCGAAGGCGATGACGCGCGCGGCGCCATGCCGGGCGTGTGCGTGGACAAGGAGCAACCGCTGCGCGAAGCGCTGGAGAGCAAAATCAAGGTATAACCGAAATCACAAAGAAATACATCACCCACCGTCGTCGTGCGCTCGGCGACGGTTGCGACACATAGCTTGTAACATGTAAAGTGACACATGTAATCACATCATATAATCTACTCCGCAGCGCCACCGGCTTTCATCGCTTGTCGCTGACGTTTGCCCGGTTTGGATTTTTTCTTCGTCGCCGATTTCAAGCGCTTACTTTGCGCGTGACGTCTCGAACGTTTCTCCGCCGTCTTGGATTGTTTCTTCGCCTCTATTTCCTTGATGAGCGTTTTCTTCGCCGCGCGTCTCGTCATCGCGTCGCTATCTGAACCATCGTCGTCGTCATCGTCGTCATCATCCGAGTCGTCGAATTGGTCGAGGGAAAATTTCCCACCCTTGGCTCCGCCGCCGCCCTGCTCCGCCTTGAGAATCTTCTGCGCTCGCAAACGCGCTAATCGCTCGGCGTGCGTCTCGGCGTCACCATCACTCACCACCCCATCATCCTCTTGCACAGCTGGGTAAAAACACACGTACCCGTCGTCCCCATGCTTCCCCAACCGCTTGAGATTTTTGACGTGCTTTTTCGACGCCGCGTGCGTGGTCAACGCCGCCGCGCTCAACAACAACGTCCCAGGACACGCCCGACACTTTGCCGCGACATTCAACTTCCCATCACTCGCTCCAGACAACACGCTCGCAATCTGTGATTCCGCGTGATCGTATCTCGCGCGGATATCCGCCTTGGCGGCGTCCCGTCGCTCGACGTCGGCGTCGGCGTCTTCGCTCGCCTCCTCAACCTCAACCTCATCCTCATCCTCATCCTCTCCATCGTCCTCGCTGTCGCTCGACGACGACCCCACGACGTCGCCCGCGGACTCCACCGACCCATCGCTGTCGGAATCACTCGCCGACCCGTCGGGTTTGTGTAAATAGTTCCAATCCCGGCGTTTAAACCTGCGCGCGCGGACGGAAACCAAAGCGTCAGTGGCGGCGGCTGCGCGCGCGGCGATGCGCGCGGCGGCGCCGGACGCGGCGGCGACGCGCGCGAGCGCGACGACAACGAGCGACGAACACGAGCGGCGAACCATCGCGGCGCGGCGCGACGTACATCGTGCGCGCGTCGCTCGCGGTGCGCGTCGGTGAATGGTGCGTCAACAGACGCCCACCATCGACGTCGTCGCCATCGCCTCGCGCGGGCGCCATCGTGCGACGCGCGGCGTCGGTGACATGCGCGCGGCGTGGCGCGCATCGCATCGCATCGCCGCCCCGTCGCGCGCGCGCGGGACGACGCGCGCGCGGGGCGCGAGCGCGCGCGAGAGGCTCGGCGCGGGCGAGTCGTCCAGCGTTGACGCCGCGCGCGCGAAGCGCGCGATGCGCGCGATGCGCGCGGTCGATCGCGCGGGCGCGCGCGCGGAGGGTGCGTCGGCATCGCGCGCGCGCGGTGCGACCGCGCGCGTGGCTCGAGGTGGGATGTGTGCGGCGAGAGGCGTGCCCGAAGCGATCGATGGGGTCGCGCGCGCGGCAACCGCGCTCGACGCGCCGACGCGGGACGCGTGCGCCGCAGCGCTCACCACCGTCGGTGCGTTCGTCTGGGTCAAAGCGTTCGATGCGTTGGCGAAACGTGGGGTGTTTTCGAGCGCGCTGAGTCGTAAGCTGGTGCACATTACGAGCGGGACGTTTTACGCCGCGACGTGGCCGCTCTTTAGCGCGAGCGCGGACGCTCGATGGTTCGCTGCGTTTATCCCTCTCGCCCAGGGCGCGCGGTTATTCGGCATTGGGAGTGGGTTGATTGATAACGCCAACGCCGTGAAGGCTGTGTCGCGCGAAGGCGGGCGAGAGGAGCTGTTGAAGGGTCCGTTGTATTACACCGTCGTGCTCGCGGCGTGCGCCGGGGCGTATTGGCGAACGTCGCCCGTGGGACTCGTCGCTCTGGCGATGATGTGCGGCGGCGATGGATTCGCGGATATCATCGGTCGGAGATTTGGTTCGGGGAATCCCTTGCCATGGAACGCGCAGAAGAGCTTTGCGGGGAGTATTGGATTTATTATCGGTGGATTTGTCGTGGCGAGCGGATTGTTGGCGTACTTTGACGCGTTTGGATTCGTCGATGTCGTTGGCGCGACGTATGTATCGACAGCGGTGATTGCGTGCGCGTGTGCGCTGGTGGAATCATTGCCGCTGACGGATTTTGTAGATGATAACTTTTCCGTCGCGCTCACGGCGATCGCGCTCGGAACTTTGCTGTACGTGTAATGCCAAATGTCGTCGCACCGCGTCCGACGCCGAGAGCGCTGGGACGTCACAATTTGACGCTCTCAAAGCACACGAACCACACGAACCCATGCACACGTTTCACGGCCCGCACATTCGCGGATGTCTCGTCACCAAGGTTGTCGACGGCCGCACGCTCAAGGTGAAGCTCAATCCATCTGGTGGACAAGTTCGCTCCGCCACGCGCGATGGCTGGGACGATGCGACGGTGTCAGAAAAGTTTCCTGTGCCAATGTCCGTCGAACAAGAGCTCGGCGCGACGTCCACCGCGGAGTGGGAAGAAGTTACCGTACGTCTGGTGTATGTAGACGCCGAAGAAGCAAACGAACAAAAGAAGGAACTAGCGCCGTACAAACCAGTCACGGCGGCGGGCATCGACGCTGCTTCGTGGTTTAAGAAGCGTCTTGGTGCGGCAAACGATGGTCGATGCGGTGATGTTCCCGTCGATATCGAATTTGACGTTTCCATGAAAAACGAAGGCTCCATCGAACGCGCGCGCGAGGTCTCGGTCGACGCGTACGGGCGATTGCTCGCGTACGTATGGAAGGATGGCACGAATATCAATGTCGACGCGTTGACGAGCGGAAATTCTGCGTACTTCACCAAGCATGGACGCTCGCGATTGTACCACGGGGAAATGGCGTTGGCTGAAAAGTTGGCGTGCGAGGACATGCGCGGCATTTGGTGCCCGACGCAAGACTTTGCCTGGTTTTCTGAATACAAGCGAAATTACGGCCAACTTTTACCTTGGTGGCATCAACGCGAAATGTTCATCGAAGATTTCCGTCACTGGCAGCATCTCGGTCTCGCCGATGACGTGCTTAATCCGCAACACGATTACAAAAAGTTGATGGCTGCGGCCGCCGCACGCGAAACCGCGACGATTCTCGTGGACTTTCAGCCGACGAATTTCTCCTTGTACGACGGTATCATGTCATTCGTGCGCTACAAGACGAACACGCCTCAGCCTATCACGGGAGTGTGCATCTTCGCCGGCACGAAGAAGCAGCCGTTCAATCTCTGGATCGATACGGATGACAGCGCCGAATCGGAACGCATTCAGAGTTTGATTCACCACCGATACTCGGGCCTGAGCCAAAACTACGCGATGGTCACCGGAAAGCTGTTCATTTACCACGCAAAACAGCGACCGCAGATGACTCTGGAGTCGTGTGATCAAATCAGTGATTTCCCGTGCAAGCCAGAAGACATGTCGGCGGCGTTACGTGCGCACGCTCGCACGCGCGCGTGCGCGAAATCTCAAAGCACAACCGCCTTTGCCGCCGCGTAAATCGTCAACCGCCGACGCGGCGCTCCAAGAAAAATCAAGACCCATGACGACGATACGATAGACACGCATTCGCAATCACACATACGCATAGAAAACTCAACATCCATGACGACGATGCGATGGACACGCATTCGCAATCACACATACGCATAGAAAACTCAACATCCATGACGACGATGCGATGGACACGCACGCACAACCACACACACACGCACGCCATCCGTGTCGCGCGACCATCCGTTCGACGTCCCGAAAAAGCCACCAGTCACCAACCACCCGAGTCGTCACATTGACGCTCGCGATGGACACCACCATGCGCCGACTGCGGAAAATCCGCGACGTCGCGGGCTCCGTCGCCGTAGGCACCGTCGGTGGCTCCGTCGCCGCGGTGAGCACGGTGTTACCGTCGCAAGGCGGCGCCATAGGTGCGTGCGATGCGATGGCGATGATGCGCGTGCCGTGCGAGATCCCGACGGTGTTTCGTCGCGTACGTGTCGCCTTGACTGACCGAGCATGCGTGTCGCGGTGCGCGAATGTTTCTTGTGATGCGTAGATACTATAGTGATTAGACAGCCCGACGGTGCGCTGCGCGCATCGCCGTTTTATGTGCGTTTTGGAAACGCGCAGAGCTTCTTACGCGTGCCGGCGGCCAAGGTTGTGACGGTGACGGTGAACGGAACGCTCACCGATTTGACGATGCGCTTGGGATCGAATGGTGAGGCGTACTTTGCGGACGGTGTAGATGATTTTGATGACGATGACGAGGACGAGGAGGAGATGGGGGATGAAGAACTCGCGGAGGAGGCGAGCGCGGTGGAGGCGTTGAGCGCGCTGCGTCTCGATACTCCTCCCAAGTCGCCCAAGCGTGCGGATAGGGGAGAATCTACTGGTGAGGATGATCGTGGTGTGGACAAGCCAACGGCGGAGGAAGTGAGCGGTGCGATGGATGTGCTACACGCGGTTGGGATTGCGATTTTGCCCATGTTGGAGTTGAGCGTGTGCGGAGGCAAAGTCGAGGATTTCGACAAGCACTTGGTATCGCCCGAACAATTCAAGTCTAATCCTGGATTGTTGAATAACACCGCGCTCGTCGTGCGTCCTCGTCGTGAAGCAAAGGCGAATCCTGCCAAGGCGTTGCCTTGGAGTGCGGCAGCGCCGCACGTGCTGGGACACCTCGCGTTTGGCACGCCGTTGCCTTCAAACTGGAAGCCTACGCCTGCGACGGTTGGCGCGATGTCATCTGTGCCTTCGACGCCCGCGCGCATGAATAACGGTAGTGATAGTAGTTTAGATAGTATGGCGACTCGTGCGTATGGTGGTGGTACCAGCGCATCTGTGGCGTCTTCACCAGGACGTGGGACGCACCGCGTCCGTCGCGTTCAGTTGACGCAAGAAGAAGTCATGTCTCTAGATCTGAAGCCAGGCTTGAACACGATTCAGTTCTCATTCAATTCACGCGTTTGGGGTTTGCAAGAAGTCTCTGCGTTTGTGTATTTATGGGATTGGAACATCAAGCTTGTCATTACCGACGTCGACGGTACGATTACGAAGAGCGACGTCTTAGGACACCTGGCGCCGATGATTGGCAAGGACTGGAGCCATGACGGTGTGGCGGCGCTGTACAACAACATTACCGATAATGGGTACAAAATTATGTTTTTAACGGCGCGAGCGATTTCACACGCATCTGGCACGCGCAAGTACCTCACGTCGCTGAAACAAGGCGACAAGACGATGTCGCAAGGACCAGTTATGTGTGCCCCAGATCCTCTTTCCAAAGCGCTGTTCCGTGAAGTCGTAACACGAAACCCTCAGCAGTTTAAGATTCGATGTTTGCAGGACATCAGAAGTCTTTTCCCGGCGGGATGGAATCCATTCCATGCTGGTTTCGGTAACAGATCAACCGATGTAGAGTCATACGAAGCGTGCGGGGTCCCGCTCCACCGTATATTCACGATCAATCCCAAGGGCGAAGTCGTCGCAGAAAACACAAAGCGCGTGAAACAATACACGCTCTCTGAAGTGAACGAACTCGTGCACGAAATGTTTCCGGCTGTTCAAACGGCGATGGAGAATGCCGACCAGTACAATGATTTCAATCACTGGCGTCAGCCGACATTTGATGACAAGGACTGCGGGGTACCAATTTAGTTAGAAGACAACGACGATTACGCACGCATTAGAAAGTACATTGAATCGCGATTGGTTGTATTTACATTCATCATCATTCATACATTCCATTCATATACATGGTCCTCGTCGTTGATTGTTTGGGGATATATAGGCGCGCAAGCAGTCCCAAGAACGGTTCATCTCTTGGCGCGCTTGCTCGCGGGACTCGTTGACACTGGAGATCCCGTGCGCTTCTTTCGAGATTCAAGTAGTTTCTCTTTTGCTAATCGACGCGATTCTCGCTTGCCGCACGTATCGCACAACGTTTCACCCATCGTAGTCGTGTCGTATCCTCGTCGCCAGTGATCCGTCGAAGTGCACTTGCATAAAAAGCATGATCGCGTTTCAACGCTCGCCGTGACGCGCTTGCAACGTTTCTGCGTAGATGGCTTTTCAGGGGACGGGTTTTTGTCCTTCGTGTGCGCGATCGATGGTTTCTTAACCCCGCGTCCCGGACTCGGCTTGTTCTTGATCTTCACGCTACTTGAAGAATTCATATCAACCGTCGGCGGCGATTTGCTTTTGCCCTTTGTGTGCGACTTTTTATCAGAAATCTGTGCCGGAGTGCGCGTCATATCAATCATAACCTTGCGTGTCGTTGTACTAGTGTTGCTTTTCGTCAATTTCTTCTTCGATTGCTTCGTTGATTTTGGTTTCGTTTGTTTCATCGATTTCGCGGCGGCGCGGCGCGGAGCCGCATCGTTTGACATAATGGACGGCAACGGACCATGCAAAAGCGACGCGGCGAGAAGATCCGAGCGCCAATGTGCGATTCCAAACGACTTGTTTGTATCATCATACGTGGCATCTTGGCTTTCGTACGGGGATCCGAACGCGCGCCACACGTGCGGCGTCGGACGCTGGGGCATCGTCGGCGCGGGCGGAGGTGAAATCCATGGCGTCTTTGGCGGCGACGACACCGTCTTGAACGACTTGAACGCGCTCTTAAACTTCTGAAACGCGGAATGACTCGCATTCCACAGCGTCGAACCACCGAGCGCGTGCCCCAAGTGCAACGTTTTATCGCTCTCGTTGGAATGAACGTTACTTTGACATGAACTCTTGTCGGACATTGGTTTCGCCGGAATCGTCGACGCGGCGCGCACGTCCGGCGACACAAAACCGTCATGTGGTGTGTTTGGCGTTCGATTCTCATTCGCGTACTCGTCGGCGAACATGTCGCGCGTGAAGCGTCGATTTCTGGCCACATTCCGAGCGCGCGCAGTGCATTTGAAATGGATTTGAATTTATTCAAATGACTGCATTGTACGACGCTGAATTCATCGCGCACCTCGCCACGCGCGCGAAACGAACGGACGTGGATTGACAATGGACCCCATTACACCCGGTGATGACATCGACGACGTGTCTTTCGCAGAATGGCTCACGGGGGAGTCACATTTCACGCGCGCCGCTGAGCACAGAAGACATGGCTACACCGTCGACGTGCGTCCAAAGTCGAAACCTAAAACGACGAAAGCGTCCCGGCAAGGACCAGCACCGCGCGGAGGGCAGTTGAATCGTAATCGCCGTGCGGGCTCATTTGATTCTGCGCGCGCTGGGGCGAGTGGGACATCGAGTTCGAGAGTTTCTCAAAGCGACGCGAACGCTTCGGCGGCTACCGACGCGGCGCGGGCCCCGAGCGCGGGTTCGCGCACGTCAGGGCACGGCACGACTCGTCAACGCACGAGTGGCTCAATGTTTCACTGGATGTTATGTTTGCGCTCGCGAGATGCAGATGAGACGAGCCACGGCGACGTTGATGAAGGTTCGGTGCGCGGAAATCCAGCCGAAGAGGAACCGACGCCGACGTCGAAACGCGCGCAGACTCCAATCGACCCCATTTCATCCATGCCGCGCATTCGTCCAGTGACCACAACGACTCTTCGTCGTCAGACGACATTGGATTCGCTCGCACGCATCGACTCAATCTCAGAAAGCGGTGTGGATGCGGCGGTAATGCCGTCGACCCCGCCTATTTCCTGGAATCGAACGACGCCCAGCGCGTACTTGAATGAAGAATTGCCGTTCGATCCGCCATTGGCGCGACGCACGGCGACGACGCACGTGCTCACGAAAACGACTCCAGCGCCTTCGACAGCGAGCTCGCACGCGCCGCGACGTAACAGCATTGGATGATCGCATGTCGATGAAGATGACGATGACGACCACGGGCACCAAACCACTGCAGGAAACGAAGATGAAGATGAACACGACACACAGACGCGCGCGCACACGCACTCGGCGCACGCACGATGGCCACGAGAGACCTCGATGCGGCAAAGGCAGCGTTCGATACCGCTGACGCGGATGCGTCGCGACGTGCGCACGAGAACGGAGCGCAAGGCGAGGCTGAGGCGCACGCGGGCGAAGCGAGCAAGTACGTAAAGTCGCTCGTGTTCGGCGGGTTAGATGGCACAATTACCACGTTCGCCGTCGTCGCGGCGTCCAAAGGTGGTGGGTTAGATTCCAACGTCGTTCTTTTGATGGGATTTGCCAACCTCGTCGCGGATGGCCTATCGATGGGGTTCGGCGATTACTTGTCCTCCAAGGCGGAGTTAGAATACGTAAAGACTGAAAAGAAGCGCGAAAAGTGGGAGTTGGACAACTACCCCGAGGGTGAGAAGCGAGAGATGATCGAACTCTACATGGCGCGAGGGATGACGGAAGAAGACGCGACGCAGGTTATCGGGACGTTGGCAAAGTATAAGAATCTCTTTTTGGACTTGATGCTCGTGGAGGAGCTCGGGTTGATGCCCCCTGATGAGAATGACAATCCGGCGAAAAATGGTTTGGTGACGTTTTGTGCGTTTGGGGTGTTTGGTTTTGTGCCACTCATTCCGTACGTATTCGGTCGCGCCATCGGAGGCGCGGACAACAACGCGATGTTTGGGTCAGCCGTGGGTTTGACGGCGCTGTCCTTGGCGACGCTGGGCGCGGCGAAAGCGAAATTTACCAACCAAAACATGGCGAATAGCGCGGCAATGATGCTTGTCAATGGTTGCTTGGCCGCCGCGAGCGCGTATTTGGTTTCATGGGGCATCAGCGTCGCCCTCGGGGTGTAAAAGAGCCGCTCAAAAAAACGCTTGATTGATTCTACTATTGCTTATAATGTACATACCACATCATTCTTCTTTCTTACTTTCTACTACTACGACTAATGGCTAGTGCGCCAGGCACGACGCGTCGAAATCACTCGTCGCCAGCCATTTTACCCAAATACCCATTGCGTGCTTGGCCTCGGATGGCACGCGCGCGGTGAGTTCATATATGGAGTTTAAGTTTTTCACCGCGCTTGGCGTCACGTCGCCTGGCTTGGCCTCGAGTAAGCTCTTCTCCAACAACGCGCGCGATGTGTCTAAATCACCGTTGTATACCGCCGCCACTGCCGCGTTCACCATCGTCGTCGCATCTTGTGACTTGGCGAGCAACGCATCGAACGTGTCCTTGGCTTCGCGAAACCGCGCCCCCGCGAGCAAGTACTCGCCTCGGTCGCGCGACACCTCCAACTTTTGCGCCTCACTCGCCGCCGACCCGAGCGCCAACGTCAACGCCTCGGCCGATTCGAAACACAATCGCGCACCTTCTAAATCACCCATCATCAAATGCGCGCGCCCGGCGGCAGAGCGATACGACGGCTCGCTCGGCGCGCTTCGCGCGAGCGCGTCCAACCACGCCAACGCCGCGCGCGCGTCCCCCTTGCGCATCATTCGACTCGCCATCGCCAACGCCACCGCGCGCGAACGACGCCGCCATTCCTTTACAACAACTTCATCATTCGCCCGCTCGCGTACCATATCGATACACATCGCGTACAACGCGCCGAGCGCGTCCTCGCCCGCGGCGCCTCGCTCCGCCTCGCACTCCGCGCGCAGCGCCAGCGCCGCAAACGGCAGCGCCTCGCGCCCACGCGCATCCTCAAACGCGCTCGAAAACAATATCTCCCGCGCATCGCTCGCCCGTCCGCTCGCCAGCATCGCCCCAGCGCGTCGCGTCTCGCGACCAATCTTCGCGTCAGAGGAGGAATCATCATCATCACCATCGTCATCGTCATCGCCACCCGACGAATCCATCACCCACGCCCGTCGCACCGCCACCTGCGCGCCCCCACCACCACGCCCACCGCGCCGCGCCGCGGCGTCGCGAAACCCCTCCCCGGGCGCAGCGCCGTTCGCATCCATCGTCACCCACGCGCGCGCGTCGCGCACTGGCGCCAGGCCCCGAACCACGCCGTACTCGAGCACGTCAACCGCCCATGTACGACGCACGCGAAAATCACCCTTCGTGATAAACACATGGTTCACACATTCAAACACGGACCACCGTACACGATTACCCTACGATCGTATGCGCACACAGTATGATCTCGAGGGTCACTTTTCATCAATCGCGCGGATCGCCCCAGAGGAGGACGACGACGACGCGCGCGCGGTCGTCATTCCTCGGAACGTTACGATGCTCGCCACGACCACTCGCGTGACCATCTCCGCGCGCGCGGCGACGCCTCGCGCGCAGCGCCGCAGCGCCGCGCGCCCGACGCAGTTCGGTGCGGTCAAGGGCTTCGACCCGTTACGGTGCGTGCGATGATGCGATGACGATTTCGATGCGAACGTTCGCGGACGCGGATGGGATCTCTGGGGTGCGAATTTGTTCGCGGTGCGCGTCGTGCGGTGGTGAATGGCGGGATGACGCGCGTGGGGTGGTGGTGGGATTTATGGTGCATACGTGCGCGGCGCGTGATGCGGCGTACGGCGCGCGGCGTGCGCGTGGGCGCGGTGGAGATGTCCACGGCGCGTCCACGCGGGACCCTGGTGATCGGGCGATCGCGCGCGCGCGCGGGCGGGCGGTGTCGCGGGTGACGACGCGCGCGTGGTGGGGTGGGGCGGTGCGCAGAGGGGTGGCGTGACGCGCGGGCGGTGCGCGGGCGCGGGCGCGCGGCGCGGCGCGGCGTCGGTCGCGCGCAGCGCGCGCACCGTGGGGCGGTCGTCGTGGGAGATAAGATGATAGGGTTTGGGCAAAGGCGTCGAGACGTCGAGGCGCGGCGCGCGACAGATGGCTCGTCGCGCGTTGACGTGGAGAAGCGCACGCGTGGGAGGGGATGTCGATTATGAGTGCGCGCGTGGCGCGCCGGAAATTCGAGTGAGACTGACGTGTTTGTTTGTTTGTTTTTTCGTCGTCGATAGCGTCGCGCCCAAGGCGCGCGGTAACGCGCAAATCGTCGCCTCTGTGACGAAGAAGCCGGATTTGTCCGACCCGGTGCTCCGTGCCAAGCTCGCCAAGGGTATGGGCCACAACTACTACGGTGAACCCGCGTGGCCGAATGATTTGCTCTACATTTTCCCGGTTGTCATTCTCGGTACCATCGCCTTGTGCGTCGGTTTGGCCGTGATGGAGCCGACGCAACTCGGTGAGCCGGCGGATCCGTTTGCCACCCCGCTTGAAATTTTGCCGGAATGGTATTTCTTCCCGACGTTCAACGCGTTGCGTGTGATCCCGAACAAGCTCCTCGGTGTTTTGTCCATGGCTGCCGTCCCGGTTGGCTTGATCACCGTGCCGTTCCTCGAATCGATCAACAAGTTCCAAAACCCGTTCCGCCGCCCGGTGGCGACGTCCGTGTTCCTTCTCGGTACGTTCTACGCTATTTGGATGGGTATCGGTGCTTGCCTTCCCATTGACAAGGCGATCACCTTGGGTGTCTTCTAAGTCGCTCGCTCAAAACTACGTTTGACGTACTGTTGGGCGACGTCCATTGCGCGCGCGAGTTAACGCGACGGCGGCATTTACTATCGTCATTTATTCGACGAAAACGTCGTTGTCATCGCGCGTGCGAACCCAAATTTAGAATTGGCGGGGAGCGCGCGACGCTATTTGAAGCGTCGGTTAGCTTGTAAAGACATGATTTATGATTTACTTTAAACAATGCACGCGGCGCGTCTCGACTCGAGACGCGACGTCACATCGCGCCTCTGCGTGCTCGTCCATGACCCGCACAGCTCCATGACCGCCGCCGACGACGATGATGACGACACCGTGTACGAGGGCGGTCACTTTGCCCATCTCGCCAAACGTACCGCAGACTACACCGCAACCTTACTCAACAGTCAGCCATCGTCGGCGGAGCGACGCGGATGCCTTCGAGTGCTGTCATGGAATGTCCAAATGTTACGCGGCATTTTCGCCGGGCAGGGTGGACGACCGCGAGATTTAGTCACACGTGCGCGCAAGATTGCGGCGAATATATGCGCCATTGCTTCGACGATAGACGTGGTTGTGTTACAAGAGGTTTGGTACGAACCGGCGAGGCGCGTGCTGAGCACGGCGTTGAGCGACGATGCCGGATTTGTGGTATTTGCGCCCACGAAAAAATGCGGATTACTGGTTGCCTCGCGGCAAAGCCAAGTTTGTAACATGTTTAATCAGTTTCCGGCGCGTGGAATCGAGGCGATGGCGTTCTCCAAAGGTGTGACGACGACTTTCTTAAGATTGAATGACGCGCTCGAGACGCCGACGCGCGTCGCAATCGTACTCAACGCGCACACGCAATCAGATTATTGGTCCTGCGGTGAGAGCGCGCGAGTGGATCAAATACGTCGCATACGAGCGGTGATGGAGCGCGCTGTGCACGAATGTCAAGGAAATGGGTACATTTTGGACCGAATCCTGTTATGCGGCGACTTGAACGTCGAACACGGTTCGCATGAATACCGACGCATGATGTCGCCATCCGGTCCATTTGGCGGCGCAATAGATTTGATGCAGCCGCCGCAGCTGCCGATTTCGCGTCCGCCCGTATCACCGAGCGAGAGCGATCGACGATTCACGTATCCAACTGGACGCTGGCGGCATAATTTCTTTGCGTGTTGCGGCGAGCCGTCGCGCTACGAAGAATCCATACCCACGAAACGTCTCGACTACGTCATCGATTTGACGCCGTTGATTCGACACGGCGTGCCTCCAGCGTACGCACACGTCGACGTCGATGAAGGGTTCGTGCATCAGCAACTTTTACGAGGCATCGATGGCGGCGTGTTGAGCGACCACGCGCCCATCGTCGCGCTTGCATCCATCCATCGTTCGTGACGTCTTTGGAAGAAGATTGGACAACCTTTCTGTTTCGACTACATGTACGTATTACACAAATTTGCGACTATACACTTAAGCTACGCTGTTGCTCGCTATGCACCACCGTGCACGCTCTCGCTTTCGCCCGCACCGGCGCCGCCGCCATCCTCCCCCGTGTTTGACGTCGAGCTCACGAAATCGCCGACGGTGTCCGCGCCGCTCGCCCGAGACGCCACCGCATCCGACGCCGTCGTCGTCGTCGACACCCCACTCTTCTGCCGCGTCAAACTTCGACCTTCTAACGCCCCACGTCGTCTATCATCTATCGCATTCGGCGTCGTATCTCTCAACCCGAGCACGTATCGTCGGTCGAGCACCGCGCCTCGCGTGGTGTGCGTCGCCCCTCTCCGGCTCGCCCCCATACAATCTCCCCCACGCTCGCCCAACGTCTCCCCACCCGCGCGTGCGCGTTCATCCATCAACGCTCTACGTAATTTCTCAACCACCGCGCGCTCGTCGGCGAGGAGACGCGCGTGCGCGGCGCGTTCCGCGACGGAGCGCTCGACCGCTCGCGTCGCCTCGACGCGCACATCTTCAACTCGACGCGCCAACGCCTCGTCGCGCGATGCGTCGCGCGATGACGACGACGCGACGTCACCGCGCTGGTGCCGAGGCACCGGCACGCCCGAGATCACGAGCGCGGGCGCCGCGGAGGCGTCCGAGCGCACGCTCGCGGATGCCGCGCCGCGAACGCTGCTGTCGTCCGCTCTGCCAATCTCGCGTCGGCGCGCGCGCGCGTCGCCGTCGCCGTCGGCGTCGTCGGTGGCGTGAGATGCATCATCGCGACGCGCGCTCGCGGCGCATCCCATGACGCGCGACGACGACGACGTGCGGCGCGGTGTGCGGCGGCGTCACACTTGAGCGCGCGCCAATCAATCGTTGATTAATCATGCGGTGCTGCGCGCGCGCGCCGCGCGTGGACGATGCAGGCGTCGCGCCGCACGCATCGACGTCGTCTGTATCGACGTCGTCGCACGCCCATCGCGAGCGGGCGTTGCGCGAGACGTTGGATGCGGTGGAGGATGTGATGCGGGAAAAGTTGAGCGTCGAGCACGCGATGCGGCGTGGATTTTTATCCATGGCGCGCGCTCGGGTGGGCGACCGCGCCGCTGGGCGCGCGAGTGGGCTCGATAATGGTGTTCCTGCGACGCTCACGGCGTCGGTGCGCGTGCGTGTGCGCGGTGCGGGGGATGGTGGGATGGAATTGATGACGCGAGAGGATGACGCCGCGGGGCGCGCGAGAGCCATCCCGTGGGGCGGCGGTATGCCATCGCCAGCGATGCGAGACGCGCACGATGCGTTCGTGGATGCGTTGCGTGGTGTCATGGATGTCGTTCAGGCGCAGCGTCGTCTGGCGAGCGCGGCGAGCGCGGGGTTTTAGGTGTTTAGTTTGAGGTTGTAAATTCGTATTGTACATTTCTTGTCGTCGTCGTCGCGCCTCTCTTCGTCGTCGCGCGCGCTCTGGCTATAGACGTGACGTGTCAACATATTATAGGTTGTAGTCGTGTTCTTCGTGTGGGCCCGTACGGGCTATCGGTCAGACGTTGTTATCGTCGACATCGTTCGGCTTGGGGTCGTCCCGTCGAACGCATATCCCGCGCGTCAACGAAGAGACGATGCCCAACGTAAACGCCCCCACCATGAACGTCACTAGCGTATACACCGGAAACTCCTTGCCAAACGCGCTGGCAATCATATCTACCCCTACCGCCGCCAACGTCGCCGCCACGGAATAGTTCAAATCCGGAAATAAATCCACCGTGCCTTGCAACATCGGGTACAACGCGCGCACCAAAAACGCCGCGCAGTGGTCGCCTAAAATAACCGCGTGCAAATTGTCGTGCCCGACGACGTAAATCGTCGACACGCCGTCGATACAAAACATCACATCCGCGACTTCAATCGCCATCATCACGAGCAGCATGGGCGTAAAATACACCGCAGACGTCATCGCATCCTTGCCCCAAAACGCGCTTCCTTCGTACCGCGTGCTCAACCGCTTCCCGAGGCACGCCTTGAAGCCTTGAATGAACCAATGCGATGCTAAATCAGGGTCATCGTCGCCATCGTCACCAAAATACAACACACACACCGCCTGATACATGATAAATAACCCAATCGCACCGAATACGATCCGCATGTACGTGTAAATGCCGTGAAAGCTCATAAACAACGTCACCCGCACCGCGATCATCACCGGTATCCCCGCCAACAAAATCCCCGGCCGTCGACTCGCCGGCACCTTGAACGATATAAATATCTGATGGAAAACCACCAAATTATCCAACGACAGCATCGTCTCCACCGCGGCGCTGCCAAGAAACGACGTAAGCACGGCTTCCTTCTTCGACTCACCATCCGCCAAGTCCCACAGCACGGCGAGAATCGCCACGGAGACGAGCGTGCAGAGCAAGATTTGAAACGACGGAAACCGGCTGACGACGTCGTTATACGATCCTAAGCATCCGCGATCGCGCGCGCCCCACACCCCGGTCTTATGCTTGGACGCCGTCGCGTGATCGTCCGCCGCGGATGACCCATGGTGTTGCGCACCCGCGCCGTCGCCCGAACGCGCGCCGCCGCTGCCGCCGAGCAAGGGCGCGCTATCGCGCATCGCCGGTCTCGCCGGCGACGTCGGCGGCGTGCGCTCGCCCATGCGCGGTGCACACGACGTCGATTCGGCGCACAGTGACGGCGCGAATGAGTGGATCGATCGGCATCATTTAGTGTTACAGCGATGCGCGATGGGCGATGCGATTCACCCATGAATCGCGCGATTCGCGACGCGCGACGCCGTTCGCGACGCCACCGAACGCGCCGAACGCGTGCGCGAAAATTCCATCCACCATTCCGTCGCATTCGCGC
>Ga0222714_10003127_pt1 | contig 17069 bp, 33 predicted proteins | sample C33_3DmetaG_FD_165048 | JGI IMG/M metagenome (GOLD analysis project Ga0222714, IMG submission 165048) | Estuarine water microbial communities from San Francisco Bay, California, United States - C33_3D | ecosystem: Environmental > Aquatic > Marine > Unclassified | place: USA: California...
TCTTCTAAAAAGAAAAAGAAAGATATTGAGTATCTCAAGTTGAGAGAAAGATTCCTTACTGAAAATCCAATATGTCAGGTCTCTGTAGCCGGTTGTATGAATGGTAGTACTGATGTGCATCATACATACGCTGGCTCTAACAGAGATGCTTTCTATTTGGTACAGTCTACATGGTTGAGCGTATGTAGAAACTGTCATGATTGGATTCATGCTCATCCTGCAGAGGCTAGAATACTGAACTATTTAAAATGATTATTTAAAATTATGATTATGAAAAATGATTTAAAAGATGCATTAGCATTATTGAAGAAAATTAAATTCAGCAAGAACTACAACAAATTTTTTATGCTTGATGGTATTAATAGGATACCTGATTCTAAGCATATTCAGAAAATGGTTACTAGTATTAGAGCTATGGGTGTTATTAGACCTGTTATCTGTGTTCAAGTAAAATTTATGGACGGTACTAATAAGTTATATGTTGTTGATGGTCAACACTTATTTAAAGCTTTATGTGCAGAAGGATTGGAAATTCCATATGTTATTATTGAGACTCCAAACAAAATTGATCTTGTACATAAAATGGCAATGCTTAATAATTCTTCTAAGCCTTGGACATTGCTCAACTATGTGAATGCATTCAAAATGTACATTCCAGATTATAACCAACTATTTGAGTTACGTGATATGTATGATATTGAGCCACTAATGTTGGCAGCAATATGCACACGTGGTAGCTCTTCTATTGTTTCTGGAAGTCAATTACTAAAGTCAGGCAAGTTTAAAGTTACTAATCCTGATGCTCAGGAGATGGCTAAAGCATTCAATGATTTCTTCTTAAAGATTGGTAGAGCTGACCGTTGGGTTAAGAAACAATTTTTACAAGTATTCATGCGTGCATGGGGTACTTATGATCACAAGAAATCATTAGCTAATCTTGATAAACATCTTAAGACTATTAAAGCTATGAGTGATACTACTTCAGCTGAAGAGTTCATTAGCGCAAATATTTTCAATCTAACTAAATAATGGAAAGACAAGAGATTCAAGAAGAAGCATTAAAAGCAACAGAAGGGAGACGGAGATGTTCCGTAGTATTGGGCACAGGGGTCGGTAAGACCCTTGTTGGCCTATTACATATTGAGAGAAATACTAATGCTATGCAAAATGTATTAGTAGTTGCTCCAAAGAAATCTATTTTTCAGTCTTGGTCTGATGATGCTGTGAAATTTGGTAAACAAGATTTGTTAGAGAGAATTACTTTTTCTACTTATATTGGATTACCAAAGAGAGATCCAAATGCATATGATTATGTGTACTTAGATGAATGTCATTCTCTTCTTGATTCTCATAAGGTGTTCCTTGATGTGTATAAAGGTGGAATCCTAGGTTTAACTGGGACTCCACCTAAACACAGAAATTCTGAGAAAGGAATGATGGTAGCACAGTTTTGTCCTGTAGTTTATACTTTTAAAGCAGATGATGCAATTGATAATGGTATCATTAATGACTATCAAATCATTGTACATGAGCTTGAATTAGATAAGTGTAAAAATTACCAAGTTCAAATGAAAACTAAATCTTTTATTAGTTCTGAATATGAGAACTATAAATACTGGGGTAATAGGATAGATTTAGGTCAAGGTCCTGCTCAAATGCTCAGAGTCATGCGTATGAAAGCTATGATGGAATATAAGTCTAAAGAAAAATACACAAAAAAGTTAATGGAAAGTATTAACTCTAAATGTATTGTCTTTGCTAATACTCAGGAACAAGCTGATAGACTCTGCAGATTTAGTTATCATAGTGGTAATAAGGATTCTGAAGATAACTTATTGCTATTTAAAGATGGTAAGATAGACAAACTATCGTGTGTACTACAGTTGAATGAGGGTATTAATATACCTAATCTAAGACAAGGTATCATTATGCATGCATATGGTAATGAGAGAAAAGCAGCACAGAGAATTGGTAGATTACTCAGACTTAATCCAGATGAGAAAGCTATTGTACATATACTATGTTACAAAGGTACAGTAGATGAGAAATGGGTTAAAGAAGCTCTTGAGGGATTTGACCAAGACAAAATTGTTTGGAGAAATTATGATTTAAAGTTAAATTAGCAACATGGAACTTCCAGAAGACCACAGGCTTATACTATTTAATGATGATGAGCATAGTTTTGCTTATGTCATGGCATGCTTAATTAAATACTGTGGTCATGAACCACAACAAGCAGAACAGTGCGCTCTAGTTGCTGACCTTGCAGGTCAGTGTACTATTAAACATGGATGCTGGGCACAGATATCAACTATGACTGAATTTCTTGAAGGAGTTGGTCTAAAAGTAAAAATGGAGCAGATTGAAAGCGATATGTATTGATAGCAGTAATAAACCAGCCAAAGTACCTATTGAACAATGGGTAAAAGAAGGCGAGGTATATACTATTATTAAAGTAGTTAAGATGGGATTGCAGGATGGCAAATATGGTGTGCTTCTAAAAGAGGTACAAATATCTGCCGACTGTTTTCCATATGAATACTATGATGCAGAAAGATTTATTCCATTAGATATCAGATTGCACCAAGTTGAAGAAGAGAAAGAAGAAGTCTTAGAAGAAGCAGACTTAGAATTAATTTAGTTTTATGGAAGATTACACAAAAGAACAAGTTCTTAAAGAGCTTAGTCTTTTAGATCAGACTTCCCGTAAAAGAGAAATTGTTGATCAGAGAAGTTATTTGATTGGCATATTATCTTTGAAATTTGGTCTATCAGAACATGCTATTGCAAACTTGACAGGCTTAAAGAGAACTAAGGTAAACTATAATAAGAGATTACCTATTCAGTTTAAAGATGATGTCATATATAAACAAAATGTTTATGTATATGCCCAACTTTTTCCTTATGATTTTAGTAAAACTTATTCTATTAAATCTCACAGACAGCATACTGTAGTATTAACTGTTGAAGATAAACTAGGTAAAAAGTTACTTAAGATTAGAAATTTATTGGGTCATGATGATATCAGAGTTACAATTAAACATTTACTTGAAAAATCCATTAAATTATGGGAAGAATGAAAGAGATCTACATGCAAGTTATGCATGAGAATAATGGTCAGATTCCTGAAGAAATGACCATTGCAGATATCATGAGAATGAAAGAATTAGAAATCTATAATTGGGAAGAGTATGAAAGGGAACAAGAGAGAATTAGAGTATTCAGAGTTAAACAAGAGAATCCAAGAGAGATTGCAAAGGTTGCACAAACAAGAGAATACTGGGAAAAAGAGCTCCAAGCAGGCAAAACCAGAAGGATTGCAAAAAGTAAATAATGAAGAAGGAGATTAGCTACTTTATTAAATATACTTTAGTTTGGATTAGTCAAAACTTAGCTATTCCATTCTGGTCTATTGGACATATTCATCTTATGACTACAATCTATCAAGATATACATGAAATTATAATGTCATTAGGTATGAATATATTAGTAGCGTTAGGTTTTGTTATTGATTATAAAAAAAGTAAAAATGATTTACAAAGAGATTGAAGGAAATTTGATTACACTAGCTAAAGAAGGCTATTTTGATGTTATTGCTCATGGTTGCAATTGTTTTTGCACAATGGGTGCTGGAATTGCTCCGCAAATGGCAAATGCATTTAATTGTGATTTATTTCCATTAGAAAATGCAGAGTATTCTGGAGATAAAGATAAATTAGGTAAGATTGATTATAAAACATTAGATATTAATGGAAAAGATCTTACTGTTGTAAATGCATATACACAATATGGATTTGGAGGTAGACCATTTGACTATGATGCATTTAAAAGTATTGTATCTAAAATGAATACTGAATTTAAAGGTAAACATATTGGACTTCCAAAAATTGGAGCAGGTTTAGCAGGTGGACATTGGCCAACTATTAAACAAATGATTAATGATGGGTTTACAGATTGTGACATTACAGTTGTCAAGTTTTCAAATCAAAAAACTTACTAAAATGTGATTTTTAGCATATTTAACCGGTTATTTACCGATTATGTAGGTTAAAACCAGCATAAATTGTGATTTTTTCACAAAAAGATGGATTAAGACAACATTATAAAGAATAAGGGGTAAAAATTGCCACATAAGTTAAATTAAAATGTAAACCCATAAGCTTATAAAACAGTTGAAAATTTAAACTTGTAAGCTTAAACAATAAGAACGATGAGTGAACTAGAAACAGGATGGGTAAGTGCTCTTATTAAGTGTGATCTATGTGGTTATGAATCACTGTCAGTACACCATGAGTCATGTGATAAGCTTGAGTGTGCTAACTGTGGGCGCATGTCTCACTATGAAGTTTTAGAATATTATACAGAAGAGTCATGAAGATAGATCAAGAAGATTTTAACCGTAAAGCACAGCATATTCTTGATACTGTTGTAAAACCACAGGTTGAAAAGTATGAACAATCTAAAAAACTAAAAACTATGAAACTAAACAGAGAAGACCGTAGAGAAGAGATGGCTGGTATTGGCACCATGGTACTATTAATTTTTGTTACTATATGTGCAATTGGTGCTACTTTACAAGTAATTTTTAATTTATTTTAAAATGGAAAATTATCCAAAATGGGTAAACAATCTTGTTTACTTTTTAGCAGGTATTGGCTTTGGCCATATATTATTTAACTTTATATTCTGAGTTATGCCGGATATGTCAATGTGTAAGGGAACTAACTGTCCTCTAAAAGAAACTTGTTATAGACATACGGCTATAGCAAATGAGTTTAGACAGTCATATTTTTTTGATGTACCTTTTGATGAGGAAAAAGAAAAATGTGATTATTATTGGCCAATTAAAATATTAGAAAATGGGAAAGATAATTCTTGAGTTTGATTCTATTGAAGAAAAAGAAGATGCAAGAGATGCATTAGATGGTCCTAGGTGGAAATTGGCTGTATGGGATCTTGACCAAAAACTACGTGAGATAACCAAATATGGTTATGTTGACAAGAAAGAAGCTACTGATCAAGAAAGAGATTTAGCTGATAGACTTAGAAAAGAATTAAGAGGAATATTAGAAGACTATAATTTAAATCTAGAATAGTATGAATGTAAACAAGAAAGACTACAAAGTAGTAGAGGTACAGGATGGTTATGTAACCAAGTATGCTGTAAAGAAGAGAATCTTCTGGTTGTTCTGGAAGACCATTAAAAACAATGCAGGATTTGATATGCAGTATGACACAAAGAGAGCTGCACAATCCTACATTAACTTTCTAAAGTGATAATTTCTACATGTGTTAGGAAAGTACAGCAGATTAAGAGATTATGAGTGTTGTAGAAAAAGTCACTAGAAAGAGTATGATTATTAGACCAAGTGGAAGGAGCACTGATTACATTGCTCCTTCTTTTGGTCATGGCTGTTTGTATAACTGTACTTACTGTTATATGAAGAGACATAAACCGGAAGGATTAACTGTAGCTAAAAATACTATGGACATCCTGACAGAAATTAATTCCCATGCATTCTTTGCAGATGTAGAGAAACCAAATCAGACTGGAGATTATATTACATATGATATCAGTTGTAATGAGGATTTTGCTTTACATGCTAAGTATCATGATTGGAAAACAATCTTTAAGTTCTTTAGAGATCATCCTCTTGCTATGGGTTCATTTGCTACTAAGTATGTAAATAAAGAGTTATTAACTTTTGGTCCTGAAGGCAAGATTAGAATTAGGTTTAGTCTAATGCCTTATGAACTAATGGAACATCTTGAGCCTAATACAAGTAAACTTTATGAAAGACTTAGAGCTGTTTACGAATTTAGAAATGCTGGTTATGAAGTTCACTTAAACTTTAGTCCTGTTATTGTACATGATAACTGGTTACAGCATTATATGAGTTTGTTTAACACTATAGACAGAATGGCCAAAACAGATGGCTGGGCTGATGATAGAGTTAAAGCTGAGGTAATCTTTTTAACTCATAATGAAGAAAAGCATTGGTATAACGTAGCAAATAAATTACCAGGTGAAGAGTTTCTTTGGACACCTAAAATACAAGAAGGTAAGATATCTCAGTATGGTGGTAAAAATGTAAGGTATGAGCATAATAGAAAGGCAGACTACATAAAACAGTTTATTCAAATACATGATAGTATAATACCATGGAATACCATCAGATACATCTTTTAATATGGAAAAGAAAATAACACATGACATGCTGGAATTATCAGCACAGATTGCAAAAGAGCATTATGAATTAACAGATAATGTAGATAGAAACTTAAACTATCTGTGGTATATGTACCATAAGGGTAGTAAAGTTGGGACATTCCGTCCTTTTGTATATATGGCAGAGTTACAACTGCTGAAGAGAATGGGCTACATTAATGATACTGAGATTAAAAACATGATTGCAATGTTAGAATCTTCAGATGAAGAGAACCTGCATATGGTTACTCTATCAATTAAGAGCTTCAGAGATCTAAGAGTTAAAGAACATGGTGAGTATAGTAAAGTGAATCAGGTCTATTGGAAGATTGCCAAAGACTATCCACATGAGATACTTAATCATGAAGTATTTATGAAAACAATGTCACCAGCTAATGGCTAATCTAGTTAAAGAACACATTATTGCTGAAATGAAAGCAACTAATAAAAATCTAAAAGACATGGTTCCTAAAGCGGTTGCAGATTATGTAAGAGCTAAATATAAATGCTCTGCATATATTGCTAAGACAATTGCTAAAGAGTTAACACAATGACACAACAACAATTAATAGACCTTGGATTTAACAAGGTTGAGATCAATGACTCAGAAAGCCAAAATGGTTATGATTATTTTTTCTATACACTAGATATCTTTGATAACTTGACTCTTATGTCAGTAGACAGTGATCAAGTACAAGACGGAAATTGGTATGTGTATAATATGGATTGGCCTGATAAGAATTTTAAACTTCAGACAGTGGGTCAAGTTCAGCAATTCCTTCATTCCGTAGGTCACTTTGCTTCATAAGTTTAGCTTTTTCAGAAAGCATGGTAGATAGAATAAGTGTAGATGCGGATTCCCATGCATCATCAATTTCTTGAGATAAAACATCAAATGGCATAACAGTCTTTAATACTTCTCCAGTACGGAGATGTATTTTACTACCAGCATCTGGATTTCTGGGATTAACAAAAGATATTCTTGTTATGTGAGTAACATTAAGGTGCTCAATATATGGACCTTGTTCATCTCTAAATTCAATGGGTAGAAACATCAGACTATTTGGTTACCTTCTATTTTGTAATTGTGAACTTGTACTAAGTTACCATTTCTTTTTAGAATAGCAAATCCATGATTCCATTCATTTATTTCTAAATATTCTGGAGTAAGTTCACATAAACAACCAAGACTATAACCACGGATAGTTGTAGAGTCTTCAGGGCCATATACTCTCTGTGAGCTAGAGCTTGTTTTGTGAAAGTGATTTATAAGACAGTTAGTTTTTAATCTCATTAGAGCAGTGCGGGCTGGTACCACACCACCTGCACCAGGGATTTTGTCTCCATGCTCTATAAGGAAGTCACCAAAGACAACTTTAGATCTAAATGGAATATACTGTACACCATATTCAGCTACACGTAGAAGTACATCTAGTCTGAATTCATCCATGTCTAATAGTTCTGATGCCTTAACTCTAAGGTATCTCTCAAATCTATTTTCATGGTTGCCTGGGATAAAGTAAATTGGAATGCCAGGAAATCTGGATCTGCAGTAATCTAAGAATTGTCTACCTGCCTCAAGTTCTTGCTTGAAGTGAACCATTCTTGGATCTTTCTCATGAAAAGAGAGTTGATAGAAATCTAACATGTCACCGTTGATAAACAGGGACTCTATGTTTTGTTTTTCCATCTCATCAAATGCTGCTTCTATAGCATCATTATCTTGGTATGGTATATGAAGGTCGCCAATAACTCCAACTGAGTTGCAACCTGATGGAAATATAAAAGTATCACGCTTGGTTGCATAAGACTCTGGAAGGAATTTTTCTTTCATGTTTATTTCAACTTTAAGTTCTTTTTGAAATTTTCTATCATATAAATGCTTTCTATGTTCTTTGCCGTATTGACCTCTATAGTATCTTACTTTACCATAGACAGACTCAAAAGAACTAAGGGCAGGATTTTCAGAATAGATTTTTTTAGCTAAAGTTTTTGAAGGAGCTTCTGGGAATCTTTCTAGGTAATCAAGCACTATATCAGTATCTTTACTTCTATGACTTTTATTTCCGGGAATTCTTTCCATATCTATTAATAATATACAAAAAAATCAGCTTATGTTTACTACTAAATTAGTTAAACGCGGAGGTAAGTTAGTTTATCTTGATGATAAATCAAAATTAAATTTTCAAATTTTTATTGATAAACTAGCTGATGGACAGCAGGTTGAGGTTTTTATGGGCCTTACTTCTGATAATGCTTCATTGGCTCAGATTGCTAAAGTGCATGCATGCATACGTACACTAGCCCAAGAATCTGGCTATACTTTTGATGAAATGAAAAGGATTATTAAGACCCATGCTGGTCTTTGTTATGATGCAGGAGATGCAGAGATTTGTAAATCTTTTGCTGACTGCAGTAAAATGGAATTAGCTCTAGCTATAGAGTCCTGTAATGAAATAGGGAAAGACTTTAATATTAATTTTTAGTAGAATCATCAACTACTTTTTCAGGATCAAATTCTTTTTCATCAAATAGATTTTGATCAGTAGCTTGTTTTTCTATTTCAGCTAATAATAAAGCAACTGTAAAAAAAGATCTTTCTTCAGTTGAAAGCTCTGTATAAGACTTTTTAAGAATTTGATTTAATGACTCGTCTGAAAGACCTTTTTCTTGTAATCTTTCAAAAAGATTAAACAATACAGCCTTTATCATTAGATAATATGTCTTATTAACAGGGATGTGCATGATTGCATCATCTTTTATTTCTTTTACTTTAATAGCCATTATATTATACTTTTTAACAAATATACATGATTATGAATAATATATTAGACATTGATGATTATAAACAAAAAATATTTAATAAACTTGAACCAAGTGGATGGGGTAGAGTTCTTAAACCTTTTATATTTAGTTTAGAGTTTGAAAAGATTTTAACCGATCTTTACAATCTATCTAATGGAGGTAAAAGATTTACTCCAGTTCTTAAAGATGTTTTTAGAGCATTTGAAGAATGTCCATATGATGAGCTTAAAGTAATCATAGTAGGACAAGATCCATATCCAACACTTGGTGTAGCAGATGGTATTGCATTTAGTTGTGGTAAGTCTGAGAAAGAACAACCGTCCTTAAGATTTATTCTTGATGAAGTTGAGAAATTATACCCGGACGGGTATGAAAGACCTTTAGACCTAACAAAATGGTCCCGACAGGGTATACTTTTGCTTAATACTGCTCTTACAACTGAAGTTGGTAAGATAGGTCAACACTATGAAATTTGGGCTCCATTTGTAGCTTATATCTTTGACTATCTTAAAAACTTTAATCCTGGATTAGTTTATTTATATTTAGGTAAAAAATCTCAGGAATGGTCTGAAACATGTGGAGATAATTGTATTAAATTTACAGCTTCACATCCTGCAAGTGCTGCATATAATGGTAGCAAGTGGGATTCTAAAGGTGTCTTTGGACAAGTCAGAGATACTGTACAGCATTTGCATAACTATAAAATTATCTGGTAATGAGAGAAATCTTTATTAGGATGAGTCAAATGGGCTTAACACCTAACATGTTGTATGTTCTATACTGCATGCACAATAACATTATTCCAGATAAATCTGTCAATACTTCACTTGAAGTTTCCAAATTATTATCAGGTAATTACCTGACGGAATCCTTGGAATTGTCAGGTAATAGCCTTAAATTTATACAAGAAATTGATGGCTTCTTTAAGAAATCTAAGAAGAAAACATCAAAAGATCTAATGGGAGATAGTTTCCAAGATAATCTTAAGCTTTATAATGACATCTTTCCAAAAGGTAAGTTACCAAGTGGTGTACCGGCAAGAGTAAATATTAAAGGTCTTGAGAATGCTTTTAGATGGTTTTTTGAGAATTTTAATTATTCTTGGGAAACTGTAATAAAAGCAACAGAGAAGTATGTAGATGAATATTCTATGAATAGGTATAACTACATGCGTAACTCTCAATACTTTGTTAGAAAACAGAATACAGATAAAACCTGGGATTCTACTCTGGCAACATATTGTGATATGATTGAAGCAGATGATTATGAAGAACCTAACTATTTTAAAGAGAACATCGTATGATTAAAACTAAATTATTCTTTGTTGCATTAACAGGAAGTCTTGTTTCCTGGCTGTTAGTTCATACTCTACTTGTAGAAATGAACTTTGTACAGTTTTTAGCAATAGAGTTTATAGTGGGTATATCTCACTACATCTATAATGATGTGAAAAGTAAGTTAACAACATAATCCAAGTATATGGCAGATTTATTTAACGGTGCCCGGGCTCTGAAGCCTGTGAGTGAAAGAGACGCTCTTAGAAAAGCCCTTCTCAAGATGAAGGCTAGAAGATCTGGTGAGTTAAAATCACTTAAAAGCTCATGGCCCAAATTTAATGATGCCTTCTGTGATGGATTGGAATGGAGAACTATCACCGTAGTAGGTGCTAGGCCTGGAACAGGTAAAACTTTATTTATGGAGCAGTTAATCTCTGATATTATTGAAGAGAACCAAGACCATAAATTTAGAGTACTTAAGTTTCAGTTTGAGATGCTTGATGAAACCAATGGTATCAGAAAGCTGAGTCTGAATACAGGTTCTGATTACAATACACTAATGTCCAAAGGTGAGCCAGTAGATAAGGATTTATATCTAAGATGTGTTGAGTACTATGAAGATAGTGCAAGAAATGATGTCATTGATGTAGTATATGATCCGTGTACTGTAGATGAGATGTGTGCAACCATACATTATTATATGGAAGCTCACAAAGATGAAGCAGGTAACTACACAAATACTCTGGTTACTATTGACCACTCAGCTTTATTTAAAGTAGGAAAGGGTCAGAAGGATAAGTTTGAAACATTATATGCTCTTGGTGAAGCCATGACATATATGAAAAAGCATTATCCTGTGGCTTTTCTTATTCTAAGTCAGTTGAATAGGAATATAGATAACCCAGATAGATCTAAAGATGGTGACTATGGTAATTATGTATTAGATTCTGATTTATTTGGAGCAGATGCTTTATTGCAACACGCTGATGTAGTTTTAGGTATTAATAAACCTTCTATTAGAAAAATTAGACAATATGGTCCAGAGAGATTTATAATTAGTGATGAAGACACTTTAGCCTTCCACTTCTTGAAGTCCAGAAATGGCACCACAAGATTGAGCTTCTTTAAGCTAGATAGAAACTCCATGAGAATAATTGAAATAGCAACTCCAGCCCAAGCAAGTAAAACAATTAAAATTTAAGTATGACAAGAAAAGAAAGAGAAAAGGAATTCTTTGCCCATCACATGGACAAGTTCCGTAAAGCTCAAGTCTCTGACCCTTTCTTTGCCATTAAGACTGCTTTCTTTCAGAAAGGTAAGTTTGGCAAACAGGTTCAGTTATTTGAGGGTGAATTGAAAAGAGGAGAAGATATCTACATTGAGTTCATTGAAGTCAATAGAGATGCATCTGGAAAAGAGATTGGTGTTGAGCCAGCTTTTGAAGATAGACCTCTTTTCAAGTACAAACACAATCCTTATTTTGCAGAAGAATATGATGTAAAAGAAGGTACAAATTCTAATGGTGAAAATTATTTTGCCTATACTATCCCGTTATCTGAGTTAATGGTTGTTATGCCTGACGGTTCTGAGATTACTCAAAATCTTTATGAGAAAAGAAAAGCTGAAGCTCCTAAAGAGCAAGTAAGTCTTTCTGTATTTCCAGATTTTGAAGATGAATTCATTCCAAAGCTTAAAGATGTAAGTTTAGATGTTGAAGAATCAGCTTCTGATATTCTCTTAAGAATTGCAACAGAGTTTCAAAAACTAGCAACTAAGATAAAATGAGTATAGTACTTCCAACTTCCAAAGTAAAGGCTGAAAGAGTTAATCCAAAAAGATTAATTATCTATTCAAAGCCTAAAACAGGTAAAACTACAGCATTTGCGGGTCTAGATAATAATTTGATTCTAGATTTAGAAAATGGTGCTGATTATGTAGAGGCTCTTAAAGTAAAGATTGCAAGCTTGCAAGAGTTACTTGATGCTGGTAAAGCTATTAAAGCTGCGGGTAACCCATATAAGTATCTTACTATAGATACTGTAACCGCATTAGAGGATATGGTAATGCCTTTAGCTATCAAGCTTTACAAACAAACAAGCATGGGTAAAAACTATGATGGTGACAATGTATTGTCTCTAGCAAATGGTGCAGGTTATCTATATTTAAGACAAGCTTTCTTTCAAGTTTTAGATTTTATTGATACATTAGCTCCCCATATTATTTTATCTGGTCACATTAAAGACAAGCAGGTAGATGATAAGGGAGAGATGGTTCTTGCAGCAAATATAGATTTGACTGGTAAGATTAAGTCTCTAATCTGTGCTAATGCAGACGCAATTGGTTACATGTACAGAAAGGGTAATAAAACTATTTTGTCGTTCAAGACAAATGAAGAGGTTACTTGTGGTGCAAGACCAGAACATCTAAGAAATGAAGAGATAGTAGTTACAGAGATGAATGAAAAAGGTGAACTTGAGTTTCACTGGGACAAAGTATTTATTTAATTATTAAAAACAAAACAAAATGGCATTAAGCACAACTGATTTGGGCACAGCAGGCTCAGGACTACCAAAAACAATTACTCCAGGTAACCATGTATTAAAGATCAACAGCATTGAGCTTGAGGATTTCAAGTTTATTGATGGTGCATATCACTTAATGATGCATGTAGAAACTCAACCTATTGAAGGTTTTGAAGGTTTTATGATTGATAAAGATGATGAAAGTAAAGGTCGTTATGCAGGTCAGATTGGTAGAGTAAAAGCAAGCCAATATGCATTTGCTGATGGTGAAACTAAATCTGGCGTTAAAATTCAAAGAGATAGATCTATTTTGATCTTCTTAAGAACTCTTGCTCATACAATGGGATTGGATTCTTGGTTTCTTGAGCAAGATGGTCAGCATGAAACTATTGAAGACTTTGTTAAAGCATTCAATAAAACAGCAGACTTTAGAGGTAAATTTCTTGAGTTCTGTGTTGCTGGTAAAGAGTATGAAGGTAAATCAGGATATACTAACTATGATATGTGGTTACCGAAAGCAGAAGGAAAGAAGTATGCATTTGGATCTATTGAAGCTGGTGTAGTAATTCCTTTTGATGAAACCAAGCATCTCAAAAAATTAGAAGTTAAAGAAGTTAAGTCCTTTGGGGATGATGATGATGTGTTTTTGAAACCAAAAACATCTTCTGACTTTAGTTTAGACTAACTACTACCTAGATAATAGGGGGGAGTTAGTATAAATTAATGTTTAACAGAGATTTCAGACTAAATCAGGAGCCTCCCCCCTTTATTTTTATTGGTTATGATTTCTACAAAGAACTTAGTATCTGATTTACAAGACGTACCTAGAGAATGGGTATTTGAATATTATCTAAACTTAAAAGAAAAACTTATTGGTCAGGATATAAAAATGCTATCAGCATTTAATGTAAAGGACAAAGTTCCTAGCATGTTTATCTATCGCAATGGGGATTACTATAAGTTTAAAGATTTCTCTTCTGGCTTTCAAGGTGATCAAATTGAACTTGTCAAATGTTTATTTAACTATGATACAAGATTCAAAGCAGTTAACAGAATACTTAATGATTATCAAGAATATCTGAAGTATAATGCACCTGCAGAAAGAGGGCCAATACAATTTCATGATAAGTTTAAAGTAGTAGATTTCCAAATGAGACACTGGAATTCCCAAGACTCTAAGTTTTGGATGAGTTTTAGGATTTCTTCAGCTATACTGGAGAAATATAATGTTGTTCCATTAGAGTTCTTTACTATGGAGAAGACTGAAGTTGATGGTAGTCTTAGATCTTATAAATTTTCTAGACCTTATGTCTATGGATATTTTAGAGAAGATGGTGAACTGTATAAGATTTATATGCCTAAAATTCCAGAGAAGAAGTTCATTAAGATCCAGAACTATACACAGGGTATGGATCAATTGCAATATGATTCCAAATATCTGCTAATTGTTTCTTCACTTAAAGATCTTATGTCTTTTAAGAAACTTGGTATTGGTAATATAGAATGTATTGCTCCGGACAGTGAGAATACAATGATTGGAGAATCTGTTATAAATAAACTTAGAGAGAAGTATGCTAAGATTATTGTACTGTTTGATAATGATGAGCCTGGCATAAAGGCTGCTCAGAGATATCAAGACAAGTATAATATTCCACATGTAATACTTGACATGTCTAAGGATTTATCAGACTCTGTCAGAGATCATGGTATTGAACCTGTGAGAGATAAATTATTATCTTTACTAAAACAGATAGTATGAGTTGGTTATACAAAGGTGAAGTATTTAATGACAGCAAAATTCCAGATGGTGCTGTAGGTTTCATTTATGAAATGGAAGCAATCATTGATGGTAAAGTAGTCCGTTATATTGGTAAGAAAAACTTTTATTCTACAGTTAAAAAGAAACTGGGAAAGAAAGCTATTGAAGCAATGACAGACAAAAGGGCATCTAAATACACTTTTGTTAGCAAAACTAACTATCAAAATTATTACAGTAGTAATAAAGTGCTGCAGGATGCACATAAAGCAGGAATTCCTATAAAGAGATTTATGGTTAGGATATGTTTCTCAAAGACAGAGTTAACATATCATGAGACTAAATCACAATTTGTAAGAGAAGTGCTTGAAAAAGAAGAATATCTGAATGCCAATATCCTTGGCAGGTTTTACAAAATCAAATAGTATGAAAGAAATAGATATGATTGGAACCCTTGTTAGATTAGCTGACTTGGGGGTAACTGGTATTAAGGTACAATATGAAGGATCTGGTGATTCTGGTTGCATTGAAAATGTAGTTTATACTACAGAAAAAATGGATAGAGATGAAGAAGCAGCATTTGATGAGATAAATTATATAGAAGTATGGGGTCAGGACGTACAACATCTTCAAGAATTAGATTCTGGTCTTCATTCTGATATAGAAAATTTTGTTGAAGACAAATTACTTCAAGATATTGAAGATTGGTGGAATAATGATGGTGGTTATGGTTCAGTATGTATTTTAATTCCTTCAGGTAAATACAAAATCTATAATGATATTAGAATTACCCAAGTTGAAAGTTATTTTCATGAAGGTTCTTTAATTCAAAAGACATTGTAATGGCACATCCATATCAACATGCAGTATCTTCAGCTAGAAAGTTTGGAGGTATTCCGGAAGACTATATGCATATTCATGTTTGGTTTGATGAAACCAAAGCATGGGTAGGTCATAGTAAACACAGAATGTTTCGTCACCACAGTGAAGGAATATTTGAATGTGAAAAACGTCATGGTTTTTATATTATAAATTCTGATGACAAAAGAGTATATACAAGATATGTTGCAGAACAACATGTCAAGGAAGATTGCAATGGATATATTCCTACAGCAAAAGAATGGATAGATATGATTGCATCTGGTGAATTAAAAGAATGGGCTATTAAGACCCTAAAAATTGAAGACTAATGACAAGAGATGAATTAAAAAATCTGATTAACATGTTTCAGTCAAGTGATTCTGAGAATCATGTAGTTGCATTTCATGCAATTGAGAACAGTACACTTGATAACAATGAGCTAGTATTATTGTATAAATTTTCTGGACAACCATTTGCACAATGGAAAAAAGAAATTCCAAAAACTGCGCAGAAGATTGCTGATGTAATTGGTGATGAAGCCATAGCATTATCATCTGCACGTGTTCTTGGCATTATTACTAATAATAAGGCAGCTAAACATGTAATTGAAACATTCCTGGAGTTTTTCATCCGGGACTTAACCAGTATGTTAGGAAGCATAGGGTATCCAATGGATAAAGTTGACATCAACGTAAAAATAAGAGATGATGGACAAAGCACAGAGTCTTAGTAAAATAAGTAAAGAATTAATGTTGAAAGAGCCCTATTACGGGTTCTTTCTCATTATGTTGAATAAAGTTTGGAGAAAAGATCTTCCAACTGCAGGAGTAAGCAAACAGAATATTAACTATCAATTAGCCATCAATGAGGAATTCTGGACTGGTCTAAGTGATATGCATAAGATGGGCTTACTGAAACATGAATTGCTCCATATTGCATTTGGACACCTTACAAGTTTTAGTTCTTTTAGTAACAAGAAACTTGCAAATGTTGCCATGGATATGGAAATTAATCAGTATATTGAAGACTCTTGGCTGCCAGAAGGAGGTATCAGAATTGAAGATTATGAAGATCTTAAACTAGATAAAAGAGCTGGTTGTAGATATTACTATGACCAGCTTCTCCGCCTTCAAGATGAGAAGGATAAGAATGGTACAACAGGTAATCAAGGTATGGACAAATTGCTTGATGATATAGCAAATGGAGACATACCAGATCATTCTACATGGGAAGAGTTTGAGGACATGACTGATGCTGAGAAAAAGCTAATTGAAAAGCAGGTTCAGAAGATTCTTCAAGATGCAAAAGAACAGACTATTAAGAAACGTGGTAATATGCCAGGTGAGATTGAGGGTCTAATTGTAGTTGAGGAGTTTACTGCACCTAAGTTTGATTGGAAAGGTTATCTCAGAAGATTTACAGGAGTAAGTACTAAAGTATTTACTAAGAAGATCAGAAGAAAAGAGAACCGTAGATATGAAGATAATCCAGGTCTGAAGATTAAGATGCGTCAGCACATGTTGCTTGCTATTGATACTTCAGGTTCAGTAAGTGATACAGAGCTTGCTGAGTTTATGAATGAGATTCATCATATCTATAAGGTAGGAGTAGATATTACTGTAGTGCAGTGTGATACTTCT
>Ga0222714_10003129_pt1 | contig 17060 bp, 15 predicted proteins | sample C33_3DmetaG_FD_165048 | JGI IMG/M metagenome (GOLD analysis project Ga0222714, IMG submission 165048) | Estuarine water microbial communities from San Francisco Bay, California, United States - C33_3D | ecosystem: Environmental > Aquatic > Marine > Unclassified | place: USA: California...
TAGTAAGAGGCGTACCAGGGTCGGTCAATCCTAATCCGAGGCCGATAGTCGCGCCATTGCATTGTCCTGTCTGTGGTTCCTCTGTTGAGAAAGAGGGAGAGGTGCTTATTCGCTGCAGTGGCGGACTTGTCTGTGGCGCACAGCGCAAGGAGTCGATACGCCACTTTGCTTCACGCAATGCTCTGGACATCGATGGCCTCGGCGAGCGGCTCATCGAGCAACTTGTCGATGCCGAACTGGTGCGCGATGTCGCTGATTTGTTTTCTCTGGAAGCTAGCACCCTCATGAATTTGGAGAGAATGGGGGCAAAGTCTGCGGAAAAGCTTGTGGCCGCAATCGCGGACTCTCGCCGGACGACGCTGCCCAAATTTTTGTATGCGTTGGGAATCAGAGAGGTAGGAGAGGCGACGGCACTTCAACTCGCTAATCATTTTGGTGAGCTGTCGGCACTGCAGGCGGCAACGGTTGAGGCGCTTATTGATGTGCCCGATGTCGGCCCAATCGTAGCCGAGCACGTCGTCAGTTTTTTCGCAAATAGGGCGAACATCGTATTGTTAGCGAGACTTCAAGAATGCGGAATTACCTGGCCCAAGATAAGTGCGGCGAGTGCTGAGAGCCAACCCTTAATCGGTCAAACAGTCGTGCTGACCGGTACGATGGAAAAGCTTTCGAGAAACGAGGCAAAGGCGCGGCTTGTCGCGCTGGGTGCAAAGGTCGCAGGCAGTGTGTCGAAAAGCACAACCATTGTCTACGCGGGGCCAGGTGCGGGTAGCAAACTCGCTAAAGCCACCGATCTAGGCGTCAAAGTCGACGATGAAGCTGCGCTTCTTAGCCTATTGCAGTCGCTGGAATCGTCACGCGAGCCTAAAGATTGAAACACGCATTTCTAGGCTGAGACTGCGTCTAATTTGGATGATTATTTATGAGTTGGTGGGGCAAGGTTGTCGGTGGCACGTTTGGTTTTATGCTTGGCGGTCCGCTCGGCGCGTTAATGGGCGTAAGTCTGGGCAATTACTTCGATGGCGGCTTAAATGCGCAGTCATCGCGCTTCGGATTAGGCGCGACTGAACGGGTGCAATCTGCCTTTTTTACAACGACTTTCGCATTAATGGGTTATGTGGCCAAATCCGACGGTAAGGTCACGCGCGACGAAATAGAAGTCGCTGAGCGCGTTATGTCTCAGATGCGCCTCACCAAGCAGCAGCGCGAAGTTGCCGTAAAGCTTTTCAACGAAGGCAAACGCAAAGATTTTCCTCTCGACGAAATTCTCACCCAATTTAGACGCGAATCTTTTCGGCGATCTAGCCTCGTACAGATGCTACTCGAAATTGTTGCCGCGACCGCACTTGCCGACGGCACGCTCCATGCGCAGGAGCGCAGAACGCTAGAACTGATTGCGAGCAAGCTAGGAATCAGTAAGGCGCGCCTCGACGCCGTTCTCGCGCGTGTGTCAGGCCAAGCAGGCTTTGAGAGTGCGGACGAGGGACGTTCTAAACTCGCTGCGGCCTACGCGCTCCTTGCTATCGATTCTACAGCGAGCATGGACGAAGTTAAGCGCGCGTATCGTCGCCAGATGAGTCAACATCATCCCGATAAACTCGTCGCCAAAGGCTTGCCTGAAGAAATGATAGACATCGCAACGCGTAAAACGCAGGACATTAAATCTGCTTACGATTTGATTCGAAAGACGCGCGAGTGAAGGGCTAGTTAACAGGTCGCGTCTCTTTCGATGAGCGCGTTCCGATGTGCTGTAAAACACGTATGCCGATTATATGCTCCAGATTCATTAATTGATCGGCAAGTGCGCAGGCGGTAGCAGCGTCGGCGACATTGCTAGCAATTAGATCTATCTCAATACCGTGCTCGAGGTAATGGAGATCGAATTTAAGTCCCGATTCGCTGTCGCTCATTGCCTGCCATCGCGTGGCGATCGCCGCTTCAACTTCATTTCTCGATGGAACTGCGGTGCCATCGAGAGGATGGTCGTGGTCGGGGTTGCCCTGCGGGTCTATGTGCGGAATTACCTCACCAACGTCAGTAAAGTATTCCCTAAGCCGTTTACTGGCAGCTGCACCTATTTGATGACCCTCAGAGACTGAAATGCGGGGGTCTACAACGAGGTGAACTTCGACGATCGCTTTGCCACCCGACAGTCGAGAGCGCAGATCTGTAAGATCTTTCACACCTGGGGTCGCTTTTAAACACTCCTCAAATTCATCGCGGCGCTTGTCGGGTAGGGCGCTATCGACGAGTTCGCGCAGGCTTTCGGAGCAAAGGTCCCACCCAATTTTGGCGATTAATAGCGAGACAATCACGGCTGCGAGCGTGTCCAACCAGACCGCTCCCAATTGGGCGCCCAGAATACCAATTAACACGGCAATCGATGACAGCGCATCACTTCTGCTGTGCCATGCGTTGGCACGGAGAAGGCTCGAATTGAGTCGCTGCGCGGTTGCCAACGTGAATCGGTAGATCCACTCTTTGCTGGCGATGGAAATCGCTGCGATGAGAGCGCCGGAAAGGCCAGGAACGGCAAGTTGATCGACCGCGGCCAACCGTTGGCTAGCGTCGTAGAGCAGTACCGCCGCTGTAATAAAGAAAACAACACCCATGACAATCGTGCCGACGGCCTCGAAGCGCCCGTGCCCATAGGGATGGCCTCTATCCGGGGCGGCATAGGCAGTGCGGGCAATAATGAGCACAAAAATATCGGTCACTGCATCGGTCAATGAATGCACGCCGTCAGCAACCAGCGCAAAAGACGCGCTCATTACCCCGCCGACTATTTTTCCTAAGCCCAGGGAAAGGTCCAATGCCATCCCGATAAGAGTAATGCGTACCGCTTCGGTTTGGGCGTCAGTCTGGTTTTTCATAAGCAAAGGCGGTCATCAGATTGGGTTGGATAGCAAACTCTCTGAATTATGGGCGCTATTCGTGCCCCAAGGAATGGGCTTAGCTCAATGTTTGGCCTCTCAAAGAAAAAAGCCCGCGATCCGGAGATCGCAGGCTTAAGGCACATTGGCCTAATTAAGGACCGCAAGCGGTCAATCTATCAAGGGAGAGATAAATGGCTCAAAACCCACAATTTTGAAAACAATCTACCTACACTTATTCTGACCCCGCCCTTCGATGAGAGTTCCCGAATTGCTGAAAAATTCTCTAATAAGCGGGGAATAATCTTAAATTATTGATAAGTTTATATTTTATTAATCGCCAGCCCATCAATTCTGAGAGATTGAGCGGCGCTCGCAGAGGTAATCACGGCAACACTTGGCGCAATTCCCACGAAATAGCGCTCGGCGACCGCCTGCAGGTCCTCAATGGTCGTAGCAAGGACTCGTTGCCTAAATGCCAAACGCTGCTCGATACCACGCCCAAAAACACGATTATAGAAAGCAGCTTTTGCCTCGCCGGCAGGTGAGGCGGGTTTGTCCATCTGCGCAATAACGCCGAGTATCGCCTCCTCGAGCTGATTATCTGGATGGCGAGTAGTCTGCAGCCAATCGATAGACCTATTAAAATCGGCTAGAGTCGCATCAAGCCTCGGGTCACGGTAGCTGTAGAACCGAAAAGAGGCTGAGGATCCATCCTGGCTCGCGCCGCCTCCATAGGCGCCACCTTTCTCGCGAATCGCGCTATGCAGGAAGCCGTTACGCAGGAAGCCGGCGAGTACCTGAAGCGTTGCATGATCTTTATGATTGGAGGGCACGGTGGGGAAGGCTTGTGCGCAAAAATTTACCTGCGTCGATGTCGTCCAAGCTTGCGCAACGGAGTGCCTAATGGGCTCAAGCAAGAAGCTTCCAAGCGCAGAGCCGCGCACCTGGGATTGCCACGTCTGCGCGATAGGAGAGGCGAGGGTTTCCTCATACTCAGGCTCCCCGATCAGCAAAAACTGTCGATCGGCTGAGGTAATTAGGGAATGCAGATCCCTAAAGCGTGACAGGAGCGCTGCGCGCTCGACAGGAGTTTTTAACTGCTCACGGAGTGCCTTCAGCTTAATCAACCCTGCGAGGCCAGCAGTTTGATGATTCATTTGCGCCGTAGGTGAATAACCGCTGCTGGCTGCACTCATGGCGAGAGAGTGTCCTGAGCCGGTAATACTGCTGAGTTTGCGCGTTGTTATTTGCTCAATCAGCTCGGTGATCCTTTGTTCCTCGTCGAAGCGTACGCCGTCTATTGTTTCTGCGAGCAGTTGGCTGAGCGCCTGATTGTTTGCACGCAGGCATTTAGAGGAAAACGTCAGCGTGCCCTGTACTCTCTGCTCATCGTCTTGATGGCTTTTAATGCTGCTAAAACAGTTAATGCCGCCACACACCTGCGCCTGCCAAGCTTGGGTTTGAGCATAGTCACGCTCACCGACGCCCAGCTCGGTCACGCAGCTCGTGTATAGGGGAAGTATCTCGAGGAGGTTTTCTGGCAGCTTCGGCAGAGTATAAACAACCTGCTGATAGGCTAGCCCGTTAGTCCCTTGCCCGTAGTAAGTCAGCGAGTCGCCCGAAGCCAGTTTTCTGACTTTTGGCTGTGGCTCAGATAGCGTTTCAGGGACATCTTCTTTGCTTACTTTAGGCAGTATAGACGGGTCGTCTTCGGCGCTTTGGCGTGCCTCCAATGCCTTGCTGCGCTCTACGATAGTCTCAATCTGCTCTTGCGACAGCGAACCTTTAATTGCAGCGAGTTTTTCGCGCTCTGCCAGCTCTTTTCGCTGTGCAAGCTCGAAATCCGGAGTGAGTGTGAGGGTTAGCCGATGCTTATTGTCGAGCAATAAAGACTGGATTAAGTTTGGGATAAAATCAGGATCAAGGACTTCGGCGCGAAGTTTCTCAAGTACTGGGTCAATGTCCATAAGCTCGATTGGATCGCCACGATGCATTGCGCTTGAGAGACCAGCGAGGATTAGTTGCAGGCCGTACGGGTAACTATCACCGGCTATCTCACGATGGCTCAACTCGAGTTGATGTAGCGCAGCGAGGATGTGTTCTTGGTCAATCCCTTTCTCGACGATTGCTTCGAGGGTTTGAATGATGAGTGCCTCTACGGCATCGGTAGTCCCCGGAGCGCAGCCCTCGAGTCCTGCCATAAAACTCATCTCTCGGTTGGAATCCTCAAGCCCGCACATGGGTGAGGGTGAGGCGCCAAGCTCGCTCGTTTCCAAGGCCGCGAGTAAAGGGCTGCCGCTATTGTCCATCAATACTGCGGTTAGTAGCTCTGCCCTGAAGAGTTCTTCGATATTGCTGCTCTTGCCTAGGAGCCAGGCCACCACCACGTGTCCTTGAGGCGCGTCTTGTGGTTCCGCAGCGAAGCTTTCTTCAACGCGAACTGGTTCGCAATATCGCACCTCATCGAGTATCTCAATTCTTTTATCGAGCAGTTCGAAGCGCTTCAGCGCGAGTGTCTCGAATCGCTCCTGATGTTCATGCGCTGGAATGTTGCCAAAGGTCATGAACACAGCATTGCTGGGGTGGTAATGCGTGCGATAGAAGTCAGTGAGTTCTTCGTAGCTCAGGCTCGGAATATCTTCAGGTTCACCACCGCTGTTGTAGTGGTAAGTCGTCGTGGGGAATAAATGTTTGCTCAAAGCCTGCCAGAGAACGCTGTTGGTCGAACTCATCGCGCCCTTCATCTCGTTGTAGACGACGCCTTTGTACTGAAGCTCGGTCGTTGGGTCATCGAGCTTGGCGAACTCAAGACGATGACCTTCCTGCGCGAAGTCCAATTCATCTAGACGAGAGAAGAACGCGGCGTCAAGATAGACCTCCAAAAGATTATTGAAATCTTTTCGGTTTTTACTGGCAAAAGGGTAGGCAGTCCAATCGCTGCTTGTGAAGGCATTCATAAACGTATTAAGTGAGCGCCGGATCATCATGAAAAAGGGATCGCGAACCGGATATTTCTCACTGCCGCACAGCGCAGTATGTTCGAGTATATGGGCAACGCCTTTGGAGTCGGTTGGAACGGTACGAAAGCCTACGAGGAAGACGTTCTCATCGTTTTCGCTTGCGAGATGGTAGTGCGCAGCGCCGGTGACACGATGCACATAGTGCTCCATGGTCAAATTCAATGAATCGATACGCTCGCTGCGTTGCCACTCGAACGCGGAGTGAGCCAGTGCGGCTTTCGCGACCTCTATAGATCCGTCCAGGGGTGGCTGTGTTGGCTTGTTCATAAAGTCTCGCTGTGGTCGGTTGCGCAGCTGCGCATGGATTACTGTGTGGTGTATCGAATCACCCTGTCTGTTGTTTCTACGGCGGCGGTGTCGCCGCGGTTTGGCATTGTCTGGTCAGGCTAAAGGGGTGGTCGTTCGAGGCTGAATCTCCCAAGCTTCCCTGACCTGAATTCATTGAGCAGTGACTCCGACGCTTTGTGCCAGTCTACTCGATGACCGGCTTTGATGCAGGCGCGTGCCTTCGCTACCGCAGTCATTACTGATTCTGCGTCATCCGCTTCCTCAGGGAGGTCGAAGCGTGACACTAAGCGATCGCGGTAGTGCTTAAGTAATTCCTGAGCCAAAAACCAGGCTATGTCCTCAGCCTCGACCGCTGTTCTGCGGATAGTGCCTGTTGCTGCGAGGCGATACGCGCCCTCCTGGTCCTCGAGTTTAGGCCACATGAGGCCGGGCGTGTCGATCAGATGCCAGTGATCGTCAAGCCGGACACGCTGTTGGACTTGAGTTACTGCCGGCTCATTGCCTGTCTTTGCAAGCTTGCGGGCACAAAAAAGGTTCAGCAAGGTCGATTTGCCGACATTCGGTATACCGCCGATGAGAAGTTGCTGGCGCTCGCCAATTTTTATGTCATTCGCACGGAAAAGTTTGCGCGCGGCCTGAATGATTTGCTCGGCATCGAGCTGAGACTCATGCCCATTAACAAGACATATCGTTTTCGGTTGGGCATTAAAATATTTCGCCCATTGCTCGGTTACACGCGGCTCCGCTAGATCGGCTTTGTTGAGGATTCGAATCCGAGGATGATCCGCACACAGGGCGGCAAAATGCGGGTTGGAGCTCGCCTGCGGTGTCCTCGCGTCCAAGACTTCAATAACTGCTTGGGTTTTGAGCAGGGTTTTAACGACCTCTTTGCTCGCCTTGTGCATATGGCCAGGGTACCAGTTGAGTGCCATCGTGCTTTTTCCGTTCAAGTTATAATGCGCTTCAAGCCGTGCAGTGTAACGACCGAATACGGTAAACTCCACCGCCGAGTTGGTATTCATGCGGTCTTGGAGCACACAGCGTTTTTGCGGCTCCTCGTGTCGCTCCCACGCGCAAAGCCTGCGCTTAACCCTCAAGAGGATGGCTCCATGGCAGAGAATTTTGTATCAGAATTGTCACTTACCGCGAGTCATGCTGGCCCTGTAGCAGCGGCGATGCAGAAAGAGCTGGAGACGGCGCTTGATCCGAGCTATCTGCGATTTGAGAACGAGAGTAATAACCACGGTGGCCCTGCTACCGATTCACATTTCAAGCTGATTCTAGTCGCCTCAGCCTTCGCTGGGCTACGCGCGGTGCAGCGGCACCAGCTCATCTATAAACTGCTGAGAAGCTACCTTGAAGGTCCGGTTCATGCGCTGTCGCTTCACTTGTTTACCCTAGAGGAGTGGGCGCAGAAAGAGGGCACGGTAGCGGAATCACCGGCGTGCTTAGGTGGTTCGAAAGGCGCATAACCCCCGTGTGCCTCCTTGATTCTGGTAAGCTGTTGTCCCCTAAAGATCATAGGGATCGCGTTAATGCCGACGGTTGGGACGATTCCGAGCCATGTTTCAACCGCGAAGTCTAGACTTTAGAGTGGAGCATAAGTCGAGTAAACTCGCATCAATGAACGCTAACACTGACACGACAGAAACTGCTGCTACCAGTCGAAGCATACCCATCCGGTACTTCGCTATCGCTCTGCTGGCGATAGCCTTCGCTGCAGCGCTGCTCACGCTCTCTCGCATTGGGGCCGCGGAACGTTCGCTCGCGCCTTCAGGCAGTCATGCCCTCGCGCCAGCGCTTTCGGTATTACCAGACTTCACGCTTGTTACCGATGTCGACGCACGCAAACAGCAATTCTTCGACTTTTTAGAAGCATACGTCAACGCAGAGAATGAGCGTCTCTTAACGCGAAGAGAATCGCTGACCATGTTTGCGCAAATTTTGGCCAATGGCCACAGATTAAGTCCTTCTGAAAGACTTAATCTTGCGAAGCTTGCCTTGGATTACCGCATCGACTTCAACGCTGATGCAGGGCAGCGCGGAGACACGGCTCTTGTTGAGCAGCTCCTGCGTCGGGTAGACGCGATCCCCGTCTCTCTGGTTCTGGCGCAGGCTGCCAACGAGTCGGCTTGGGGGACGTCGAGGTTTGCGGTAGACGGAAATAATCTTTTCGGGCAGTGGTGTTACGAAGAAGGCTGCGGTTTCGTTCCGCTGGCCCGCGATGATAAGGCGAGTCATGAGGTCAGAAAATTCAACACGATAGCTGCAGCAGTCTCGGCTTATTTCAGAAATATCAACACGCATCCCAGTTATTCGCATTTTAGGCGCATGCGCGCAAGAATGCGCGAGCAAGAAAAAAACCTCGACCCCATCCAGTTAGCCTACGGTCTCGGAAGTTACTCGCAGCGCGGTGATAACTATATCGACGAGGTTCAAACGATCATCCAACAAAATGAATTGCGTCTCAGAGATGAGGGCTAGCCTCTCGCGGGGTCACAGCGGTTTGCTGCTATCGAACCAAGGCTGAGAGAACCAAAAATAACGATTCTGATCTCGATGAGGCGCTGTGCACACGTAGTTCCAGCGCCGCCCTCTCTCTCGCTGAGTCGTTGTAATAGTCGCCTCGTCACTACCTTCAGTGGGGTTTTTCCAAGCGATTGTCATAGGATCTCCTTCGTCGAAACAGGCTATTCTTGCGCGCGAGTAAGCGCCGGCTCCGAATCGAATTGTCGCTGACGGAGCCGAGAGGCTTGTCTCTGCCGATTCCGGTGCCCTCATTTCTGCATCAAAGGCGAGTGTGGAATACTTCAAAGCGGCACCCTCGAGACCCGCGTAGATCCCAGCGAGGGGGAATCGAGGGAGTGCGGTTTGGTCCGTCGTGGGACCAGTGGCTCCCGAGGATTGTACAAACCCAATATAACCGAGCTCCGCGATAAGCTGTTTACTCGCATTGCTATATTCGCCATAGGGATACGCGAATAGGTGCGGCTGTGGACCGAGCTCCGCCGTTATGCGAGATTGCGCGTTACGAATATCCGCGCGTGCTTGATCAAGCGATTGTTCAAGCATCGATTTATGTTCTGTTCCGTGATTGCCGATGATAACGCCAGCGTCGCGAAGCAACGCCAATTGCTCCCACGTCATGTAGCCCTTCTGCTGCCTATCGATCGGTCCTGTGCTGACGAAAACAGTAAAGGGAAAGCCGAATTCCTGCAACAGAGGGAATGCAGTCGAATAAATAGACTCGTACCCATCGTCAAATGTAATAGCAACCGACTTGCTTGGCAGTTCGCCTCCTCGATTTAACTCGCCGATGATTTCCGTTACAGGCAATACGGTGAAATTGTTCTCGGCCAGGAATCTCAGGTGCGCTCTGAAGGCCTCGGGTGAAAGCGACGTTGAAGCCGGGGTCGAGGTGGATACGTGGTGATAGACCGAAATCACTGCGCTCTGTTCGCTGTTGGCACTTACGCAGATGAGCAGCGCGCACAGAAAAACCAGCGCTCGCATCGATAGTGTTCTGCGTTTGCTCCTCGAGGCTAGCTGCATGGTGTTGCTCTCCAATTCTCCTCACGGTGTGTAAAGGTTGCTATTTACCAGCCTCTTTGGGCTTAAGCATAAAAAAATCCTCCCGGACTTGGTGTTGCGCGCTGAAAAAGGGGAGCTGCCGCTCACTTCAACTATTGGGTGCTCATCGCTATACTGTGCGACCTACGCGCGTTAACTCGTTCTTATGAATTGATTATTACTCTAGAGATCTCCCGATGCTATTTTCCGGCCAAGCTATCAAAGTCTCACTGCTGCCTTCTGGCATCGCCCAGTTAATCTTCGATCTTGAAGGTTCCTCAGTCAACAAGTTTGACCAGCTGACCCTGAAAGAGCTTGGCGAGGCGACCTCTGTAATAGGTGAAAGCGATGCCCGAGGGGTTATCTTCTCGAGTGCAAAATCGACATTCATCGTCGGCGCAGATATTACCGAGTTTACTGGCTTATTCGCGACCGGCCCGGAAGCGATTAGAACTTGGATTAGTCGTGCTAACGAGGTGTTTAATGCGATTGAAGACATCTCGGTTCCAACCGTCGCGGCGATAAACGGCGTCGCCCTGGGGGGAGGCTTCGAGTTAGCTCTGTCGGCTGATTACAGAGTAGCGCTCGACTCAGCAATAGTCGGGTTTCCTGAAGTGAAGTTGGGTATTTTGCCTGGGTTCGGAGGCACGGTCCGCCTGCCTCGGTTAATCGGTCCAGAGAAAGCGATAGCTTGGATCAGTCAAGGTACACACATTCCGTCAAAAGTGGCGCTAGTAGAAAGGGCGCTTGACGCCATCGTAGCAGACGATGATCTCATCGCAGCGGCCGAACGGATGATTGAAGATTGTCTGAGCGGCAGTTTGGATTATCTTGCCCAGCGCGGCATAAAAACTTCGCCCGTGCCAGAGAAGCCGGAAGTAATAGCCACACTCTTTGCGGCGGCAAAACCGCAGGTTTTGAAAGCATCCGGAGCCAACTACCCGGCTCCGCTGACTGCGGTTGAGACCATGGAGAGAGGGGTTCTAGAAAGTCGCGCGGGCGCGCTTGCTGAAGAGCATGAGGGCTTTATTCAGCTCGCCAGCACCAACACCGCCGCGAATCTCGTCCAAATGTTTCTAAACGACCAATTCCTCGCGTCTAAATCACGTGCGCTCTCTAAAGGAGTTCCGGTAATCAGAAAGGCGGCGGTGCTTGGCGCTGGCATTATGGGAGGCGGTATCGCCTACCAATCCGCGTTACGTGGCACGCCGATTGCCATGAAAGATATTGCCCAGGCTGGCCTTGATTTGGGTATGAACGAAGCTCAAACACTCGTTGCCAAGCAGGTAAACCGAGGAAAGATGACGGCAGAATCTGCTGATAAGGTTATCGGTTCGATCACGCCCACACTTGCCTATGAGGATCTCGTTGGTGCTGAGCTAGTAGTCGAGGCGGTCGTTGAAAACGAGGATGTCAAAAAATCGGTACTCGCCGAGCTAGAAAGCGTGGTGGCTGACGATGTGATCATTGCTACCAATACCTCAACTATTTCTGTCGACTCGCTGGCGACTGCGTTGAAAAAACCTGAGCGCTTTTGCGGAATGCACTTCTTTAATCCGGTTCCCCTGATGCCTTTGGTCGAAGTGATCCGCGGTCAAGAGACGAGCAAGGAAACAATAGCGTCGACTGTCGCTTATGCAAAAGCCTTAGGGAAAACCCCTATCGTGGTCAATAACTGCCCAGGATTTCTAGTGAACCGGATTCTCTTTCCTTACTTCGGTGCGTTCTCAACATTGGTGCACGAAGGGGCGGACTTTAGGCAGATTGATCGTGTCATGGAGGAATTCGGCTGGCCGATGGGTCCTGCGTATTTGCTAGACGTTGTTGGCATCGACACGGCTGTGCATGCGCAAGTGGTAATGGCGTCTGGATTCGCGCGCATGGAGTTAGGTTTCGAAAGCGCCATCGATAAATTGTATGCTCAAGGTGATTTAGGGCAGAAATCTGGTCGAGGCTTCTATGAGTACGTAGTTGATGAGAATGGAAGAGCGAGCAAGCAGCCGAACCCAGAAATCGATGCGCTTATTGCTGGGGTTAGCGCCGAGCGTCGCAGCTTTAGCGACAGTGAGATTCGTGACAGATTGATGCTTGCGCTCTGTTTAGAGACAGTGCGTTGCTTGGAGGATGGCATTGTAGAGACTGCTATCGAGGCCGATATGGGGCTAGTGCTCGGACTCGGATTTCCTAAATTCAGAGGCGGCGCGTTACGCTTTATTGATCAGTTAGGCTTAGCAGAGTTTTGCAAACTTGCCTACAGTTACGCGCATCTTGGTTCCATGGTGGCGCCGACTGCTAAACTACGCGAAATGGCTGATGCGAAACAGTCGTTTTATAGCTAGGAGAAAGTGCTCGGTAAAGAGGTGTTTGAGCTCTCTAAGCGAGTTCGACATACGGGCTTCACAATCAAGACCTGCCTCTGGGTAGGGGCTTAACGGTACAAAGATGACTGGCATAAAAAGTATAAAGACTAAGAGCGAGATCGATCAGGCGTTAAAACTTAATCGCTGTCGCAAGAACTTGCGCCGCGAAGTGGGTAAGGCAATCGCCGACTATACGATGATCGAAGAGGGTGACAAGGTCATGGTTTGCCTCTCTGGCGGAAAAGACTCGTATGTCATGTTAGATATTCTCATGAGCCTTCAGAAAAGTGCGCCGATAAATTTTTCACTGCATGCGATAAATCTTGATCAAAAGCAGCCAGGTTTCCCGGAGCATGTCCTCCCGAATTATCTTTCGTCACTGGGCGTCGATTATTCGATCATTGAACAGGACACCTATTCAATCGTGATGGATAAAGTAGAGGAGGGTAAAACCTTTTGCGGGCTATGTTCTCGTCTGAGGCGGGGCATACTCTATAATAAAGCGGTCGAATTAGGCGCGACTAAAATTGCACTCGGCCATCACCGCGACGATATAGTTGAGACGCTATTTTTGAATATGTTTTACGGCGGTAAGCTTAAGGCTATGCCCCCTAAATTGCTTTCCGATGACAAGCGCAACGTCGTAATCCGTCCACTTGCGTATTGTAAAGAACGTGAAATCGAGCGCTATGCTGAGCTTATGGATTTCCCCATCATTCCCTGTAATCTCTGTGGTTCGCAGGACAACATGCAGCGACAAAATATCAAGGCCATGCTGCGCGGTTGGGATAAAGAGCAGCCGGGTAGAGTTGAAACTATTTTTAGAAGTATCTGTAATGTGCAGCCTTCTCAACTTGCTGATCCGTCGCTCTTCCCGTTCAACAGTCTAAGAGCGGGCACTGCTGATGAAGCAAAGCTCTCACTCGTCGAATTGGTATAGGCGTTCGCATGGAGATTCCGCATAGCCAACTAACGGACGAAGTATTAGAGGCTATTATTGAAGAATTTATAACGCGCGAGGGTACCGACTATGGGGACTGTGTGCTCGAGCTTGCTGATAAAGTGGTGCAAGTGAAGGAACAGCTCAATAGAGGTGACGTGTTTCTGAGCTTCGATCCCCTCACGCAATCATGCCAGCTCTATCCAAAGGAGTTGCGTGCAGAATTGGAAGAGCTAAGCGCGACAAAGGCTTCGTGAATAACAATTGCAGCGATGCGGTGAGAAGGCGGCGCATTAGAGACACGTGGTGAAAAGAGAATGAGTCAAAGTATTCCTAGTCTAGTCCCTGTCCGTAACGAAGAGAATATCGTCCCAGATATTCGTGTCGATGCAACGGGTCTTTATTGTCCAGAGCCGGTGATGCTTTTGCATAAGCATTTTAAAACGATGGCCGTTGGCGAGGTCTTAGAACTTGCTGCGACGGATCCATCGACTACGCGCGATGTGCCCAAATTCTGCGCGTTTCTGGGTCATGATCTCGTCGCCTGCGAACAGCATGGCGATCGTTTCAGCTACTTGCTGAGAAAGGGCTCGGAGTGACCGCCGCCGCGCCAATTTATTTGCTCGATGCGTCGATCTATATATTTCAAGCCTACTTTTCGCCCTATAACGACAGCGTCGATGAAGCAGGCGAAGATATAAGCGCCTTTGTCGGGTTCGTCCAATTTCTCATGTCTCTGTATCGTCGGGAAAGGCCGGTCGCAGGCGCAGTGGCGATGGATAACGCTCTGTTTACCGGCTTCCGACACGCGTTAAGTGAAGAATATAAGTCTAATCGTGAGTTGCCTGACGAAAACTTAGCGCGGCAATTAGATTTTTGCGCTCGGGCGGCAGATGCGCTTGGTTGGCCTGTTTTCGCTAGTACGCGCTACGAGGCTGACGATATTATTGGCACGCTCGCGAAGCGATCACGGGACGGCGGTGGCGTGCGTGCACAGAGGGGTGTCTGTATCGTCACAAGAGATAAAGATCTCGCGCAGCTCATCCGCACGGAGAGCGATATCCTTTGGGACTTTTCATCGAATCGCCGCCGTTCGCGCACTGATATCGAGCGCGAACTCGGCATTCCAACGACTTGCATACCCGACTATCTAGGCCTTGTCGGCGACACCGTCGATTGTATCTCCGGTGTCCCCGGTGTCGGACCGGTAAAAGCGGCGGCGCTGCTTTCCGAATTCGGGACGCTTGACGGTATTTATTCTAATCTTCATAAGGTAGCGGCTATGCCGCTGCGAGGTGCGAAAACGCTAGCCAGCAAACTAGGCGTTTTCGAGAGCCAAGCGCGGCATTGCAAATTACTGGCAACGATCGTGGAGGAGCCTAATGACTGCAGTGATGCGTTTGCCAATGCCTCGTATGCGGATCTCGCTATTGCACCGCCCAACATTAATGAATTCTCCAATTTACTTGGAGAAGCTCGAGTGCCGAAAATGCAAAGTACGCGGATGACTGAGGCGCTTGCGAGATTGCTCGAGGATTCTCTGTGAAAATCGTCGCTGACAGTGGGATTTTAGGGCTTGGCTCCTCGCGCCTCGAAGGCGACGAGCTTATCTTGATTTCCGGGCGCGAGATCACTCAGGATAAATTATTGGATGCGGACGCGCTGCTAGTGCGCTCCATTACACGCGTGGATAAGGCGCTTATCCACGGCACGGGTGTGCGATTTGTGGGCACAGCAACAAGCGGCCGCAATCATTTAGACGAGCTGTATCTCAACTCACAAGGTATCAGCGTTGCCGACAGTAAAGGTGCCAACGCATCCGCAGTCGCAGACTATGTTTTTGCTGCGCTGGCCTATTGTGTCCGCCAAGGCGCGATCGATGCGGCGTTTCAGCGTTGCGCTAGAATCGGAATAGTAGGCGTCGGCTGCGTTGGTGGGTTATTGAATAAACGATTAAGAGATGCGGGCTTTTCAACGCTTTGTTGCGACCCCCTGCGTGTATCTTTAGAGAACACAGATGAAACGAATAGTTTCGTAACATTAGAAGAGGCTATGCAGTGTGAGGTAGTTTGCATTCATGTTCCCTATAGTGAGCAAGGCGAACACGCTACTCGGCATCTCATTGGAGCGCGGGAGCTTGCGCTAATGCCGGCGGGTGCTTTGTTAATCAATGCATGTCGAGGTGGTGTTGTTGAGGAGGCTGCGCTTGCAGCTTTCGCAATCGAAGACAAAGAATTTAGCTACTGCTCGGATGTTTGGCAGGACGAACCTGTTGTGGCGTCTGAAATGATTTCGGTCGCTAGTCTCGCGACGCCGCATATCGCAGGCTACAGCAGTCAGGCCAAGACTGCCGCAACCACCATGCTACTTACTGCGCTTGAACAGTATCGCTCACACGCAAATACCGGTACGAAAGCAGGAAAAAATCGCTGTGCGCTCGAGCCACAAAGCGCGGAAACTGCATCACAGCCGCGCCTTGAGTATGAGTTTGATACCGCGCTGACTGGCTGGCAAATTATTGAGAGGCTCTTCCCTTTACGGGTAATCGATAGCGCATTCCGCAACGCGGCGGCTGAGGGTCTGACGCCTCATTCGTTCGACAGTTTGCGAAGGGCACTGCTTCAGCGTCAAGAATTCAACAGCTGCACCGTGCGCCTTACGCATGATGTCGATGACAGCGACAGGCGATTGCTTGCCGCGGTTGGTATCGAGGTGCTTAGATCCGATAGTTGTCGAGAACCTTAGCGAGCTTTGAGATTGCTCGCCGTAAATCCTCCTCTCGCGGCAAAAACACGACTCTGAAATGGAGCGTGTCGTTGACATTGAATGCGCTACCCTGAACGAGAAGTATTTGCTCGCGCTCCAGAATGTCGAGAATGAGTTTTTCGTCGTCGTCGATCTTAAATACCGACGGATCGAGTGCGGCAAACATATAGAGTGCCCCACGCGGTTTTACGCAGCTCACCCCTTCGATCTGTGTAAGGAGCTCCCACGCCGTGTCCCGCTGTCTTCGCAGTCTCCCCTGTGGCAGTACGAGATCGTTGATGCTTTGATAGCCTCCCAATGCTGTCTGCACAGCCAGTTGCGCTGGCACATTGGCGCAGAGCCGCATATTGCTGAGTATCTCAATTCCTTCGATGTAGCTCTTGGCTAGATGCTTCGGCCCGGTAAGAATCATCCATCCCGACCGAAAGCCCGCTAACCGATAAGACTTGGAAAGTCCGTTGAAGCTCACTGTGAACACATCGGTGCTCAAGGAGGCGAGAGGAATGTGTTCGGCATCATCGTAGACAATTTTACTGTAAATCTCGTCGGCGAAAAGGATCAGCGAGTGCTTGCGCGCGAGATCGATGATTCCTTGGAGCAATTCACGCGAATAAACGGCACCTGTGGGGTTGTTTGGATTGATCACGACAAGCGCCTTGGTCTTGGCGGTGATCTTCGCTTCAATATCGGCTAGATCGGGAAACCAATCTGCCTGTTCGTCGCAGTGATAATGGATAGGTCTGCCGCCACTAAGTGACACGGCGGCGGTCCACAGGGGGTAGTCGGGCGCCGGTATCAATACCTCATCGCCATTATTCAGAAGCGCTTGCATAGACAGGGTAATGAGCTCGCTCACCCCATTGCCTAGGTAAATGTCATCGATATCGACATCCATAATGCCCAATCGTTGGCATTCTTGCATAATCGCCTTTCGTGCGGAGAATAGCCCTTTCGAATCGCAGTATCCCTCGGCGCTTGGCAGATTGCGTATAACATCTTGAATGATTTCGTCAGGGGCATTTAGGCCGAACACAGCAGGATTGCCGATATTCAGTTTTAGAATGCGGTGGCCTTCTTCTTCGAGTTGCTTCGCGCGCTCGAGCACAGGGCCTCTAATGTCGTAGCAAACCATGCCAAGTTTTTCTGACTGTTTAATTTCCGGTGTTTTCATTCTTCTCGTTAGCCTTGGTTGCCAAATAAGTGTTTGCCAAATTAGTCTTGATCAGATGCGTTCAAAGTA
>Ga0222714_10003130_pt1 | contig 17054 bp, 23 predicted proteins | sample C33_3DmetaG_FD_165048 | JGI IMG/M metagenome (GOLD analysis project Ga0222714, IMG submission 165048) | Estuarine water microbial communities from San Francisco Bay, California, United States - C33_3D | ecosystem: Environmental > Aquatic > Marine > Unclassified | place: USA: California...
ACCAGAACCTCGCTCGTCGTGGCTCTTGTCGAAAATCTGCTTAGCAGTAGTCTTTCGCTCATTCTGATTCTTGACCTGCTTGGCTCGCTCGCTGGCTTCCTCTGACCACTGCCTCTTAGTCTGCTGTGCTTCTGCCTCGGCGTTGCTGTCCATTTCAGTCTCAGTTGCTGACTCTTCCAACATCTCTCGAAGCGAGCCACCACTACTGCTCTTGCTCTTGCTCTCGCTGTCCTCGGACTCTTCGCTTGGCTCGCCAATTCCGAACTGAGGCTCGCCCTCTGGCTCGCCCTCGGGGTCTGCCTCTCGAAGCAACTCCACCCACTTCTCGGCAAGCTCGATACCCTTGTCCAACTCTCTCGGGGCAACTATGGTTTGGAACTCCTGCCAAACTGCTCGAAGCTCGGCGAGTAGGTCTGCACCTAGAACATCTAGGGTCTTCTGGTGAATGTCCCTAACATCTGAGGCTTCCAAAATCCCTGCATCTAGTCGAGCTAGGGATAGCAAGCTGAGTGAGGCAACCTGCCAAACATCTCCCATTGAGTTTAGGTAGTCTTCGTTCAGGTCTTCGAGTGCAAGCTCTAGTCCCGAAGCCCTGAGGAAAACCTTGTTGTCGGGAATGAGCCTTGCTCCTAGTGCCTCGATACGAGATTCTTCTAGTCCCATAAACGCCTGAGCTACTGCCTGAGTCTTTACTCGCTCCTGCAAGTCGTCCAAGTTCCAGCTCGTGTATCGAGCGTGTAGTGCTTCGTGATAGATAGCACCTGTGGCTTTCGGGAACTCGTAGTGAGTGTTGCTGTCCTCGTAAGAACCAACTTGGTCTGGCTGGGTAAACTCCCCGAATAGCTTGGAAACATTTAGCTCAATCTCTGCTATGTCGGCGTAATAAGCGGCTGAGGCTTGACCCTCTGCTGTGTCGTGACCACCATAAACAACTAGGTCGTTGCGACCTGACCAAGTGTTTACGCAAGTCCCTATGGACGAGCAAGCTCGATACCACTCGGGGGCTGTTGCCCCTGTTCTAGTTGCAAGTCTTGACTTGCTAATCGTGTAATGTGCCATTTCCCTTACCTCTTCCCTATGGCTTATACATAAATAATACAGGTGTTGGGGGATAAGTCAAGAACTTTTTTCGAAAAATACATAATTGACTTATCCCCCGCATTTAGTCGGGGACGAGTCCGACTAAATCTTCGCTGGTAACATCTGCTCTCCGAAGACACGACCAAACACATCTGAGGCGACTGGTCTGTCGAGTTCGGGTGCGGAAGCCAACAAGTTCTGAATAGCGAACTTGCTTCCAAACTTCTTAGTCAAGTCTCGGAAAGCTAGTAGCTCTCTCATCTGAGGCGACCAAGAAACTTCGCCTGACTCCTGCTTCTTGGATAGATTCTGGGAAGCCACGACTGCTGAGTTTGGAACTCCAAGCTTCTTAGCCAATGCCCAGTCAGTAGTCATTTCTGCCTGCACTGAGAAACGAGAGAGTAGTGCCTCTGAGAGTCGAACTCCCGGTGCGTTGGGGTTGGTTGCTCCCACAACATAAAAACCCTCTTCTGCCTTTACAGTCCCACGCTCGGGGTTGGCTGTCACGACGAGTTCCTTTCTTCCGTCCATTAGTCCATAGACGACTGAGAGAACCTTAGGGTCAATCAAACCAATCTCGTCAATTAGGAGAACCTTGCCCTCGGAAGCGGCTCGGGTCAAACTTCCGTCCACCCACTCGAAACCGCCACTCGGGGTCTGAACATAGCCACCCACTAGGTCGGCAACCTCTGTATCGCCAGAACCAAGAATGGTGTAAAGCTCGTCGGGGAATGAAGCCTCGACCATAGCTGTCTTACCAGTTCCCGGAACTCCATACAGTAGAACTGGCTGTCCTAGCTCTCGGCACTGGCGTAGCACCTCGACATCTGTAAAGTCGCCCCACTTGCGAGCGAAGTAGTCTTCGCCATTTGGTCGCTTGTATGATTCCTCGCCCTGCAACTCTGTGACCTCGATTTCTGGCTTGTCCAGAATTGAGCTTACCTTAGGTGCTGAACCCTTAGTTCCGGGCTTGGCTCTGAGGGTTGCTCGACCCTCGGGAGTGAGGAAACTATCTAAGCTAGTAGTGCTTCCCTTTGGGTCTAGCACTTCGTAAAGTGCTTCGAGCGTGTTCTCTGGTAGTGATACATCTGATTCTGCAAAAATCTTCTCTATAAACATTTCTCGTCCTTTCCTGTTTATACCTGAATTATGCCAGCTTTTCTGGGAAATTGTCAAGCGAATTACGAACCTTGTTGATTCGGCGAATAACTGCTTGTGGGGTCTTGCTCTCACGAACAATCTGTAGGTCGTCTGTAGTGACCTCTACAACTATTGTCTTGTTCTCACGAACAATCCAACCCTGCATAGCAACCTGCTTAGTCTCGCCCTTTTCCTCGACATAATCAGTCGAGAGTATGAGCTTCTTTATGGTGTAGTCCAAGTGTCGCTTAGTTGCCCTGAGCAAGTCTTCCTTTGCCATTAGGTCTTGATTACCCTTTTTTATCTGCTGATAATCAAGGTAAGTCTCTCGATAGTAGCTCGGGGTATCGTCGTCATTAGTCTCGACTACTGGGGTGATTCTGCTAGTAATGTCCCACTGAGCCCTGGGGCTAATCTCGGAAACAACTCGGGACATACCAACTGCCCTGTGAGTCTTCCCAGAGTCGTCTTCCCAAGCGGGAAAAATAATGACCTGCTTGGTCGGGTTATACCTGTGTTCAGTAGATACTCGATAACGCTTGTCTTCGTCTAGCTCTGGGTCAATGACCAGCTCTAGGTAAACAGCCTTGCCAGCCAGCTTTGGGGGCAAAACTTCTTTAGGTGCTACAACACTCATAATTCTCGTCCTTTCGTTGTGCTGTTTTGTTGTATCTAAATCAAACCACACTTGGAGACGACACGCAAGTTTTTGTTTCGGCGTGTCTAATACCTCGTAGGAAAAAATACATAATTTTTAGTTTTAGAAAAAAGAGGGGAAGTTGAGGGAGAGGGCTCCTCGTCCGAACCCTCCCCCTAACGCCCCTACTTGGTGTCCAGCTCGACTCGCTTGGACGGGAGTGCCAGCTCCTCGAAGACATCTGGACGGAACTCCAGAAGCCTTGCCTTAGAGACTGACATAGAGGTCTCGACTGAGACCTTGCCCACAACCTTGTTGTTGTGAACGAGGACAGCTGATTCCTCGGAACCAGCTTCGGCAAGGATGAGCTTACGAAGCTCGCCTGCCTGCTTGTTGAGCTCATTGAGCTCCTTGCGCACCCTAGCTAGGGCTTCGAGGTTCTGCTTCGCCTCTCGGGAAACCTTGACGGCTCCCTTAGGCAAGGACTGACCTCGGGTGACCCGAGGGTGTGGAGTCTTGAGATTACTCAAGGGCATCCTCCTTGGTTGGTTCCCTTACTTCTTGTTCGGGGAAGTTACCTATAAGGTAACGGCACCCACAGACATTTTGCAAGCGATTTATGTAACAGGTTTATAACGAAAAAGGAAAAAATACATAATTGACTTGGACAAAAAAATACCCCCTCTTTCGAGGGGGCTGGGTTGAGAAGGACTAGTCCTCCTCAGACACTCCATCATCACGCACTAGCATTTCTAGTGGCTCAGGTAGTGGCGAGTTGTTGGCAACGAATTCCTCAATCTCTGAAATCAGAGCTTGAGCGAGTTCGAAAGCTTCGTTCTCGTCCTTGGCTTCGACAGTAGTCCAAGCCTCGAAGTCAATAGTGAACCTCTTCAATGGGCATCCCCTCCTTCCCTAACTAGACATCCCGCAGAGAGTCTGCCACTCTCCGCAGTTTAGGCACTCTTGTGCGTAGCACTCTGGGTCTCCGCACTCGTCGTGCTCGTGCCAATACTCAGTGGCGCCCCATTCGGCGTTGCACTGTTCAGTGTGCTCGAGCTTTGACTCATCTAACTTTGCCATTTACCCTCCTTGGCTGTTGTTTAGATGGTAGCACATAGTGCAGACAGCACAAGTAGGAGTCGGGGCGCTATAGGAAAAAATACATAATTAGAAATAGCGTCGACGAAGCAAGTAGACGTATTGAGGGTCATCTTGCATCTTGTCAAAAAGTTCTTCACCATCAATGAGAAAAGTCCAGCCATCAACCTGAATTTTCTCCAGCTCGTATCTTCTTATCAACTTATAAACAAGAGCTCGAGTCACGCCCAGTGTGCGAGAAGTTTCTTGAATCGTCAAAAGATTACCCTCGTGCTGCGTCTTGTATCTCTTGATTCGTTCGTCTGGCATTGCGTCCAATAGCTGAGTCCTAGGTACCAATTGGCCATACGGTTTGTTGCTTCTCTTGCTGATTCGCTTGGGTACTGTAAGTATCCGTTTGGTCTTTATCCAGTAGCGGATGGTCTCTGGAGAAACTTGAGCAATGCGGGCCGCTTCGCTTATCTCGTAAAAAGTTTCAGTGTGCTGCACGCCGTTATTGATTGTTGAAGTCATCTGGAGTTACCTCGTCTTCTATGTCATCCGTTAGGCGGGCCAAGGCGTAGGCCTCTATGGCATCACCCATGTAGGTAGCGAGCCCGTCGCGGTATTCATCATAGATTCCAGCAAAGCGACCGTCGGTTCGGTACTTGTTTGCTAGCAGCAGGTAGGTCTTCTGGTCTCGCCGCAAGTATTCTACAACCCATCCGTGGTGGTCCGCCATCACATCAAGGACCTCTTCGGAATCTGCAGGCACGCCGTTCTCCATAAACGCAGCCATCTTTTTATTTACGTCAACAGCTGTCTGAAGGCGAGCCGCGAACTGTTCAGTCGTGGTTTCTTCGTGCTGGCCAGCCATTAGTCTGCCTCGTTCGGAACGGGGATGCGGAAGAATTCACGAGGGTTGTGCATTCGCTCACATAAAAAGTATCCGCGGCGTCCCTTCACAAAAACGCCATTACGTAAAACTAGAGCTCCGCTTGGTTCTTCAATCATTGTCCAAATGTTTTGTGCGTGGTGCCCCACTACGTGGTCCCACTCGGCACCATCGTGTTTGAAGAAGCGTCCGCCAAACTTTGCATCAGGAATGATTTCATTCTTCAGTGGGAGGAATGACTCCTCCCAAATGTGCCAAGGCATTGTTTTTACTTCGTAAGTGTATTTACTCAGGTCGATTGACATCGTAGTCCTTCTTCTTCTCAGGCTTGATGACAGGGTCCAGTCTATCCCAGTCGCCATGCGCAGAACCTTGGTAGACCTGACCCGTCTCTCTGTCGACCAGCAACCACTTCTCTGGGCTCTTGGTGTACACCGTCATGATGACACCACTCGCGTGCTCTGGGTAGTGGTGCGCTTCGCGGTCACCCGTTATGTCGTTAAGCAAGTTCGAACAGTCCTGTATCTCTAGCGAGCCGTTTGAGTGTGTTTACGTCAGGCAGGCCGTCTGCATCAACCCCAACGTATCCTATCATACGTTGATACCTAGCGCAAGCCGCTGCGGTCACCGTGTCCCACTTACCAATGGACGCGCCGCGCATGTCGGTCACCGTTGCTAGCGCTAGCTGAATGATTTCAATCTTCTTACTGCGGTCCCCGTGGGCTATCTCTCGGTCCAGCTTGATGGTTTGAACGGCGCTCGCCGCTTCTTCAATTGCTTTGACATCCTCGCCGTCAAACTTTGTGCGGCCGCGGTCCATCCAAGCCATTAATCGTTCGTTAAAAGTTTGGCGGGATGCACGCAGCGGCTGGCAAAACACAAGTACTTCGTTGATGGTGCGGACCTTTTGATAAACGCCATCCTTGTTTTGATGCGGCGTTGAACCTTTTGTGTTTCCTTCAACAGTTACGAATCGGCCGCTGCTGGAGAATTCACGAACGTCAGTAACAATCCCGCAGTGTGGCATGCCGAATGCATCAGCTGCGTGTCCAACGTTTGATGAAAAGTTGTAGATGGCAATGTCGCCCAGCTGCGGAGCTCTTGAAAAGTTTCCGCTGCGAATGAATTCTGCGAGCGCCGAAGGGGTGTACGTGAATGATGGAATCTTTAGACCAGCGTCACGTGCACAAACGTCAACGAATGCGCCTGCCCAAGGGGTGGCGTTATATCCAACCTTTTCACCGAACATGTTTCTGCCCAGCTGCTCTGCAGTGTAGCCGAGATGGCGCTGCGCACTTTTGATGAAAAGTTCAGCTGCTGCTGGAGTCTCGGGGTCTTTTCGAAATTTCACGAGACTTAGTCTACAAGATTCCTTGGGTCGTATGGTGACTTGAAGTCTGGGATGTCTAGAACTTCGTGTTCATCAGTGGGGTAAACGATACCCGTTTGAAGTTGGATGAGTTCAGTCAGCAGGTTATGAGCACTCTGAGCAAGAGCGGTTAAACGAATGTGCTCGACGCGGTCCTTAGCGTTAGCGATATCTGCGTTCAGCGCTTTGTAGTGTTCGCGAGCCGTCTCGACAATCTTATCAAATTCTCTCCCGTTTGTCAAGTTACTCTTCTCTCTCGCTTGTAGTAGCAGCAGGCCGCTGCTCATCTTCGGTTACTTCATCAAAAGTTGTAGAAGGCGCTGCGTCATCCTCAACAACAACCTCGGCATCAATAACCGAATGCTCTTCTGCTAAACGCGCCGCCGTTGCCATGGCACCCATTGCTAAGCGGTCCAGACGTTCGGCGATGATTTCGGCAGCGGGCCGCATCTCAACATTGACGTTCGTGTCAATCTCCACGCCGCCGCGGACGCCAGCCCTGTCGAGGATTTCGGTCGCGGCCTTCAAGGCAACAGGTTCGCTCTCAGCGAACTCCATGAGCTCCTCGAGTTTGTCTACAGCAAATGGCGCGGCCTGCGTCAACTTTTCACGAGCCCGCTCGATGTCATCAGAAGTTTTGTGCTTGAGGCTGCGAAGGTGAACGCGACACAGGCCATCATCTTTTGGACGCCCCGAAGCCCAGAGCATACAGCGAATGCCATCGTGTTTGATTTGTCGACAGCGATGGGGTTGAGCGAGGGGTGCTCGATTGGGATTTGATTGTCCCTCTTCTTGCTCTTTGAGGTATAGGCGCGTTGCGTGGATTACCCAAGGTGGAACTAAGTAGTCCGTTGCTTCTTCTGCGATTAGGTCAAGACCTGTTAGGTAGTCAGAATTGTTATCCGTTTGGACAGAAAGGATTGGACGCTTCTCGCTGAGAGACGCAATCCGTCTTTCCTTTACGGAGTCAGCGCTCCTTACTTTGAGCAGGCCGCTTAGCGTTCCGTCTTGAGTGTAAACGGTTTCCCAGATTAGCTTCGAACGTCTGAGGATGCGTCGGTTATCAAATGTGTCTTCGCACACGCCACGGTCTAGCTCTTCGATACCCAACTCCGATAAGTCTGCACGGGCCGCAATCGGTAAGTCGATGGAGAGTTGGCTTAGGTCTAGCTCGCCGCTATTAGATTCTACCATGTGTAAACGCTTTCGGTCAAGTGTTTTTCTCTGAGAGCGAACAACGTTATCAAATCGTTATAATTTTTATCTTTTAAAGGGAAGACGACCCGTTTAACTGGGGAGAGGACTTGTAAACGGGCCGCCTTCTCCATCAATTGTAGGGTAGATTCCATCGGTTTATTTGACCTCTGCTAGTGAAGGGAGGGTCGGAAGGTCGACGCGACCCTTTTGAATGAGGAAAGTTGAGTAGACATAGCGCACGCCGCTAGTCACTTCGCGGACGCCGTGCTCGTATGGTTCCATCGATGAATGGATGACTAGGTCACCAACTTGAGGTTTGTACTCGAAGTTTTGACGAGTGTAGTAAATCTCGCCGCCAGTGAACTCTGAAAGATAGATAACTGTACCGTACTTTACGATATGGCAAGTGGCATAGGGGTCATCGACGCCCTCTGGAACCTGCTCATCTTCACCGGGGGAATCCCAATGTGCCTTGAGTGATTGGCCGGGGAGTAGACGGTTGATGGAACTTGAAGGGAGCGGTTCAAACTCTGGGGCCACAAGGTTTGATAGACGCTCGTGCAAACTTGGAGCACCACTGGAGCCACTGACTATCTGAAGGTAGGGGGTAATTTGGGTGTCTTCGTCGTAATGTTGGCTGTTTGCCCAGAAACGTTTGGGGTCTTCCTCTAGTTCTGCCACGATAGACGCGCACTCTTCGGGAGAGAAGAAGTTTCGGTAAACCCAGACTTCATCTAGTAGACGCTCGAGGTGTTCAGAATCGGTAAACATAGCACCAATTGTACATTCGTTAAAACTTGGTGAGTTGTTTGTTGAGAAGTTTCGGACGAATTTTTGCGTGAGGAGAGGGACCGGGAGGGTGAAATGCCCGTTTATTAACAACGGCTCCACTATTCTCCCTTTTCCTCCACTTCTTTCTTCTTTGATTTGAATCGTCCATTAGGTCCTCGGATGATACCTTGAACAGATTGGAAGTATGAATAGAAGCTTCTCAAGGACTGCTGGTGGAGCCAAACTTCGTAGGCTTCTATCTGACTGACGTAGCCTCGTCGGGGTTGGAAAAGTTTACCTGCTGATATCCAGTTGTAGATGGTTTTTGTGGAAACGCCTAGCTCTTTGGCGATGATAGGAATCTTGACCCAGTCGTGTTTCATATCTCTCCCATAAAAGCGAACCGCCCCAATGCTAACACACTGAGGCGGCTCATCCCTGCGCTAATAGCTAGTTGCAGGTTCTCTCTCTCCCAAGAGAAATCTATTTAGTTTTGGACACTCTCTGGGGGCCACGCACTTCAGGCCCGTTCAAAGCCACTTCCCGGGTGGCCCCTCAGAGAGGTCGGTTATAGTCTACTACTACTTCTTCTTCTTCGAAGCGGAGGTAGAAGTTGACTTCTTCTTTGGTGTAGCTGGACGCTCCCAAGGAGTGCCATCCTGCACCAAACCATCGCCATCTCCATCTACAGCCTTTGCATTGTAGCCAGTTGCCTTCTTAGGTGCTGGCTTTGCAGTTGCCTTCTTTGGAGTGGCTGAAGCTGTCTTTCCAGTGGAAGCTGGCTTCTTTGCAGCTGGCTTCTTAACTGGCTGGGAAGGAGTCTTCTTGGCAGCTGCCTTGACCTTCTCAACCTTGGAAACCTTCTTGGCTGCTTCTTCAGCTGCCTTCTTTTTAGCAGCTGCTTCTAGTCGAGCCTTCTCTGCCATCTTTGCAGCAGCAAGCTGTTCAGCTTTTTCCTGTGCTAGCTGGTAGGTAAGCTTCTCACTGTAGGAGCCAGTTAGCTTCTTACGAAGCTTCTCCCATACTGAGATGTTTGCCATAACTTATTTTCCTAACGTTAGTTTTGGTTATTGCATCCTAACACAGAAGTGCTAAGAATTCTTAGTTCGCAATGCCTCGCGCTTTGCTTGCACTGCAGTATCGTCATCGTGGTAGACCTCACGGCAGTTTTCACAGTAAAAAGCTGTGACTCCTGCATCATCATCTGAATCGTAAAGTCGGAATCCTTCGCTGTCACACATGACTGGGAACAGCTTTGTTTCAGCTCCGCACGAAGGATTTTCACAAACCATGTCAATCAGCCACTTTGCTCGCTCGTCAAACTCTTCTGTTTGAGCCTGTCTTGCGAGATAAATTCCACGAGTAAGCGCATGCTTCTCTCCTGAACCTAAAGTTCTGCTCAAGAAGTAACGAGTGTCGGGAACCTCAATGACTGGGTGAAGTCGCTTGCAAGGGCAGTCAAACCTAGATGGACGACACAACTTTGTGGTGTCATCGTGTCTAGAGACTGAATGTCCACAGATGCAGATACGCTTGTCATTCCTACGAGGCGACTGACGAAGCGCCTCATCGACTAACTTCATGTCACTTTCGTTGACATCGAACGCATCAAGAAAAGACATTACTCTCCGCTCTTGCTGTAATCCACAACCGTTGGGGTGTCTCCACCTGCATTTACAGAGATGTTCATAATCTTTGCCAGCTCAGCGTAGGCAGGCTCAGTTGGTGCTAGCTCCATAATCTTTGTTGCTTGCACCTGAAGCTTCTCGGAAAGAGTCTCTTCCCAGTTGTCTGTCTCGTCAATGATTGAGTGCCAGTTCTCTCCATCAAAAACTGCTGGAGCTTCTTCTCCATAGACCAGCACATAGCCATACTGCATACCAGTTGAATCAGTGAACGAGTCCATGAGAATACCTGCAGGGTCACGCATTACACGAACGCCACGCATCTTTCCTGAATTTGCTTTTATCATTACTCTCCTAAATATTCGAGTTTTTTAATTGAATCTGGAACGACGTCCCAAACTACTCCGTCATAGTGAAACAAATCACCAGCGGAATTCTGATACCAACCTTGATTGGCCTCAACCCATCTGCCAGATAAGTCCCTGTTTTGTTCTTCTTTTAGAAAGTCTGGGAGCTCTTCTTCTTCTTTTTGAAACTTCTTCACCAGCTCATCGAAGATTGGTGTTTCAGAAATCTCGTTCTCGTACTGACTAATCCTGTGGGTTAGGTCGTTCAAAACCATTCTGTCTTCCACTCCCATCCGCTCCCTAGCAAATGTCCCATCACTGTTAGTGAAATTTTTATAGAGCCTTTCTCGGTTTAGAATGTCGCTCTTGTAAAATATAAACTTCTCAAACTCTTCGACACTGACCTTATGGGTTCCCTTCATATACTCTTGAACATCATCCAAGCGGTCTACCTTAAACAGCATCTTTGTTCCTCTCTATTAGTTCCATAATACATAAGAGTCAATAAGTCTGCAACCTCTCCTAGAAATTTTCTAGTAGCTTCTCTTCCTTAGTTTTCTATTAGTTTCTATTATACATAATACACTAGACGTTATATATTATATGCAATTAATTTTTACCTAAGGCTAAGGAGCGAGCTCTTCACGCGTAGCCAAAAACTTATCAACACTAATATATTACGTATTATAGACTAATGGCATTATCAAGATTTTTTCTCTCTCCAAACAAAATCCCTGATAATTAATCCTACTTTTAATTATCACCAATTGCATTCCCCCTTTACCATTTCCCGATAATTACTTTCCTGTCCTTCTTCCTCTTTTTCTCCGATAATAATGGCGTCTATCTTTATAAACTCACTAAAAACCTCAGCCCCTAAAATAGAGAGATGGCATCAGAACGGCTACCCGCAACGTCCTTAGAGACTGCCCTTAGAAGGCTTGAATTATGCGCGTACGCCGTACAGGAGATTCACGTCCAACTGGACGAACCAAACACCGCAGAGTCCAAAGCAGACCTAATCCTAGCTACAGAGAAGCTTGTAGGCGAAACCTTAGACCTCTATAAGACGGTACGTTTTTTCGTGTGGGGGGAAGAAGAGTTTGAATTTCAGAGAGATAAAGACGAAGACTAGTTCTAGTCTTTAGGGAACCTTGGAGGGAACACAGCCCTCACAACCTTTTTACGAATCAGTTCCTGCTCTTCAGTTGTTGCATTTTTAAGGGCGTTTTCAACATCTTGTCTAACTTTTGTCGAAAGCCAAAAGAGCCATCCAACAGCTAAACCAATAAACACCAGCAGAACACTCAAAATAATAAATGACGCAGAAGACATCTCGGCCATATCCCTATTCTTTCTATTTATGCTTTAGCGTTAAAAGCGACACCAGCCCTAGGGCCAGTAATAAGTACTTCATGTTCGACCCAGTGGCCTATGTAGAGCAGGTCTCCCGGCCCCATATCGAAACTTCCGATACGTTCCCACTCCATACCTTTGCCATTTGGATTGTAGATATTCCAAGTTGTACGCCCAATGCACTGCCAAAAGAACGTTTCCCTGTCGTCACCATGCGCTGGAACGTTGAAGCCCTCACGAGCAAAGTTGTAGAAGCATCCAACAGGGTGCGGACCACCCTCCAGAATGTCTCCACATATTTCATTTAGTTTCGCTACCACAGACCCGACTTCAGGAATCTCTTCTGAAAGCTCACCGCCAGTTGTATAGAAATAGAAATCGGCATCGTCTCTCTTGATTACGTTGCCAACCAAAATTTCTCTAGGGTTGTTTGGTTCGAAGAAGGGGTCACCTTCAAATCTACGTTTGTCTAGGTGCTCTAGAAAAGAGTCCCAGCTAGGGACTTCAGGGAAGAGTGCAGGAAAAAAGGCCGCGCTCTTTTCTTCCATAGCGCGACCTATTTCGGACCTTATGTCCTCGTAGGTGTATCCGTTTAGTTCCACACCTACTATTGTACCTAAGCTAAGAGGTTAGTTATTATCCTTACTGCCCCATGACTTGAACAGTTCGTCAATGTTATCCTTAGCCTGCTGACCCTTCTTCCACTGCCTAAAGGCAATCCCAAGAACACCAAACACCAACACGTTTAGCGTAATTGATAGGGTCATGATTACTGTAATTAAAGTTTCCATATCTCTATCCTATCTTTCTACAGATTATACTAATACTTTTTTATAAAACAACTACTACTTCTGCTCTGAATTCTCTACAGTATACAGACTATAGCAGGCAACAACCTTAACAGCAACCTTTACAAGTTCCTCTTTAACCTCAAATGCATCAGCAATACGTCGCTCGAGGATGTTCTGCATATCTTCAGCACAGGCAGTGCAGTGAACTCCCAGCCACTTCTTACCTCTAAGGATAATTTCTACAACCTTCTCAGTTGTAGGTTCGATAATAACGTTGCAAGTTCCGCAAGTATATACAGGGAGAATGTCTCCCGACCCCATAGGGGGATAGTTAGTGTCTTCGTAATTAAAAATAAGTAGTACCTCGTTTCTTTAGTTGTCCAGTGGAAGCTTCTCAAGCCTCAGCATAATTGCCCATACATCGTGTAGGGGCTCTGCAAAGTCGTAGCCTCTAGTCTTGGCTACTTGATTCTTGTAGTTATCGTAGTCCACCGCCGAGCCAGTTTCTACCAGCCAGTCAACAAACTGCGTACGACTAATAAACAAACGATATGGATAATCACTACGTCCAACCTTGTCTAAAATCTCTACGCCATACCAATCAGCAATCTGCCGAAGACTCTGCTTGTCACGAGCGCGAACCAACATCCTGTTGCCGTCGTCTCTATCCTGAACTACGCTTACGAATCCAGTTTCAGTAAATAACCACATATTACGCCTCTCTTTCCCACATACGAATGTCAGTGTATGTCATTCGAAACTTGTCAGCAGTTGCTTCATCTTCAGCTTCTACAACTAAGTACCCGTTAAGGGCTGACTCATCGAACTGAACTTCCATCCCATTTTCTCTGTACGTTTCCAACGCAGCAGATGGAATTATCTTGTATGTATATTTAGTCATAGCGAAACTATATACTATATTTCAAATCTATGCAACCCCTAGAGCCTACAGGCTAAATTAGCCTTCCCTCTCTAATTCGACGATTTTCTTCGCCTTTATTTAGATAGTTAAGTAGTCCCTCAAAATACTCTGGCGTCCTTGCTGAAGTTAGAACTTTATTACATGGCTCACAAAGCAACCCTCGAACGCACTTACCGCAAGAGCCGCCCCTAGGGCAGCAGGAGTGGTCGTGGTCCACTACCAATCTACTTCCTCTTTTATTTGAAATTTCGTATACGCAGTTAGGGTTATTACACCCAAGAAGCGACATTAAGGTCAAAGTTACTGCACTGATATTGTAGGTCTTAACGTTATTGTGATGACTGTAGCAGAGGGGCCAATCCTCTCCAGCCGCGCCAGTTGCTGGGTTATCGCACATATAGAAGCTACAAGTGAGTCCCTCAATCGCGTAATACTTCTTCCTATCTTCACTCTTATTTACAGAAGCTTTTTGGTGCTCGTATGAGCAAAACTTATTGCTTTCATTTTTACGAATAAACCTCTTATTGCATTCAGGTAACAAACATTCAACCTCAGTGGGCGGACCGTATTTCTTTAGCAGATGAGCTTTTTTACGACAAGACACAGAGCAGTATTTCCTATTGCTGGTTAAGGGGGCAACATATAAAATACTGCAATGCGCGCAGAGTGCTTCCACATCTTTACCCCAGGCACCTCCGTGAACTTTCATGGCGGGGTTTTTGCGGTTGCAGGCTTTAGAGCAGAATCTTCTGTTTTCTCTGGTTTTCTTAAACTCTTTACCACAGGTGTGGCAATTAATTACTAATCCAAGAGTACTCATACTCAGATTGTAGGGTACATTCCAAATCTTTGCAACCCAAATCTGATAAAATATTTACGGGAGAGATTTCTATTTACAGGAGTCTCAATTGGCAACAACTAAACCCAAGAAGCGCAACTCTAAGATTCGTCTCACAATAGACATCTGGTGGAGAATTGTCGCCACATTCATCGCATCAGCCCTTGGTGTCATTGGCGCTGGTGCAATCATTGGAGTAGATGTATGGCTTTCTGCTGCCCTTGGTGGACTCCTCGCAGTTGCTAAGGTCGTAGAGAAGCTCGCTCTCGCTTTCCTAGAGGACGGAAAGATTGACCGCAACGAAGTCAACATGATTTTCTCACAGGTCGTTCGCCTCAAAGAAGCAGATGAAGCTAAGAAGTAACCCAGCCCTTAACGTCTACCTCGCAACATTTCTAGCCTTTGGCTGGTTACTTGCGGTGGACCCGTCAGCCGCGTCCGCTAACTCTCCCGACCCAGCGTCGCAGCTCTCTTCTTATAACGCAGACCTTTCGAGCTACAACTCGACTCTGACTAGTTACACATCTCACTACAACACTTACGACCCAGCTAACGTTTCTGATTTGGACACAGCCAGCGCGGCCGTATCAAACTTTTCATCAGCCGTTAGTTCTTTCTCGTCAGATGTCTCAACTTATACTTCAGCTTTAGCTGCCTACACTTCTGCTCAGTCTTCAGTAGACAATTACGATGCCAACGTTTCAGCGTCTGCCGAAGCAGTATCAACTTCCGAGCAAGCACTCTCCGATGCACAGACAGCTTCTGCCGAAGCAACTGCCGCTCGCGAAGCCCTCGAAGCTGACAAAGCGTCTCTTACTTCTAACCGAGACTCTGCCCTAGCTGCCTACCAAGCATCTGAAAACAGCACCAACTACTCAGAGTTTGAAACCTTTGGAAGCGGCTCAATCACAACTAACCTTCAGTTCCTTGTAAACGGAACCACCCCAGTTACCACTACAGCTAATTATGGCATCTCGCTAGCTAACGGCGAATACACTGGAACGTACGTTTATGGTGGAGCCATCAAGCTTTACAACAGCGGCACTCCTCTGCAGATGAAGACAGACAGTACTGGCGCTACATCTTTTACTTATGCAACTGGAGCACTTAACGGTTCATTCAATGCATCCGTTGTCTTTACTGACGGTTCCACTGGAACTTTCTCTGTACCTAATGGCGTAAGTCCCGAGACCCAGCCAGATAGCTACACTTTCCAAGAAACCTATACTGCCCCTTCAGGCAAGTTCATTCAGTCTGTAACCTTTCAGCACTCCGATTGGTACTACCTAGACAATGTTGGATTCAATGGCACCTCTACAACTTATGACGAAACTGCCTACCAGACTTACCTCGATGCTCAAGCAGCTCTTGACGCTTACATCACCGACACCTACTCTCCTGCAGTCACCGCCGAGACCAACGCACAAACAGCAGCTTCAACTGCACAAACAACCTACGACTCAGCGGTTAGCACCTACAACACCTTGACTGCCGAAGGGTATTACGACTCTCTGGTTACAGCAGCCTCCGACGCACAATCAACTAGTGACACTGCTCACGCTCAAACCCAGACTCACATCTCCAACCTTGAGACACTTAAGACAGCTGCTGCCGATGCACTTGATGCAGTTGTACTTCCTCCAACATCTATCGTTGTGACATCCCTGGAAGACACTGAAGATGAAGGAACTCTCCGCTGGGCCATCGCACAGGCTAACGCAACCTCTGGTGGAAAGTATGACGCCATTACTTTTGATGTATCAGGAACTATTAATCTGTCTTCAAACCTGCCAAACATCACGCAGACACTTTCTATTGACTCTGACGACTTAGTCACCTTGTCTGGTAACTATCAAATCTATGTTTCTACGGGCGTTACCTTCGTAGTTAACGACATGAATCTTGACCAGACTTACATCACCAACGAGCGTGGAACACTTTACGTCAATGGTTCAACCTTCACCAATCTTCAATCTTATGGAGTTGGAAACAAGAATGGTCCAACAGTTACCTATATAGATGGAACTGTATTCAATGGTGGCAGTAGGGCTATCTTCTCCGACTGGGGCAACACCCCCTCTCAGTTCACAGCTGACGACACTGCCTACCAAAACCGAATCTACATCACAAACTCTACGTTCCAGAATCTGTCTACCGCTATCGGAACAGAGCGTTCAGTCTTTGTGTCTGACTCTACGTTTACTAACAACACGATTCACATCAGCGCACGAGGCATCAACAAGTATCGAATTGTAGACAACACCTTCACAGGTGGAGTAAGGGCAATCCAAACTTTTGCAAACATCCCAGCTTGGGCAGGATTCTTCGATAACGCATCCGTTACTGCCAACAACCGTTACATCGCTGGCAACGATTTCTCTGGACAATCCCAGGGAGCAATCTACCTAGACGATTACTACGACAGCACTGCTAACCAATCAGGTGCAACCATTCGCGACAACACTTGGGATGAGTCTGGTAGCTACTGGGTTTCATGGGCAGACTCTGAAACCAGAACACAGGAAACAGTTCTCGACGGAAACGTCTACCCTTACTACTCACTGAACAATACTTCTACCAAGCAAGAGCTTTACGCACCAACATCTGTTTCTGCAGTTGTAAATGAAGACTCTTCAGTCACAGTTACTTGGGAACCAGTCCCTGGATATAACGTTGAAGTAGAGCGTTACGCAATCTTCTTTAAGACCCCAGACACAAACGGCTGGGCAGTTAGCTCCACTGAAACTACAATCACACTGAGCCCAGAACTGTTCGAGAGCACTGGAGGTTTCGACGAGACCTACGAGATTAGGCTTCGTGCAGACAATGACACAGATGGTGTTTACTCTGCTTTCGCTGAGCCTGTAACTGTTGTGGTTGCTGACCCCAACCCTCCAGCCCCAGAACCAGAACCCGAACCAGAACCTGCTCCAGCCCCAGCTCCCGCTCCACAGCCTGCTCCTGCTCCCGAACCAGAACCTGAACCAGAGCCAAAGCCAAAGCCTGCGG
>Ga0222714_10003132_pt1 | contig 17048 bp, 13 predicted proteins | sample C33_3DmetaG_FD_165048 | JGI IMG/M metagenome (GOLD analysis project Ga0222714, IMG submission 165048) | Estuarine water microbial communities from San Francisco Bay, California, United States - C33_3D | ecosystem: Environmental > Aquatic > Marine > Unclassified | place: USA: California...
CGGAGTATTACTCTGGCTTTCAGATCGTTTCGGCAAAAAAATTAGCAATATTGAAGGATTGAATTATCGATCCTCTAGCATCATAGGTATTTCACAATGCCTGGCCTTAATTCCTGGCACCTCAAGATCAGGGATCAGCATTACCGCTGGTAGGTTAATCGGGTTGGATAAAGAAAGCGCAGTACGTTTTTCCTTTTTATTGGCATTGCCCACGCTTTTGGCTAGCTTCGCTTGGCAGGTAGTCAATTATTCGGCTGAAGCTCAATCTATTGGGCCAGATCAATTAGTGGTTGCTATCTTGTTAAGCGCTACCGCTTCTTATCTTACAATTAAGCTATTTCTTCAATTCATAAGACAAATAGACTTTTCATGGTTTATGTTATACCGCATTGGATTAGGACTGATTACGCTTTATTTATTTACCTAATAAATTTTCAGCTATTTGTGACTTGAGAGAGATTATTTCTTTGGGCGTTAGGTTTGACTTATCAACCTTACTAAATTCCTTTTCCGCCTCAGCCAATAGTTTACTTAGGTATTCAATTCTTTTGGCAATCATCCTATTCCCAAGATTAGATTGTTTAATCAAGATAAATGCAGCGTCATAGATTTCATTTCTTCCACTCTTAGAATATTGATCAAAAAGCTTTATCAGCTGTTGCGTGGAAATTTCCTCATAGCAAGCCTCTGCAAGTGAGCACAAAGTTTGACCTGCTATCTTAAATTTATTGCTCACTGGAAGGTCGATCTTGAGGGCTTCTAAAAATTCTTTAAATTTATCTGAATCAAAAGATTGTTTTCTTATAGGTATCAGGCTTATTAAAAGAAAATCCGTAGGTAGGTCCTGATCAGACATCTCTTCTATATATCTTAAATTATCTGCTTGATCATTAAGCAGCCTAGTGAAGTTTGGTAAGATATATTTGAGCGCCCCGAGTGACTGTATAAATGAAAAAAATTCATATCTATTGGTTTTGGCATCAAGTTTTTTTATTTCTAGCAGTATTCTCTCCCTTGGAATAATTGCTAATTCTTCTGAGTCGATAATTTCTTTTAAGAGTGTAAATGTTTCATCTGCAACCTGAAATCCAAAGGGCTTAAAGTTTGAATAAAATCGAGCAAGCCTGATGAGCCTTAATGGATCATCCTTAAAATATATTGATACATGGCGAAGGATTTTATTTTTGATATCATCAATGCCTCCGTAAGGATCAATATAACCTTTGCCATCCTCATCCTCTGCGATTGCGTTAATGGTAAGGTCTCTTCTGTAAAGGTCATCCTCAAGAGTAATTTTTCTTGAGAAATCAGTCTTAAAACCTTTGTAACCTCTGCCGGCTTTATGCTCTTTACGGGCAAGGGCGTATTCCTCTTTAGTTTTGGGATGCAGAAAAACTGGAAAGTCAGCATTAATCTTAGTGAAGCCTAGATTAAGCAGCTCCTCTTCAGTGCCACCAACAACAACCCAATCAATATCACTTTGTTTGTGTTTAAGGCCCATAAGATGATCTCTCACGGCGCCCCCAACTTTATAAAATTTCATTATTAGATTATGTCTCTATAGTGAGAAATTTTGTCTTTGTATTGATTGTAATGAAGATTCGACCAATTGGAGAGTTTAATAGGCTTAATATTCATCGATTCAAGAATATTTTCTTCGCCAATGCTGGGAATAGACAGTGATTTAAAATTATCCCTTGTCATGAGCTTTCCAGGGACGAGGAATTCGAGAAAAGATGCCTGTATTACTCCTAAGAAGTCTGGTAATCCAATGATTATTCTTTTTTTATTCTTTGCCTTAGCTATTAGTTTAAGTATCTGTTTGAGACTTAATTTTTCCGTACCATAAACCTGAATGACCTGGTTATCATAAGCATTTGAATTGAGGCATTGATAGACAGACTGAGCAACATCATTGACATGAACTGGCGCAAACATTGCACTGGCTTTTGCTAATGGAATGATAGGAAAGTACGATACTAAATGTTGGAACATGTTAAAGCTTTGCGCCCCATCACCAAATATTAGTGAAGGCTGGACAATGCAGTAAGAAGAGTACTTGCCAAGCATTTTCTTAATTTTATCCTCAGCCAGACCTTTAGATTTTAGATAGTCACTTGGTGCATGTGCGGCACTTGCTTTAAGTGCACTCAGATGAATAAATTTTCTGATTTTGAGGTCATCTACTGACTGACAAATTTTTTCAACTAAATCTAAATGAATTGTCTTAAACCTATTTTTTTTGTCTTCATGTAAGATTCCAATTGTGTTAATAACGACATCAACATCAGTCAATGCATTCTTGATGAGAGTAATGTCAAAGCTTTTCAATCTAATCCACTCAGCTCCAGGGCTTGCCCCGGTAATTGAGCGCTTGCTGTGCCTCGAGATAATTTTTACTCTGTAATTTTTTAATAAAAGAAGATTAATAAGCGCACTTCCAACAAAACCTGATCCACCAAAAATAGCAACAGTTCCAGAGGCAGATTTTTTATTTTCTTCTTTGATCATTTTTACTTGAGGACCAGAAGTAACCCTCTATCATCACGTAATACTTGCAGAACTAAGGATCCAGGCTTGTTATTTAAAATTCTCTCCAGATCTGCAAAGCCCTGAACCCTGACTCTATTTACATGCGTTATTAAATCTCCTTGTCTTAGGCCTCTTTGAAAGGCAAAACTATTGTTATCAATTGCTTGTATTCCAATGGCATATTGATTTGTCTGTCCTGAGATTGACTCTATTGATAGCTCAACACCTGCAAAGGCGGGCTCAATTTCATCAATGGTTTCTGTAGGTAGTGTTTGAGTATTTGCACTCAGTTCACCCAGGGTAGCCTCAAATGTTAAAAGCTCACCATCTCTTAATACATTAATTTCAATCATTTCATCAGGCCTTCTCATTCCGATATAGTTTCTTAGCTCCGAGGGACCTGATATTGGTTCCCCATTGACCTCTACAACGACATCACCAATCTGGAGACCGGCCAGCTCTGCAGCAGATCCTGGACTAATGGCTGTAATAAGTGCACCCTCAGAAGATGCAAATGATAGACTTTCTGCAATTTCTTCAGTAATTTCAGCAATATTGACACCAAGGAGGCCTCTCCTCACTGAGCCACTTTCAATGATTTGATCCATAATGTTTTTAGCGAGATTGATGGGTATTGCAAATCCAATACCTATATTGCCTCCGCTTTGAGAGAGAATGGCTGAGTTAATACCAATTAAATTTCCATTGAGGTCTATCAAGGCTCCGCCAGAATTGCCTGGGTTAATAGAGGCATCGGTTTGTATAAAGTCCTCGTAACCATCAGGATTGATACCAACCCTTCCAAGCGCAGAGACTATTCCTGATGTAACGGTATGTTGAAGTCCAAATGGATTTCCAATGGCCACAACAAAGTCCCCAACTCGAACGTTTGAGGAATCACCTAAATTAAGATCAGTGAGATTATCAGGGTCTACTTGAAGCACGGCTATGTCTGTCCCTGGATCTGAACCAATAACCGTAGCGCTTAATGTTCTGTTATCAATAAGGGTGATAGTAATTTCATCTGCATTATCAATGACGTGATGGTTAGTGATGATATGACCAAGGCCGGCGTCTACAATCACCCCTGACCCAGCACTTTCAAATTCCCTCTCTTGATTGGGGGGCATAAATCTTCTAAAAAAAGGATCGTTTGAGAGAGGGTTCTGCACGTTAACAGTGCCGGTTACAGCAATGCTTACTACTGCAGGGCTTACCTCTTCAATGAGGGGAGCAAGGGAATTACCAATAATTTGGGCACCAACTTGATGAGCGAAAAAAACAATTAATACTAAATAAAATTTAATAAATATATGCCTCATAAAAGCCTCATAATTTTTTGCAAAAGATGCTTAAAAAGCGTTAATAGTTACCGGAGTCATAATAATAGGGGTAAAAAATTAAAAATAAAGATCTGATGAAAATATTAAAGAATAACCTTGTGGATAAACTGTTTAATAATTGAAGATAATTAGTTTATAGTAATTACTATATATTGTGGTTGCTGCTTATATTTTTTTTGGATCTATATTATAAATCATAATAATTATGAAAGTTTTATTAGCTTATCTAAGCCATTGAAAATAATCAACTTATTAAAATTATCTAAATTAATCAGTTTTTTTATTGACAAGATTTATGCATCAGAATAATCTATGTCTAGAGCACAATATCTTGTGCTTGTTTTTCAAACCTTAAATTTTTAGGGGTGTTTGTTACGCCACAGTATAAATGTATTAAATTGGTAAATAATTAATGAAATCAGTTTTAAAAATCGCTGAGAAGACAGCCCTATCGCAAGATCTTCAACCCGCCTCATTAGATATTTGGGACATGAAATATCGCCTAAAAGCTAAAACTGGTGAGGCTATTGATAAAACTGTTGAAGATACATTTAAACGAGTCGCACTTGCTCTCGCAGAAGTTGAAAGTCCTGAAAAACAAGAAGAGTGGTTTAAGAAGTTTTACTGGGCAATAAGTAAGGGGGCTACACCTGCAGGGAGAATCATGTCAAACGCAGGAGCTGAGCAGCATAAGCCAGCAACTTCAACTATAAATTGTACCGTCTCTGGCTCTATTAGTGACTCCATGGACAGCATCTTGAATAAAGTTCATGAAGCAGGGCTGACATTAAAAGCTGGCTGTGGAATTGGTTATGAGTTTTCAACCTTAAGGCCTAAAGGAGCATTTGTCACGGGTGCGGGGGCTTACACATCAGGACCATTATCTTTTATGGATATATATGACAGAATGTGCTTTACCGTCTCTTCTGCTGGAGGTAGGCGAGGCGCTCAAATGGCAACTTTTGATGTGGGCCATCCCGACGCCTTGGATTTCATCAGAGCCAAACGTGAAGATGGGAGGTTGAGGAACTTTAATTTATCACTGCTAATCACAGATGAATTTATGGATGCAGTGAAGTCGAATAAAGAATGGCAGCTTGCATTTCCTATCTTGGAAAAAGAAGTGCAAGCTGATCGGATAGATGTCGATAACTCTGATGAGATTATTTGGCGTGATCACCCTATACACAAGGGTTATGTGACGAATGACGCAGGCTTGGTTGCATGCAAGATCTATAAGACAATTCCCGCCCGCAGACTTTGGGATGCCATCATGTCCTCGACCTATGATTTTGCAGAGCCAGGCTTTGTTTTAATTGATCGTGTTAATCAGATGAATAATAACTGGTGGTGTGAAAATATTAGAGCTACCAATCCTTGTGGCGAGCAACCCTTACCTGAGTATGGGGCCTGCTTATTAGGATCAATCAATCTTACGCGTTTTGTTGAAAACCCATTTACAGAGGATGCTAAATTTAATTGGGACGAATACAAGGAAGTAGTTCATGTGTTTACCAGGATGCTAGATAATGTCGTTGAGATTAACGGTCTTCCTTTGGGGAAACAGAGAGAGGAAATACTTAATAAGAGAAGACATGGCATGGGCTTCTTGGGCCTTGGTTCGACTCTTACGCTCCTTGGTATGAGGTACGGATCAAAAGAATCCATACAATTCACTGAGGATGTATCAAGGGAATTAGCAGTTGTAGGATGGAAGGCTGGGTTAGAGTTGGCAAAAGAAAAAGGAGCAGCGCCCATCTTCGAAGAAGATTTCGAAGTGACAGAGGAAATGCTTAGTAAGCGCCCACAAATGGCGAAAGATGGTTTTAAAATTGGTCAAAAGGTAAAAGGAAAGGTACTACACGCACTTTATAGTAATTATATGAATAGGATCGCAGAGGTCGAACCTGAGCTGGTTGAGGAAATCTCGATGGTAGGGGCTAGATTCACACATCATAGTTCTATTGCACCAACAGGCACTATTTCGCTCTCGCTGGGTAATAATGCTAGCAATGGGATTGAGCCCTCGTTTGCTCATCATTATTTTAGAAACCTTATAAGAGAAGGCAAAAAGACCAAAGAGAAGATTGATGTCTTTTCTTATGAATTATTAAAGTATCGAGAAGTAATTGATAAAAATGCAAGTCCTGATGATACGAACTCATTACCGGATTACTTTATAAGTTCAGAGTCAATTACTCCGCGAGAGCATGTTGATATTCAAGCTGCGGCACAAAAATGGATTGATTCTTCAATTTCTAAGACCGCCAATGTTCCTACGGAATATCCCTATGAAGACTTTAAAGGAATCTATTCGTATGCCTATGAGCAGGGATTGAAGGGATGTACAACTTTTAGGTTTAATCCTGAGGCTTTTCAGGGGGTTCTAGTAAAAGAGAAGGATTTAAAGAACACTCAGTATATTTTTACACTGGAAGATGGTTCTGAGGTTTCCGTGCAAGGGGACCAGGAGATTGAATACGACGGCGAGACACACTCAGCTGCAAACCTTTATGATGCCCTTAAAGAGGGATACTACGGAAAATTTTAAAGAGCAGAAATGGAAAAAATTAAAATTGATAAAAAGATCGTTGGTTATGTTGTCGGTAAAGATAAGCCTGCCGATTTAAATATTCAAAATGACAAAGAAAATGTTATTAGAATGCATGAAAAAATTGAGAGGCCAGACACACTGGTTGGTTCAACCTATAAAGTGAAGACGCCCGTCTCCGATCATGCCATGTACGTAACTATCAATGATATTGTTTTGAATGAGGGTACAGCCCATGAAAAAAGAAGGCCCTTCGAAATATTTATTAATTCAAAGAACCTAGATCATTACCAGTGGATTGTTGCTTTAACACGAATTATGTCGGCAGTCTTTAGAAAGGGTGGAGATGTTAACTTTCTCGTAGAGGAGCTGAAGGCAGTCTTTGATCCAAGAGGGGGTTATTGGCAGGTTGGGGGGACATTTATGCCCTCAATCATTGCTGAGCTTGGCCATATCGTTGAGAAACATTTGATGGGCATTGGCATGCTTGATAAAAAAATAAGCACAGAGCAGGAAACGTTAATTAAGCAAAAAAAAGAAGCACTAATCCAAGGGGCTATGAAGCAAACACAGCAAAGTGAAGCTACACCACCAGGAGCTAAAATGTGTGACAAGTGCAGTTCAGTTTCTGCCATCATGATGGATGGTTGCTTGACTTGTTTGACTTGCGGTTACTCAAAATGTGGCTAAAAATCACTATTTGACGCCTTTTGGGTTATCCTTAACCCATGCAAATTACAGAGAATAATTCATGAGATTCAAGCTATGAAAGCACTTGTGATTGGAGATGTCATGCTCGATGAGTACTGGCTAGGCGATACCCATAGAATATCGCCTGAAGCCCCTGTTCCTATCATCAAAATTACAGAAGAAAATTTTAAACTTGGTGGAGCTGGGAACGTCGCCGCTAATCTAGCTTACCTTGGAATTGAGGTGACATTAGTCGGTCTTATTGGCATTGACAAAGAAGCAGTGCATTTAAAGAAAATTATTGAATCGCAAAAAATTAAATTTATTCCAATTGAGCATGGTGATTACCAAACCATTAATAAATTAAGAATTTTTTCTGGAAGCCAACAAGTAATCAGAATTGACAAAGAAAAAGTCAATCAAGGGCTTGGTAAGTTAGTGGTTGATGCTGTAGACACTTTGAAGGATGGTCATGATTTAATTGTTCTCTCAGACTATGCAAAAGGAACCCTGAGCTCGGTTCAAGACATCATCAATAGATTAAGAAAGGCCAGATCTAAAATTATTGTTGACCCTAAGGGTAATGACTTTAAAAAGTATAAAAATGCTTCTGTGATTACTCCAAATTTAAAGGAATTTGAGCAGATTATGGGGCCTTATGAAAATGAAGAAATTTTTATTTCTAATGGATTTATATTATTGCAACAACTAAACCTGGAGGCGCTCCTTGTTACTCGTGGCCCAGAGGGTATGTCCCTATTTTTTGATGATCAGCATCATCATATTCCAGCAATTAATAATGATGTATATGATGTTACCGGTGCGGGGGACACGGTGATTGCTTTTTTGGCATTTGGATTAATGAATGGCAACTCCTTTTTAGAATCTTCAAGCCTTGCTAACAAGGCTGCCGGTGTTTCAGTAAGAAAAAGAGGTGCAGCCGTTGTCTCATTGGCTGAAGCAAAAGCGAATCAGGGTCAGCAAAAGAAGATATTTAAAGAGACTGAATTAAGTGAGCTAATAAGTCTTTTAGAGTCGCACAAAGAATTAATGAAAAAAATCGTCTTTACAAACGGTTGCTTTGATCTTCTGCATGCCGGTCATGTGAGCTATTTGAATGAAGCAAAAAGAAGAGGAGATATTTTGTGTATTGGAGTTAATTCTGACGACTCAGTGAGGCGACTTAAAGGTGATACAAGACCAATTAATAATCTTTATAATAGAATGCAAGTTCTAGGTGGCTTAAGTGCTATCGATTATCTGATTGAATTCTCTGAGGATACGCCTGAAAAATTGATTTCAGCAATTAAGCCTCAATTACTTGTTAAGGGTGCAGATTATTCGATTGATGAGGTTATTGGCAGGGAGATTGTTGAAGCCTACGGAGGAAAAGTCGAGCTGATCGATTTGGTCGAGGGGTTATCCACCAGCGAAGCCATTAAAAAAATAAAAAGTTAGTTTAAGGACTCGCTCAGCAGTGAAATGTCTTCGGCAGTCAGATTACCGATTAATGCTTTTAAATTAAATGAATTTAGAATAAAGTCTTTCTTAGCATTGGAGAGATTGACCTGCGCATTTAGCAAGTTCTCCTCTGCAAAAAGAATATCTGAAGTAGTCGCTGCTCCGAGACTGAAAGCTCTTTCTGAGGCTTGTAGGGCTGTCTGAGCAGAGAGTATGGCCTGCTCATAGGCTCTTATTTGACTGATTCCCAACTCTACCCCTAGAAAGGAGCTTCGGATAGCACGCTCAAGTTGCCTCTGTTGTCGTGTTATCGCATAGTTAGTAGCTTCATACTGAAAAGATGCCTGTCTGATTTGAGAGCTTAATAGTCCACCTGAAAAAATTGGAAGAGAAAAATTAAGACTCAATCTCACATCGTCAAGATCGCTCTCTGACTCTGTGTACTCAGCAGGACATGCTGGATTACCGCCGTAAGCAAAGCAAGGAGCATTATCAATAAGCTGATTATATCTGAGGATGTCAGTAGTACTGCTTGACATACTGACATTAAAATTTAAGGTTGGCAGTCTAGTTGATCTAACAGCTTGATAGTTATTATAGGCAATCTGATTTTCTAGGAGCGAAGCATTCAGTTCAAAGTTCGCTTCTAAGCCTATCTCAATCCAATCCTCAAGACTGCTTGGGCTGGGGAGGTTAAATTGAAAACCATTATCCAGTGGTGCCAAATTTTCAACCCTAGTACCTATTATTTCAGCGAGCAAATCTTCTTGTTCAATTAAAGACCTTTGAGCAAACAATACGCCAGTTACTGCAAGATCATGTTGGCTTTGAATCAATTGTAAATCAGTAATTGCAAGGGCTCCTAATTCAAACCTTCTTTCCGCTTGCTCGAGTTGCTCCTGAAAACGTGCCAAGCGCCTTTCATTGAAAACTAAATTTTCTTGTGCGGATAAAACAGAGAAATAAGCATTTGTGACTCTTAATATTAAATTTTGATACTGAATCAATAAATACAGATCACCTAGCTCAACTGTCTTTTGGGCTTGTCTTAATTGATAGACTTTGCTCCAATCAAAAAGGACTTGATTAACATTTAGCGACCAACCAGTAGATTCGGTCGTTGTCTCAGTTGAGATTATATTTGGATCAAGCTCACCGGTTGCATAACTTCTTGGTCGGTTTGGGTCGACACTCTCAAGATCAAGCATCGATGCTGTTAATGTGAATCTAGGAATAATAAGGCTTCTAACTTGGGTCTCAATTTCATCATTTGCGAGATTTGTATTAATGCTTTCATTAATAATGGGGTCATTGGTCAGGGCAAGCGCATAGATTTCCTTTAAGTTCTCACTCCAAACATTTGGCGTAAAAATAAAAGCCAATCCTAGGCCTAATAAACTAAGAATATTTTTCATGCTCATCTAAAGGATTTTCTTTACAACAAAGGGATCACCCTCTATCGATGGTATATCATCCTCGAATATATCCTCTATCATAAATTCTTCTTTGCTCAGCTTGGTCACAATACTGCAAGTTTTTAGGAGCGATGTGCCATGGCTAATAAAGCACCTTCCATTTACTTCAAGAAACTGGATAAAAGATGTTCTAAATTTTGAAATGGATGCAGTAAAAATAATTTTGCTAAAAAGTTTAGTTGTTTTGAAATCAAAATAGTTATGAGTATTAAACTCAATATTCTTCATACCAAGTGACTCAGCATTTTTTTTTGCAATTCCAATTAATCCACTGTATTTGTCTATTGCTGTTATTTTTTTTACCAACCCTGATAAGCAGCATGCAAGATATCCTGAGCCAACACCTACCAATAAAACATTATCATTTTTCAACGGTTCGATATGTTGCAGAATCAAGCCATGTGCCCTTGGTGAGAGCATCACTTGGTTTTCTTCTAATTTAACGATTTTATCTGCATAGGCTAAATGCTTAGAAGTCTTAGGGACAAAGAGATCTCTAGGGATAGTGTTCATAATGTTCAGAACATTATTATTGACCACAGAGCTCGTACGAACCTGCTGTTTTACCATTTGCGTTCTGGCATCAGACATAGCGTATGATTAGTTTGACCTTACAAAAGGGGTATACACAAAAGAGCTACAATATTAATGATCTTGATCAATGGATTAATAGCAGGACCAGCTGTATCTTTGTATGGATCGCCAACGGTATCCCCTGTCACAGCTGCTTTATGAGCCACTGAGCCCTTACCGCCATGATTCCCATCCTCAATATATTTCTTTGCATTATCCCAAGCACCACCGCCTGTAGTCATAGAAATTGCAACAAAAAGACCAGTCACTATAGTTCCCATCAGGAGACCACCCACTCCCTGAGCACCCAGTAAATATCCAATAACAATAGGGACCAAAATAGGAAGTAATGAAGGAATAATCATTTCTTTTATGGCAGCTTTGGTGAGAAGATCTACCGCTGAAGAGTAATTTGGCTTTGTCGTACCCTCCATAATCCCAGGGATCTCTCTAAATTGCCTGCGAACCTCCTCTACAACAGCACCCGCTGCTCTGCCCACAGCTTCCATTGCCATTGCACCAAAAAGATACGGAACCAGCCCACCAATAAAAAGCCCGATGATTACACTAGGATTTGATAAATCAAAGGTCATATCAATAAACCCTGCTAATTCTAGGCTGTGAGTATAATCTGCAAATAATACCAATGCCGCAAGCCCAGCTGAGCCTATTGCGTAACCCTTTGTGACCGCTTTAGTTGTATTTCCGACAGCATCTAAAGCATCGGTCACTTCCCGAACCTCGGGTGGGAGTTCAGACATTTCAGCAATACCACCAGCATTATCAGTAATAGGTCCAAATGCATCAAGCGCTACAATCATTCCTGTCATAGAAAGCATACTCGTCGCAGCAATAGCAACGCCATATAAACCTGCAAGTTCATAAGACCCCCAGATTGCTAAACATACAGCAATAACTGGTAGAGCAGTCGACTTCATTGATATTCCTAAACCAGCAATAATATTGGTTGCATCACCTGTACTTGAGGCCGCCGCGACCGTTTTTACGGGAGCATATTCAGTCCCGGTGTAATATTCGGTAATTACAACCATAGCAGCTGTAAGGGCAAGGCCTATAATAGCCGCATAATAGAGGTTAATGCTGTCAGGACCCATAACCATGGTAGTTATGGGATAAAAGAATATTGCAGCTAAAATACCCGAGACTATTACTCCCTTGTATAGAGCCTGCATAATTTTTCCCGTTTTGGTGCTCACAAAGAATGTTCCAATAATTGAAGCGATGATAGAGACTCCGCCTAATACCATTGGATAAGAAATTGCTGCAACACCGTACTCAACAGCAGTTAGTCCACCTAGAAGCATGGTTGCTATCAGAGTGACCGCGTAAGTTTCAAATAAATCCGCTGCCATTCCAGCACAGTCGCCCACATTGTCACCAACATTATCGGCAATGACCGCAGGGTTTCTTGGGTCATCCTCTGGAATTCCTGCCTCGACCTTGCCCACAAGGTCTGCGCCAACATCAGCACCTTTAGTAAAAATTCCACCACCAAGTCTGGCGAAGATTGAAATTAATGATCCTCCAAAGGCCAGCCCAACCAGAGCATGAAGTGCATCATCTGTACTTACTCCCATGCTTAATAAAGCTTGAAGATAACCAGCAACACCTAAAAGACCTAGACCGACTACGAGCAATCCAGTGATGGCGCCACCTCTGAAGGCAATCTTAAGAGCCGGTGCAAGACCAGAAGTCGCTGCATGTGCCGTTCTTACGTTAGCCCGAACAGACACAAACATCCCTATGTAACCAGCAAGTGCGGAGAAGAGCGCACCTATTAAAAACCCTACTGCGGTAAGAGCATCTAACAAGAGATAAATGAGAGCGAATAGAATAATACCTACCAAAGCAATCGTCTTATATTGCCTATCCATATATGCTTTAGCCCCTTCTTGAACTGCAGCAGCAATTTCTTGCATTTTTTCATTTCCTGCAGATTGCCCAAGAATCCAGCGACTGCTAAAGAGCCCATAAAGAACGGCAGCTATGGATGTGACGATACAAAAAAGTATAGCGTTTTCAAATGTCATAAGTTTCTCCCCAAGAAATTTTAGGATCTATAAAAATTGCGACTATTTTATCACAAAGTCTTTATTTAATATTTTAGGAACAGGGATTAATTTAAGCTTTGCATGCGCAGGAATCCCGTTGACATATTTTGGATGCGATTCACCTTGTATGAGTGGGCTTAGGTAGTTAATGCATTGATTTGTCACATGCATACCATCTTTTGAAATATAGGCTTTTGGTAGTTTTTTCTCCTTATTGGCAACCCTTGAAAGTGGGATATCTGAGATTTTCCATTGGTAAGGCTTATTACTGGTTCGTTTAATGATAGGCATGACAGCATTTTTGCCTTCGAGCGCTAATTTTACTGCATGTTTACCTACTGCATATGCCTGCTCAAGATCAACTTTGGAGGCGATATGACGTGCTGCCCTTTGAAAATAATCTGAAATAGCATAATGGTATTTCAAGCCGAGATTTTCATTTACTATCTGTGCAATTACTTGAGCAACGCCACCAAGCTGAGCATGACCAAATGCATCTTTTGATGACACTTCAGACAAAAATTTACCCTTACTATCTTTAACCCCTTCGGATACTACAATCACACAGAAACCATCTTGAGCAACACTCTCCTTAACCTTTTTAAGAAATCTTTTTTTATCAAAAGGAACTTCAGGCAGAAGTATGATGTGGGGGGCTTTGACTCCATTTGCTGCTGCAAGTGCTGAAGAAGCTGCTATCCATCCAGCATGCCTTCCCATAACCTCTGAAATAAAAACCTTGGTTGAAGTTCGAGACATTGATGCAACATCTAAAGCAGCCTCCATCGTTGAAACTGCAGTATATTTTGCGACAGAACCAAAACCTGGACATACGTCGGTAAAGGGTAGGTCGTTATCAACTGTTTTTGGGACTCCAATGCATGTAATTTGATAGCCTAGTTTTTTACCGATTTGAGAGACTTTATGGGCTGTATCCATAGAGTCACCGCCTCCGTTATAAAAAAAATAGCCAATATTATGAGCCTTAAAAACCTCAATGAGTCTCTCGTATTCTCTTTTATTTTCCGAAATACTTTTTAATTTATATCTTGCAGAACCGAACACACCTCCGGGAGTTTGCATGAGCATTTGAATGTCTTTTTTTGATTCTCTAGAGGTATCAATGAAATCTTCATGAAGTGCACCCAAGATTCCATTGTTTCCCGCATAGAGTTTATTTATTTTATCTTTATTATCTCTACATGCTTCGATGACTCCACATGCGCTAGCGTTAATTACAGAAGTTACACCTCCTGATTGTGCATAAAAGGCATTTTTTTTCATAATTCTCCTAATGTCTCTAAATAGAGATCGTGTAAGATACACATTTTAAGGTATTTTTATGAGATTAATATTACTCGGTCCACCGGGCGTTGGAAAGGGAACGCAGGCCAAACTTCTGAGCAATTATTTCTCAATCCCTACAATTTCAACTGGGGATGTCCTTCGAGAGGCCGTGAAAAATCAAACATCTTTAGGTATTCAAGCAAAAGTTAAGATGGATGCTGGAGAATTGGTTTCAGATGAATTGGTCAATCATATTGTAGATGAATACATTCAAACGATTGACATTGCAAAGGGATTTATCCTTGACGGATATCCAAGAAATGTTATGCAGGCAGAGTACCTAGAAAAGGCCCTAGCTAATTTAGGTGCAGAAATTAATTTTGTGTTGGACTACCAACTAGATGAAGGAACTCTGATAAAAAGACTCTCAGGAAGAAGGACTTGCTCAAATACCAATGAGATCTTAAATATTTATTATTCCCCAAAAGAGAAGATTGAAAGTTGTATTAAAAATGGCGGTGAGCTGATACAGAGAGACGATGATCATGAGGAAACCATTAGAAACCGCCTTGTTGTCTATAGATCAGAGACCTTGCCAGTTTCTAATTATTATCTTAGCAACGGAAAGCTCATTGCTGTCTTCTCTGAGAAGGACGTCCATAGTGTATTTGAATCTACATTAAAATCATTGAGCCGTTAAAGCCAATTCAGATAACAGTTCAATTCTCCATCTTGCTTGAGCTCTCGAGGTGGGTATATTTAGTAAAAATGCTTTCACTTCAAAATTTGAGGCTATAAATTCTTTTGCAATATTATGCTTTATAGCAAAATCTTTGATAAGTGCATTCAGCTTTTCTTCCATTTTCTCGATCTTACGAGTTGGAACTAATGCATTAGTTTTGATTTTTTTAAACTGACTTGAATAAAAATTTTGTAACTCAAGGAGTTTTTTGCTGTCTGCCGGGATAGCAAGTTTATCATTTTTGCTATTTAATCTAAGCTCTTTATCAGACATGATCCATTGGCGTGGCTTGTTTGTCTCCATTGCTTTCAGCTCTCGGGCACATAAAAGGGCTATTAAATTTTCAAAATTTATTTCATTCGACTTTTTTGATGTTAATGCTTTACAAAAATATTTATAGATGTATCCATTGAGGTAGTTGTCCTGTAAAAGCATTGAATCTTCAATGAGCCAGTTAAATTTATCTAAGTATTTTATTTTTTTTTCTAAGCCTTGATATAAGTCAATCAGATGAAGGGTATCGCAAAGTGCATACTCTATTTTTTCGCCCGTGAGCGGTCTAATTGACCAGTCAGTTTTCTGAAGCCTTTTATCTATCATGATTGCAAGTTCGCTTTCTAATGCCTTTTCAAGCGCGGTTTGCATTGAGTGACCACAAATCGTCAAAGCTATTTGGGTATCGATAAACTTTTTAAGCTTGATATTCAAATCAGCAAAGATCTCGAAGTCTTGCTCCGCCCCGTGGAGTATAAAAATTGATTCCGAGCTATTGAGAAATTCAAATAGTGCTGAAGCATGTTCCAGTTCTATAAGATCTATAACCGCTGATTGCTCTTTTGTTGCCAATTGAATTAATGAGGGAACCGCATAATAAGTATTCCTTCGCATAAATTCACAATCCATACCTATAAATTCTGCTCGCTCAATGTCTACAAGAAATTTTTTTAGTTCGCTTGTTTTAGTAATGTAGTTCAATAGTTAAAATAGACCCTGAAATGTATTTAATTGAATTACCTATTGGACTTATCTCTCAAAGAGTTCATCCAAGTCAATTTCCTAGATCGATAAATCTTTTCTTATTCTATGTGCTAGTTTATTTAATTACAGGATTTATTTCTCTAATCAATGATTCATTGTTTAACCTCACTTTGAATCAAGTAATTACTTTAGTTCTATTTGAATTTATTTGCCTTGCGGCATATACGTATGTGGTTTTATTTATTAATGGATTTGCCAATAGGTTTATTCAGTTATTTGGTTCGCTCGTATCGATTGGGGGGCTTTTGAATCTTGCTTATGTAGCGGTGCATATATTGTCTATTTTTTTTGGCCCTAGTCACCTGCTAATACTCATTATGTACTTATTAATTTTTATTGCCTCAATTCATATTTCAGGATGGATCATCGGCCAAGCGATATCTAATTTCTACGCAACGGGAGTGTTTATCATGTTGGGTTATACTGGGATTTGGATGTTTTTAAGTGGGCTTGTGGTTTAAATGCATATTCATATTTTAGGCGTGGGTGGAACTTTTATGGGCGGCATAGCCGCCCTAGCAAAAGAGCTTGGTCATAAAGTTTCAGGATCGGATAAAAACATTTATCCACCAATGAGTACGCAACTTAAAAAATTAGGAATCAATTATTTTCAAAACTATGATCCAAAAAACTTCGCTGATGACATAGATCTTTATATTGTCGGCAATGTTATGAGTCGGGGGCATGAAGTTATTGAATGGCTACTTAATGAGAATTTACCTTATATTTCTGGACCCGAGTGGTTGGCTAATTATGTTTTACGCGATCGTTGGGTTATTGGAGTTGCTGGAACCCATGGAAAAACTACCACGACAAGCATGATTGCTTGGATATTAGAGTCAGCAGGACTAAACCCTGGTTACCTAGTAGGAGGTATCCCTGAAAATTTTAAATTATCTGCGCGCCTGGGTAGTTCAGAATACTTTGTGATCGAGTCAGATGAGTACGATACTGCTTTTTTTGATAAGCGAGCTAAGTTCGTCCACTACAGGCCCAAGACGCTTGTAATTAGCAATCTTGAGTTTGATCATGCAGATATCTACAAAGACTTGGATGAAATTATAAAACAATTTACACACTTAATTCGCACAGTGCCCAGCAGGGGCACAATTGCAATCAATAAGGAAGATCATAATATAAGTAAAGTACTCTCTCATGGGTATTGGAGCAATGTTGAGACTTTCTCCTGTTCTGATAGCACTTCCGATTGGCATGCAAAATACGAAATGATTGGTGCAAACTCCACATTTACTATTCTTAAGAATAATCAAGCTATCGGTACTG
>Ga0222714_10003137_pt1 | contig 17039 bp, 15 predicted proteins | sample C33_3DmetaG_FD_165048 | JGI IMG/M metagenome (GOLD analysis project Ga0222714, IMG submission 165048) | Estuarine water microbial communities from San Francisco Bay, California, United States - C33_3D | ecosystem: Environmental > Aquatic > Marine > Unclassified | place: USA: California...
TCATCTCCTCAACCGAGGTTAATTCAATAACTTTCATCTTACTTAATCAAATGAGTTTGAAACAATTCAAAAATTCTACGATATTCATCATACCAGGAATACGATTCTTTGAATCCGTGGGCTTCAACCGGATATGCCGCTAATTCCCATTGGGTTTTACCCAATTCAATGAGCCGTTGCTGTAATCTAACTACGTCTTGAAATTGCACATTATCATCTACCATACCATGAAGAATCAATAAAGGTTTTTTGAGTCCATCCGCATAATATATTGGAGAACTATTGCGGTATGCTGTAGGGTCAGTTTCAGGATAATTTAAAATGTTACTGGTATACTCGTGGTTGTAGTGAGACCAATCGGTAACGGAGCGCAGCGCCGCACCGCAGGCAAAGGCATCGGGATGTTGAAACAAACTCATGAGTGTAACAAAACCACCATAAGAGCCCCCGTAAATTCCAACGCGATTGGTGTCAATGCTTAAGGTAGCGAGGTAGTTTTTAGCATCAATAAAATCTTGTACATCCCTTCCCCCCATGTGGCGGTAAATTGCCGTGCGATAATCCCTTCCATAACCTGCGCTGGCGCGATAATCAACATCCAAGACCGTATAGCCTTGGTCAACCAACAAGTTGTGAAACATATATTCTCGATAGTAATGACTCCACCAGCTATGTGCGTTTTGTAGGTACCCAGCGCCATGAACAAATAGTACTGCAGCACCATTACTCTTTTCCTCTACAGGTTTGTACAGTCTGGCGTGAACATCCTTGCCATCACTCGCTTTGAAGGTAACGAAATAAGGCAATCTCCATGAATAATCGCTAAATGCCTTTGATGTTGACTTTGTCACTCTAATTGCTTGTTTGGCCCCGTTTTTCACATAAAGTTCCCATGGTGTATTTGCTGTAGAGGCTAAATAGACAAAATCTTGTTCATTCGGCGAAATAGCTACGTCTTTGAACCCACCGGTAACATTAGAAATAACAGGAACCATCTTCTTATGAATTCGATGAAGCCAAGCGCCTTGTAAACTCCTTGAATTCGAAGCGTTATGAACCACAAAATAACGAAAACCATCGGAACTTAATGACACAGACTGCATTTCAAACCCTTGGCCTCCCGGATAAACCAGTTCTTTTTTCTTAGTATTTAGATTCAATTCATAGAGTTGTGAAAACCCATTTTCTTCAGATTGAAAATAAATCACCTCATCATTTTGCACAAAACCTAGCGTAGCATTTTCCATATTCCATTCCGAAATCCCTGGACCTCCGATCCATGCTTCGTCATGTTGATGCTCAAGTTCGGATATTTTTCCATCTTGTAAATTCACCATGACAATCCAACGGTCTTTGTTATCTGCTGCTCGAACATCCAACAAGGCTAGTGGCTTAGTTTTGGCAAATATTGGATCATGAACAAAAACAGGCCTGTCCGTTTTAAAGTACATCCCCCCTACGGTATCCATATACACTGGTTTTTTCCGAATATCTGTTAGGGTTGAGAAATCGATTTGCACCAAAGTATCTTTTTCGATATCATGAAGATACAAGGTTTGATTAGGTTCCTGACGACTCACTTTTGCTCTTGCCTCGAAGGATTCCACATACCCATTGGCTGTAATAAAGGATGGAATTATGGTTGATTTTCCCTCAACGGATTCATCTGCTCGAATCAATACCAAACGGTGTATTGGATCCAAATATCGGCCTGAAATGGAGCTGAAATCTGCGGGAAGCGCGGTCTCCTTCACCACGTTGAATTGTGATTTTACCCGATTATTTTCTTTAGACTTTTGATCTCGGATGTATTGAAAAAGTTCTGTTTGTTGTTTTTGGAGGTGGGTTGAATCGATAGAATGCGTTTGTTTAGGACTGGTATATCGAGTTAGTTGCATCAATTTCAGCATTCCTGTTGCGTTGAAATTAAGCAGGTAAAAGTCCCCATTCATGCGAAATGTAGCCTCTGTTAAGGCGTATCGATTAATGTCGGAAATAAACTGGTCCGTTTGAAATAACAGCGTTGACTTCAATGTTTTTCGATCGGTTACTACGAGGCTATTTTGAATGATCGACAATTGATTCGGAAAAACAACCTGAGTTTGATCAAACAAAATAAGGTCATTCATTTCAACCGCTGAAATGCTATCCAAAGCTCCCGTTTTGATCGAAAACTTGTAGGGTTCAGATTTACCTTTACCGTCTTTGTTCCATTTAAAATAAACTGCAGAGCCGTCTAAATTCCACTGGGGAGCCTCCGGCCAATAGCCAGTAAAATCTTGCCCTTTCATAATTTCTTTCAGGTCTAAGTTGGGTTGTGCAAGGAGTAAACCATTTAGAAAACATAAGAAAATTAGCAAGCTACGCATGTTCAATAATTTTTGCATAAAAATAGCCACAAATGGCGTAATTTCGCAGGGATGATCCTTCAAATCAAAAAGATCCTTTATCGAATACTTCCTACCTCGCTGTACTTGGCTTGCATGCAGCATGGCTTCTTTATATTATTTGATCTGGGCTTCCTAAAATCTGATGAACGGTTTAAGTTTCATTATGCTATAAAGAAATTAATTAAAGAAGGCGATGTTATACTCGATATTGGAGCAAATCTCGGGTATTTCTCCAAGCTTTTTGCTCGAATAAACTCTAAAGGAACACTTTATTCAATCGAGCCTATACCTATGTTTTTCAATAGATTAAAAATTATATTATCATCGTTTTCACATGTTAAATTAATCCATTCGGCATTCGGAGCAAGTCCAGGCAATTTGCACATGGTTATGCCTGTTCAAAGAGGTGTATTACGAACGGGATTGCCTCATGTGATATCGGAAGAAGAAGCCAAAATGAACCCAAATCACCTCACAGTCCCAGTTGAGTCAGCTTGTGATTTTCTAGCTAATTTACCTCGTTTAGATTATATAAAATGCGACATTGAGGGCTACGAATGGACCGTTTTTTCAACCATAGGAATGGAGCTAGAGCGCCTTCGTCCGCTGGTTCAAATCGAAATTTCAGCCCGATACACAAGCGAGTTTTGTGAATTTTTTAAGGGTTTAAATTATGTGCAGTGTGGATTGTACAATGGCAAACTCATTGAAGAAAACGGAGCACAACGCGTAACTTCAGACTTCTTATTTATTCCTACAGAGAAGAAAGCAGAAATATTTTCTACTTTTAATATATGAAATTAATAAACGCTTGTCTAGTAAGTCTTTACCTACTGTTCTTATTTGGCTGTAACAAAGGGGCTGGCACTTTTATTTTGGAGGGAGTCATTACGGATGTTTCCTTTAATGAACCTTTGGCAGGTGCAACCGTTGAACTTTATGGAAATGGAGGGAACAGCAATCAATATACGATGGTGGCAAGTACAGTAACGGGTGAAGATGGTAAATACGCTTTTACCTTTGATAGAACTCGAACAGAGAAATATACCCTTTTAGTTAAGAAGCCCCTTTATTTTGAACAAGAGCTAGATGTCTACTATTCTCAACTGAAATTAAAAGAAATTAATATTAGAAATGTACATATAACTGCTCAATCATGGGTGGAAATCAGAATATTCAACAACAACGCCACGAACAATGATCACTTGCAATTCATACGGCAACAAGGGAAGAGCGGATGCACGGCCTGTTGCAGTGGAGATTTTACGCATTTATATGGCCCACAAGACACCTCAATTTTTTGCATTAACGATGGAAATTCACTGTACTCAATAGAATACGCCGTTTTCGGCACCTCCAATACAGGAATCCTTGGTGTAAACACAACAGCGTTTGATACCACCGTGCTCAATTTAACTTATTGATTAATCGACTCCTCTGTTTCAATGACCTGAAATCGTTCTAGGGCTTCCTTTTTCGAATAGGCATTGAAGTGCCACCATTCCGTGGGTATTCCTTTAAAACCAGCATAGCGCATGACACTTCGAAGCAATTTTCTATTGGCGAGTTGATGATTAGTTAAGGTACCCTCTGCCAAATACTTGGCTTCGTGCATCGGATAGGCAATTAAACGCATATCATCGAATCCTGCCCCCATATCCAACGGGATTCCGTTGGCATCACAAATGGTTAAATCTACGGCACACCCGAGGTTATGCAAGCTTTTTCCTTTTGGAGAGCTTACAAATTTGACACGTTCTTTAACTGGAATTGTATCCAAGGCATCCCACATGTATTGTTGCACCGACAAAGGTCGAGCAGCATCATAAACCAATAGATGTAAGCTTGGCTTGAGGAATGTGAGTCGTTCTTGGGCTTTATTTAACATGAAGGCAACGGGTTTTTGAAGATACGCCTCTTCCCACTTGAGGTAAAGTACTTCGTGCATAAAATTGTCCGAACTTGCATAGGCAAGGTTTACAAAAATTTCCGGGTTGCTTTGGTTAATTGACACCAAGTCAAGTTCATTTTTTATCCTTGGTGCTCCAATGCATTCTCCGCTATTGTTATGCGGATTATCAAAAGGGGGTGTCTTCTTAGTCTCGGAACTACCGGTGGAAGGAGTACAATTAAGGAAAAGTGGAAACCATGCAATAATGCAAAAGGTCTTAACCAAGAATAGCGTTAGTTTCTTTCTCAATGCGTTTTCTTAATTCATCGGATACGGGAAAAAGCGGTAATCGCATATAATCATCCATAAGTTCCAAATACGCTAATGCAGCCTTCACTCCTCCAGGATTACCCTGTTCAAAGAACATTTTTGTAATATCAAATAGCTTGTAGTGTGCTTCACGAGCTGCTTCGAGTTCGCCACGCATCGATGCATGGACCATGGCAGAAAACATGGCCGGAAATGCATTGGCTACTACCGAAATAACACCATCTGCTCCCGCAGCTATTAATGGCACGGTTAGATTATCATCGCCAGATAACACACCAAAACCAGCAGGTCTGTATTTAATAATTTGCATGATCTGTTCCATATTACCAGAAGCTTCTTTTACTGCGACGATGTTATTAACTTCGGCTAATTCCAAGGTAGTTTCGGGCGCAATATTTGAACCTGTACGTCCAGGAACATTATATAAGATGATTGGCAAATCCGTAGAATCAGCAACAATTTTATAATGGGCAACTATTCCTTTTTGGATAGGTTTATTATAGTACGGCGAAACCGATAAAATACCATCTACGCCAATCGGTAAATCCGACAAGGATGCTACAACTGATGCAGTATTATTACCGCCAACGCCATATACAATTTTACATCGTCCATCATTAACCTCAATTACTTCGTTAAGCACATCAAGTTTTTCTTCCTTCGACAATGTTGGAGATTCACCCGTAGTACCTTGTACTACTAAAAAATCTGTTCCATTTTCAATTTGATATTCTACCAAACTTGCCAAGGCATCGAAATCAATCTGCATATCCTGATTGAACGGAGTCACAAGCGCAACGCCAGAACCAGTGAAAAAATTATTCATATAATTCGATTTTATCAAGTGTACTAGTAACGAAGTTCAATAACTCAATCGGACTTTCTTCTTTTGTTTGCAATTGTAAGTCAAAAAAAGAATCATCCGAATCGTTTACTACCACCTTACGTTTAAATTGTGTATTCTTTAATTCTGGATACATCTTTTGTTTTAGTGTCCCCATCCACAACAATAGATCAAAAGATTTTTCTAATTCACGCAATAGAAGTACATCTTTTAATTTTCCCATAAAAGAATAATCTAGAGGGCTATTATAATAAATCAAGAAATGTGGGGGCAAGGTAGCTTTATCTACTTCCTTGGGAACATTTACAACAATCGTAAGTTTTTTAACATGACTCTTATCCAAAATCGCATCCAAAGCTCGACGATAATCGCGTAGCTGAATTTCATTTACATAATTAATTACCACCATCAATGATTTTGTGGATGCCCACAAACTATTCTTTGCCATACCTTATCAGGTTTTTAAATTCTTCTTCAGACAAAATGGTAACTCCCAAATCTGTCGCTTTTTTTAATTTACTTGGCCCCATGCCCTCACCTGCCACTATGTAATCTGTTTTTGCCGAAACAGATCCTGTATTCTTCCCTCCATTAACCTCAATTAAGTGTTTTAACTCGTCTCTTGAAAATGATTCAAACACACCACTTACCACCAACGATTTACCTTCAAGCACGGTTGATATTAGTGCTTGTTTCTCTACCTCCATACTCAAGCCATTAAGCTTCAATCGGGTTATTAATTGACGGCTTTCTGGGCTATTAAAAAAGGAAATCACTGAATTAGCGATGCGTTCTCCAATTTCGTCAACGGCTAAAAGTTCTTCAAATGTAGCAATTTGCAACATATCCATGGTGCCAAACGAATATGCTATTTTTTTTGCTACCGTCTCACCTACAAAACGTATCCCCAATCCGAACAATACACGTTCAAATGGAACCTGCTTACTAGCCTCTATTCCTACCAGTAAATTTTCCACGGATTTTTCGGCCATTCGGTCTAATTCAAGTAGGAACTCACGTTTTAATTCATATAAATCAGCAACGTTAGATATCAACTTTTCATTTACTAGCTGTGCGACCGTTTCCTCTCCGATTCCATCAATATTCATTGCTTTACGCGATACGAAGTGTTGAATTCTGCCAATCACTTGAGGCGGGCAAGAATCTTGATTTGGACAAAAATGTTGTGCTTCTCCTTCTTCACGTACAAGAGCAGTATGGCACTCTGGACAATTTGAAATAAACCCAATAGCCATAGCATTAGGTAATCGCTTTGCAAGGTCTAATCCAACAATTTTAGGAATAATCTCACCACCTTTCTCTACAAAGACTAAATCATTAAGGTGTAAATCAAATTTTTCAATTTGGTCTGCATTATGCAGTGAAGCTCGTTTTACAGTGGTTCCACCGAGCGAGACGGGCGTTAAATTCGCGACAGGTGTTATTGCACCGGTACGCCCAACTTGGTAATCTACGGAGATCAAACGAGTTTGAACTTGTTTAGCCTTAAACTTAAAGGCGGTTGCCCAACGGGGAGATTTAGCGGTAAAACCCAACTTGCGCTGATGTTCGTAAGAGTTTACCTTAATCACAATCCCGTCAATTTCAAAAGGTAATTCACTGCGGTGTTCATCCCAATAGTGAATAAAATCCATTACTCCGGCAATGGTATTCGTGCTTGAAATAAACCCGTGCGCTTCCGAAGGAATTTTAAAGCCCCATGAACCTGCTGCTTTAACGGCATCAATATGCGAATGAAATGGTAAATTGTTTCCGTATACGCCGTACAGAAAAGTATCTAAACCTCGTGTTGCGACCACCGCGGAATCCTGAAGCTTCAAGGTACCTGCAGTTGTATTTCTTGGATTTGCAAAGCGCTCCTCACCGGCTTCATCACGCGATTCATTGAGCTTTTCAAAGGCATTCAGAGGCATAAATACTTCGCCTCGAATCTCAAATCTATCAGGGAAATCACCTTTTAAACTCAAAGGGATGGTACGAATGGTTCGCACATTGGCTGTAATATCTTCACCCTGCTCCCCGTCTCCTCTTGTTACCGCACGCACTAACTCGCCTTTCTCATAACGCAATCCAATGGCCACGCCATCATATTTCAATTCACAAGAGAATTCCAAATCCGCTAAACCCGCTTTTGAAATTCGCCCCACCCATTCCTGAATCTCTTCTTCTGAGTATGTATTTGACAAAGAGAGCATTGGGAATTCATGTCGAACAGACTCGAACTTTTTCGTGATATCCCCTCCTACCCGTTTGGACGGACTATTTGGAAGTGCAAACTGAGGAAACAAGTCTTCAAGGGATTCTAATTCTTTTAGAAGGAAATCAAATTCTTGATCTGAAATTATAGGTTTTGACTGAATGTAGTACAAGTCATTATGCCTGTTAAGTTCAGCAGTTAGGTGTAAAATTCTTACTTTAGCTTCTTCAGGATTCACTCGATAAAGATACGAGTTGCGCCTTAATCATCCGCGTTTTTCCTTGTAAATCTTTTCTCAATTCAATGTTAGAAAACCCTGCATTCATAAATAATTGTACAGACTTTTCTGAAAATTCTTCATGAATTTCAACGAATGCATAGCCGTTAATTTCCAAAAAGTGCTTGCAGAATATCAATATTTGGTGATAAAAAATCAAGGGGTTCGAATCCGGCACAAACAAGGCTAAATGCGGTTCATGATTTAGTACATTAGGCAACATCGCCGATGCCTCAGATTGCGGGATATAGGGAGGATTCGATACTACAATATTAAATTTAGCATCAAACAACTGATTCGAAAATTCCCCCATTAAATCCAGTATTGAAAAGCTAACATCTAACCCTAATCTATTTGCATTAGAACATGCTAACTTCAAAGCTTCTTGACTGACATCAACCGCTGAAACTTGCCATGAAGGTCGATTTGATTTAATAGCCAAGGGTATGCATCCGGTTCCTGTCCCTAAATCAATCACTGAGCATTCCGTTTTTGTTACTTCGGTTAATACCCAATCTACCAACTCTTCTGTCTCAGGGCGTGGAATTAATGAAGCCGGAGTACATTGAATTTCAAGGCCATAAAAGGAAGTACTACCAATGATATATTGCAATGGTTCATGCCTTGTAAGTCTCAAAATATCTAACCTTAACTGAGCAATCATCTCAACAGATAACTCTAGTTCTGAAGATAAAAGATATGACACAGAATCTAAATTCAAGCGATGCTTTAAAAGACTTTTTACTAATTGATCAATTTGATTTTTTGAATAAAAGTCTGATAACGTAACACCCAATGTCAATCGAAATTCGGATAGGGTCATTTAATCTTTTCGAAGTTTAATGAACTCCTGAATTTTTTCATTTTCAATGACTACACTCAGATTATAGTATGCCAATTTCCAGCCTTGTTTTGATTTTTCACAAACCCCACTTCCACGACAATCCAGCATCCAAGTTTGAAGGTCTTCATCAAACCATGCAATTTTTCCGTCTTTTGAAAAATTCCATACGCGATTTGTTGGTGTAAAACGCCACGTTGTTGTAGAATCAAAATATGGCTTACAAAACGACTTAAATGCTTCCTTATCCCATTTCTCAGCAGGCGCGGTACCATAAAAAATAAAGTTATCCGTGGTTACTGCGAAATACTCATCAAACTTTGCCAATGTTGCATTCTTGTGCCAAGTATCCATCAATGTATTAAGACGCTCTTGGGCTGTGATATTAGCAAGGCTACCTAATGCTTTCTTTTGAGCAACCATACCAAATCCAACCCAACAACATGCAAAAAGTAAACAAAACCGCATTTTACTTATACAGATTCTGTAAATATTTCGCCGCATTGTATACATTAACGATTCCACCAGTAATGCTAATACTCGTTAATTGATCGTGTTTATTTACTGTTCTTGTGATTGCATCGCTAATTTCTAGCATGCTTGCTTGCGGGAAACGAGACTTAAGCAAAGCAGCAACACCTGCTACCATTGGTGCAGCCATTGAAGTCCCCTGAAGATTTCTATAAGAACTTTGAGGAACAGAATTATAAATTTCATTTCCTGGTGCAAACACATCCACTTCCATGGCACCAAAATTAGAAAATGAGGCAACTAAGGCATCTCCAGACTCTTTTGTATTAGCACCAATGTTTAAGAACAGCTTTCTGCTTGTTGAATCCACATAATTAAATGCGGGTTTTTTCGGGAAATTATCAGTGTAATCGATGTCGGAGGCATCATTCCCAGCTGCATGAATCATCAACACATCTTTCGATACGGCATACTCTATTGCCTCTTGTACTTTATCGTGATATGGTGAAAAGCCTTTACCGAAAGACATGTTAATTACTTTGGCTCCATTATCGACAGCATAACGGATTGCATTCGCAACATCCTTATCATGCTCGTCCCCATTAGGTACTGCGCGTATTGACATAATCAAAACATTATCAGCCACGCCATCACCTCCTTTTTTATTACCTCGTATTGCACCTATAATACCTGCCACATGCGTTCCATGTAAGGCATCTGGTCCTTCGGCGTCAGCATTCCCGTAAAAGTTATCACTAAAATCATCTGGATTATCACCGATTAATGATCGGTCATCATAATTAGGATTCAAATTAAATTCCAATTGATCGCGAAGGTAATCTTCTGTTTCTTTATCAAACATCCCTTTTCCAATCATTTCTCGGTAAGGCTCAAATTGGGAAACATCTTCATATAAGGAACTTTCCGCATTTACATACATTTCATGTATTGGATCGTAAGCTAAAGTTTCCGGGTCAATATCTTCGTACTTTTGGCCATATTTTTTCACGATTCGTGCTTTTTCTAAGCGAGCTTTTTCTTGGCTTTTCCCATTTGCATTACCTAAGAAATTCCATCCATGTATATCATCAATGTACCCATTCCCGTCATCATCTTTTTTATTCCCCGGTACTTCTTTTACATTGGTCCAAATTTTTCCTTGCAAGTCCTCATGTTCAAGGTCAACTCCTGAATCAATTACCGCAACAATTACTGGACTTGATTTTTTCTTTTTTAATATTTTCTTGTACGCTAAATCTGTCGACATACCATTTCCGGTACCATTATACCAATTTAGTGTTCCTGGAATAGGTTGGGCATAGGTAAGTGCGCCTATAAATAAAAAGGAGAGCGCAAAGTTATTTTTAAGCATTTTCATAGATTCACAGTCTTATTTAATTTTCGGTTTCCCAAAAATACATTATTTTTACTTTCATGAGGAATTCTACGCCAGGTGATCGATACTTATCCATGAAAATAATGTTAATGGGTCTTAGTTTCTTATTAAATATTACATGCTATTTTTCTCAACACCAACAGCAAAATTTTTTTCACGGATTTTCTTTAGGTCAATTTTCAAAAACCAATCCCAATACGACTATTTGCCTTAGTGCATCCAATACGCTCAGCAACGAATTTCAATTAAAGGAACTAAATATCCCAATTAAGCAAAGAACAAATAATTACCTTTATTTTAACGCAGCACCCAGTCAATTAATCGATGCTTCCGGTAATTATTTAATAGAAGGTCTATATTTTTCCGTTTCTCGCCCGCAATCCCTAGCCGATAGTGCGTTAGTAAAACATCAGATCAACCTTGTTCATCAAGGATTAAATGGTGTGGATACAGCCTACACCGGAAAAGGGGTGATTATGGGGATTATTGATCAAGGTATTGATTTCAATCACCCTGACTTTAAAACTGCTACTGGGAAAACTAGGGTTTTGCGGTATTGGGACCATTCGGTTAACGGTGCAAATCCACCCCAACCCTACAACTACGGAATCGTTTGGGACAGCTCATCGATCAATGCGGGAACTTGCACTAGCCTAGAAACGATTACAGCGCACGGCACTACAGTTGCTGGAATGGCGGCTGGAAATGCACGGGCTAATCTTAAAAATAAAGGTGCTGCACCCGAGGCTGACATCATTGTGGTAGAGACAAATTTTAACTTACCGAATTGGACCTTAACGATAGCTGATGCTTGTGATTACATATTTAAAGTAGCCGACTCACTCAGTAAACCTGCCGTAATAAATATTTCACTCGGTGATTACCTTGGCAGTCATGACGGTGACGACCCTGCAGCGGACTTAATTGAATCTCTACTTGACCTTTCACCAGGAAGAATTGTGGTTTCTGCTGCTGGGAATGCTGGAAATCAAGGTAAATTTCATGTAAGGAATAATAACATCAGTTCGGATACTACCTTTTTCTGGAATATACCAAACGCAGGAATGACCGTTGCAGGCCCCAATAAAATTGTATTTGATTTATGGTCTGACACAGCAAATGCACATTATTACTTTGCATACGGAGCAGACAAAATCAATCCAAATTATTCTTTTCGCGGAAATACTACGTTTCGGTATGCAACTAGCAATATTAACCAAGTACCGGTTACAGATACACTATTCAACGCAAATGGTCAAAGAATTGCAATTATCGACAGTTACCGAGAATTGGTAGGTGGAAATTTTCACATGATGTCGGTATTTACTACAATTGATTCCATGGCGTATCGGTATCGATTCATGACCACGGGATCCGGAAAATACGATGCTTGGGGAGGCAGTTGGATTCAGTTGAGTGATTTTAGCACAAGCATTCCTTCAGCAATTCAATTTCCTGCAATACAACACTACATAATGCCAGACTCCTTACAAACGATTGTTAGCAGTTGGAATTGTTCAGAAAAAGTTATCTCCGTGGCGAATATGAGAAATCGCAAAGGACACATTACAAAGAACAACACATATTACCAACCGGCATCTACTACACCCGTTGGAAAGCTTAGTGAAAATAGTAGTAAAGGTCCCGCTCGAAATGGTACGACCAAACCAGATATTACCGCAGCGGGAGATGTAACACTAGCCGCAGGCCCGGTTTGGTATTTGAATAACACGGCAAATAATACAACCATTGATGTAGGAGGCTTTCACGTCCGAAACGGCGGTACCTCTATGGCTTCTCCTGTCGTTGCGGGTATTGCTGCCCTTTACTTACAAAAATGCCCCTTAAGTACATACCAACAATTTAAGCTTGATTTATTTAATACCGCGATTGTTGATGGGAATACTGGACCGACGCCAAATTTTGCCTATGGATTTGGTAAAGCAGATGCGCTGGGGTTATTAACCTCTAAAAATATAGCTATAAGCATAGATCCGATTCCTGGAATTTGCGTTGGTTCCACAGCTACGCTGCATGTATCCTCTCCCGCAAACCTCAATAACGCGCTATGGAGCAATGGTAGCGTTGGGATGAACATGACCACTGCCATTGTAGGTAGTTATTATGTGAAAGGCCTTGACAGCGCAGGGTGTTACACACGATCCTCCACAATTGCCCTCGGTACCTTGGCACTACCCTTCGTGGATGCTGGGCCTAGTTTTTATTCATGTCCCGGCGAAGAAATTAATTTATTAGGTACCGGCACCGCTATAAATTACAGTTGGGATAATGGTGTTGCTAACAATCAGGCTTTTATTCCCCTTACCAATGCAACGTATTACGTTACTGGGACCGCTTCAAACGGCTGTCAAAATACAGACTCAATAACGGTAAACCTATATGATGTTGACCCTGTTAGCTACAATGAAACAACCACAACGGTGATGGAAGGTTCGGGCCCTTTCAATGTGGCTCCTGGTTTCCCTTCAGGCGGAACATATAATGGTCCTGGAATTATTGGAACCTCTTTTCACCCAACTTTGACAGGACCCGGGTCATTTTATGTCACGTATAGCTTTACAGATGGAAACGGATGTACAAATAGTGATTCTTCATTAATAGAGGTGATAGCCATAAACTCAACAGACTTACTTTCAATGCCACTGCCATGGTTAAGTCCTAACCCTGCTTCCGACAAGGTTACAGTTCATAATTGTACCGTTAACTCAGAAATTTCGGTAATTGATTTATCGGGACGGATATTATTACGACATACTTGTATTAGCACAGAAGAAAATCTTAATGTAAGTCGCTTAAAGCCAGGGGTATATTTCCTTAGCGCAGGTAATCAATCCATTTCTTGGATTAAATATTAATTACTCCATACTGTACTCACAAAGTTCGCATTTGAGAAATCCTCACCGTTTATTATTGCATTTCCAGCAATACCACCTAAAAATCCTAGCGTATCACAATATGAATTAAGGACGTATGAAGGAATATCTGCTCCACAGGTACCAATAATAAAAACAAAAACTTGTTCTTGCTGAAACGTGTATTCTTGAACGGCTGCTCCTTGGATACAACATTGATTTTGAAATACAGAAATCTTTGAATTAATACAAGGAGAATTTGAATGCTTATTACATTGAAAAGCCATAGAAATCAAGGCTAAAAGAAAAAACATTTGAAATCCAATAGGTTTATATTGTAATCTTAACATAGAACCGAAATTAATCATTTAATTTTGCACACGAAATAATAAACTGCAAAGTAATGAGTACTGCCCTCGGAAACCACATTTTGGTTGAGTTTATGAATTGTGATCCACACATCATGAATGATGTTGCCGCCATAGAACGCGATATGGTCGATGCAGCCAAAAAAGCGGAAGCCACCGTAATAAATTCAACATTTCACCATTTTTCACCTTATGGTGTTTCAGGTGTAGTGGTTATTCAAGAAAGCCATTTAGCTATACACACATGGCCTGAATATGGGTATGCGGCAGTTGATGTATTTACATGTGGAGAAATGAACGCATGGATTGCATTTGATTATTTAAAGGAGAGCTTTCAAGCAAAGTCTTATTCAGCCATTGAAATGAAACGTGGCTCTGTTAACCTATTAACTCGTAACGATTTTGATATTTCTTCGATGCGTCAAAAGGCTAAAGAATGGGTTAATCCTGGATTTTACACCAGAAATGTTTGGTTCACTGATAAAGATGAGAATCAGGCGTTATCTTTAAGATTTACAGGTGATGTTTTTTACGATCACCAGTCTCCATACCAAAGGGTCAGAATTTTAGAATCATACAAATATGGTAAAATGTTAGCATTAGACGATATGGTAATGACCACGGAGAATGATGAATTTCACTATCATGAAATGATATCACACCCAGCCCTCTTTATGCATCCTAATCCCAAAAACGTGCTGGTTATTGGCGGTGGAGATGGTGGTACTATTCGTGAAGTGCTACGTCATCCAGGGGTAGAAAAGGTTACGATGGTTGAAATTGACGGCTCTGTAATTGAAGCATGTAAAGAACATCTACCAAAAATTGCTGCATCCTTTGATAATCCTAAATTAACTTTATTAGTTGATGATGGGATTGCGTTTGTGCAACAAGCATCTCAGAATACTTACGACATCATTCTTGTGGATGGCTCGGATCCTGTAGGTCCGGCAGAAGGGCTTTTCTCTGTATCTTTTTACACGAATTGTTACAATGCCTTGAAAACAGATGGAATTTTAGTAGCACAAGGTGAATCACCAAAATTCAATGAAAAAGCATTTAGGGAATTGAATCATACTTTACAAGATATTTTTGGAACAGACAAAGCTCCTGTATCCTTGTTTTATGTTCCAACCTATCCTACAGGAATGTGGAGTTTTCAATACGGACTGAAAGGAAATATTAATGGCCCTTATCATCAAAATGGCGCTGAAATTGAATCATTTGTAAGCTCACAAGGTTTAAGATATTACAATTCGGCCTTGCACAATGCGAGTTTTGCATTACCAAACTTCGTAAAAGAACTAATAAAAAAATAACCTGCGTATTTAACGCAATTTAAACACAAAAAACAATGCAAATAGCAGCAAACACAGTAGTTTCGTTAATGTATAAACTTACAAACCATCAGACTGGCGAACAAATTGAAATCACCGATGAATCGAATCCATTGGTATTTCTTTATGGAGTTGGATCCTTAATTCCAGATTTTGAGGCTAACCTCAGTGGGAAAACTACTGGTGATGATTTTAATTTCGCCATAGATGCCGCGAATGCCTACGGAATACCCTCTGACGAAGAAATCGTTATGATTCCGAGTAATGTATTCCACGATGAAAATGGACATTTCGATACTGAAATGTTTCAAGTTGGGGCATTAATCCCAATGAGTGACGGACAAGGTCATCAAATGCGGGGAAGAATATTAGAAATAACTGAAGATGTAGTTAAGATGGATTTTAACCATCCCTTAGCAGGAACAGATTTACACTTTGAAGGCTCCATTCTAGAGGTTCGTGAAGCAACTCCAGATGAGATTTCTCATGGGCATGTCCATGGTCCTCACGGACATCAGCATTAAAAACAAATAATTTGATTGTCAATTAGTTATTTAGCTATTTTTGTTTTGATTGCAAAAACAAAATACTATGGCTACGGTATTTGAAACTCGACTAATCGGCAACATCGGCAAAGACGCGGTTGTAAAATCTATGGAACGCGGTATCATTGCTATTAACTTTCCTGTGGCGCATAATAAAAACTGGCGTGATAAGAAATCAGGGGCATCAAAAACAAAAACGACTTGGGTAAATTGTACCATATGGAAACGTGAGGGAAGCAATATGCGCATTGTAGATTTTTTAACTCGTGGTACAATGGTTGAGTTAGTTGGAACCCCATATGCGAAAGGTTACATAACCGAGGACGGAAGTGTTCGTACTGAAATTCGATTGAACGTATCCGATACTAATATATTAAGGCCTACACAACGAATTGATGGAGAACTAGATGAAATCATGGATCACGATGATTTTTCTGTAGATGATGATGGGGGGTTCGACGAATTTAATGTGTCTGACGAAGATTTTTAATTTTTTCTAAATAATTGGATTGCAATAGTTAGAAAAGTTTCTATCTTTGCCTCCACAAAATTCCTCCTTAGCTCAGTTGGTTAGAGCATCTGACTGTTAATCAGAGGGTCGCTGGTTCAAGTCCAGCAGGGGGAGCAACTAAAGAAAACAGGTCTACATCGACCTGTTTTTTTTTGTTTATACAAGTTCAACCCATTGGAAATCAGTAGAATTATCTCAATCGGTTTGGTGTAAGAAATGGTTGCATCTTTATTTTTATCGAAATAGATTTTTTCTGAAAAGATGCAGCGTAAAATGTTACGTTTCATCATACCATTACTCTCTTCAAAGAACGTCACGACATTACTAAGAGTAGGCTTTGCAAAGTTTGCGATGTTTGATTTTTTGATTATTTTCGAATTGGAAAAACCACTTTATCCATTGATCATGAAAAATTTTATTTCTCTTTTTGCTTTAATTGTTTCATTCAATTCATTTTCTCAATCTGGGATGTATATTGTAACTGAGAAATTAAACGGACAAGTTAATAATACACCATCATATGATTCTGTATTTGTGACAAATCCTCAAGGAATATGTACATCATACAAAATAACTCATTTGTATGTGAGTCCAAGTGGTCACGACAGCCAATTAAATAACATTCTTAACGGAATAATTTCTCAGGGATTCCAAGTTTTAGACGGTGATTGGAATTACCCTCATGCCGTAGCAAACGGAAATATAATTGGAACCCCCTATCTCATTCGTTCTATTTTTTTGGTTAAG
>Ga0222714_10003138_pt1 | contig 17038 bp, 19 predicted proteins | sample C33_3DmetaG_FD_165048 | JGI IMG/M metagenome (GOLD analysis project Ga0222714, IMG submission 165048) | Estuarine water microbial communities from San Francisco Bay, California, United States - C33_3D | ecosystem: Environmental > Aquatic > Marine > Unclassified | place: USA: California...
GTTTGTCGGGACATCCACAGTATACTTGTTGCCACGGTGCTTAGTGAGGGCACTCAGCATACGATTTTCTTCTGCTGTCACCACAATAGTACGACAAGAGTACCAGAACACTTCTCGGAAGGTGTCTAGGTCACAGAGATACTTGTCGGGATTGTCAAGAACCATTCGCGAAATGAACTGAGGAGAGAGGCAATGATCAACCACAGTTTTTCTGCCGAGAATTGTGGAGTTCAGTGCTTGTTCACTGATATAAGGCGTTTGGTTGGGAGTTCCGCAGTCAAAAACTCCGATGTAATAGATTCGGGTAATGGGACGAATGAATTCGGGTTTGCCCCAGTTGTGAAGATTTGCTTTGAGAGAATGGAAGGTGGTTTCGCAGTAGGATTTCCAGTCTTTTTTGGAAGAATTAAAGCTCATCTTGTGAAAATTAAGAGTCATCGTTTGATGGTAGAGACGGCGACATCACCTTGTTCGAAGATGATATCAACAACGTTTTGGACAGCACGGGCAGTAGATCCAGATGCCTTGTCGAAGACAGGACAGATCACCAGTCCGTAAGATTTAGCGTAGCATGAGAGGTCACCAGGAGCAAGAGCCCCTGACTGAATTGCCTTGGCATCGTCAGGATGAAGGCGCAGAGTGCGTCCTACAGTCTGACCGATACCAATTACATCCATAGAGCGCATGAAGATCACTGCCTCAAGAGCAGAAATATTGATGCCCTCTGCAAGAATGCTGTGGTGCAGAACCACAAACTTCTTGTCAGGATCTTTACCCCAGGCATTGAGAGTGTCAAAGAACACCTCACGATTGACCTTTTGGTCATCGATGAAGGCACCATGTTTCGAGGTGATGTGCATCAAAGAATAACCCTGATCAGTAAGTTGTTGAGCGAACTCAGTCTCACCAATCAAAGCAATGATGTGCTTAGTTGCCTTCGCACAGATCAGAACTTTGTTGACAGGGTTTTCTTCAATACAGTTGAGTAGATACTCACAGTCGCGATCGGCAATGCTTTCACCTTTAACAGAAAGACGTTGTTGAGTTGCAACCACACGCGGAGGAATGATGTAACCACCGCGAACAAGTTCAGGTGCAGGAACTTTGGCAATGATAGAACCATAAACCTCAGTGTCATTCATACCAGGTTTATGAATGACTGCACTGTACTTAGGAGTTGCAGTAAAGAAGTAACAACGCTTTGCCTCTGCAGCAAAGTATTCTGTGGCAGGATAAAAGTTCTTCTTGACGCTGTTGTGTGCTTCATCGAAATAGATGGTATCTACGTCGATTTCTGCCTTAGCAAGTTTGTCAAGAGAGTTGTAGGTCGTGAAGATCAGTTTGTGACCATCCACTGCCTCATGCCATGCACGGATCTTGAGAACATTAGTGGTGGAGAAATGATTTGTCTCTCCTGAATGCACATGCATAATAGATGCATTCGTAATAAACTCAAGAAACTCGCTGCAAAGTTGCTCGGCCAATAGAATACGCGGAGCAACAACTACAACAGTCTTTGCAATTTTTGATCGAAAGACGCGAAGTGCATCAAAGATAGCGACATTAGTTTTGCCGCCACCTGTGGGGAACACACAAATACCCTTCATGTACTTCAAGAGTGCATTCAGGGCAATTTGCTGGTGGGGGCGAAGAAAGAACATCACGGATTGCCTCGACCAAAATATTATATGGTATTACCGGACAAAATTCAAATGTACTATGCCAGTTCTTCAAGTGTCACATTAATATGGTAAAAAAGGGGGACTCCTAAGGAAGTCCCCCATGATAATTCCCACTTTATTACATTGAAAAGAACTTATCCAATGATGAAAAGTTATCAAATTGCCCTTCATAGGCATCTTTAAATTTCATTTGAAGAGGACATGCCGAACAAAGTTTATCTTTGAAAATCAAATTTTCAATAGTACTTTTTACCCGAGTCCAAGAAGGAGTATAATATTCTTCAAATTCACTTACAGAAAGTTCCCAGTGTTCATTTGGAGTTGATGGATAATAAAATTCAAATGTATTCGCAAGTTTTAGTGTCTCATAAAAAACGTTAGAATCAACTTCAAAATCACTACAATAGTTGAGGCACATTTTTTCAAGATTATAATCATATTCTTTTGCAAGAATATCACCATGTCCAGAATTTAGTCGTGTAAGACGACCAATAATTTGACGCGAAAGTTCAGTACAATCTCTAGTTTTTGGTGCTCGAATTCTCAATGAGCAAATACCAGTTAGATTGAATACATTAATACCTGCTTTTCCTTTATTGTTAACCAAAAGAAACTGACAGTCAGATTCGGAATCATTCAATGATGCAATGATATCATCTTCAGATGCTGAAGTAAAATCTCCTTGCAAATTGTAGAATCCCTTTTGTTTGTCGGTCATGATGGAAATCCACTGACAAGAGGAATTATACCCATTATCAATTAGAATATCGACCAAATGATCCAATGCATCTTCAATATGCACAGAAAGTCTGGAGTTATTGTTTCCTCCACAAACAATCAATGAAGTTAATTTGGAAACTACATTAGAATCATATGTCTTCAAATGATTCAACTTTTTAATATTGGACACATGATGCTCTTCAACATATTTTACAAGAAACTCTTCTGCAACAGCGCCATTAATCACTGCTCGGGTTTTACCATTCGATTTTTCTAGAATATAACCATTATATTCAGTATAATTTTTTGACCATTTGGTAAGTAGTGGACGCTCATATCCAGGACACCACTCATTTACAATTTCAAAGCAAACATCACCAACAACACCTCGATGTTGTTTTGTAGGAGTTGCAGTAATACCAAAAACAAGATCAGTTTTACTTAGAACTGTATTAGAAAGTTTATATACTGTTCCGCCAAAATGAGGAGTAGAGTGACCAATTACGTCTTTATACCATTCTTGATCAGTAACACCAAGCCAAGAGTGGCACTCTTCAATAAACCAAGCAGAATTCGAAGCCAATTCAATTAGTTGATTTCGGTGTATCTGACACTTTTTACTTGCATTACACAGATATGAGTGAGTAAGACCCAAAACAACTTTATGACCTTGTTTTAGAAATCGAAATGCTTCGTCAGGATTTTTAGTGAAGAAATATCCATATTTTTGACCAGAAATTACAAAAGAATCTGAGTCAATGTTTTCTACATTGGGTGCAGCATAGACTACAAGATTAACATCTTTATTAAAGAGTTCAGGAATGAAAAAATTTGTTACTGCAAAAGTTTTTCCAAATCCAGTAGGAGCTTGAAAAATTTTGATTAGACTTTGACATTCCGTTCTTTTTTGAGAATCATTCAAAAAGTTAAAAAACGGTTCAATCAACCACTGATTGCGAATGTCACTTGGGTTTTTAAGGAGCATGTTGTTGAACATGATCAGAATTAATTACCATGTAAGTATATGAAGTTTCAACTGATCTGTCAACCCTTCTGTACCAGTCTAGAATCTGTCACACGCTCTCCCAAAACTCGCACAATCAGGTCTAAAGAGCGCTGATGGGGCCTTTGCTTCCATCCATACCATTTACTTGGTTTTCCATTATGATATGGTGGTAGTTTACCTACAGTATAATATTGCTCTGCAGTAAGGTCATAAATCCGATCTTCATTCTGCAACCACCAATGCTTATCATTACGATAATCAGTTCCACACATCGGAACTAATGCATCTGTATCCATAAGATAAAATAATGCTTGAGTCGAATGATAGCAATGACCAAACATTGGATTTGTTTTATTTTCTTCTCGATACTTTGGTGTCAAAAGATCTGGTGTCAGATTCTTACGAATCAATCCCATCACAAGACTCATGTTTGCTTCTGAGTATCGATAAGGTTCAAAAGTCAATTGACGAGTCTCGAAGATCTTATCACCCTCATACCGATGTCTCTCTACAGTTTTCATAAGACTCTCAAAGAATTATTTAGCCATATTGGATTCAACCTGGACAAGGCAGATTATAAACAAAAAAAGAGGCCCCTGTCAAGAGGCCTCATATTCTTGATAAAGTCTTGATTCCATTTCTCTTGCATCAATCTCCCAGGGTTGATCTTCATAGTCTGTTTCTGTATGATCGATACCTTTCCAGAGACGTTTAAGGCCACGTTCTCTCAGATCACCTTTGACCCACTGATAAACGTGCCAGAGTTCATGCATTAAAACTGTGCTATAATTGAAAGGACTCAGATTACTTTGAATTTCGATAAAGAAGCAACGAGGACGATAATCCGAATCTTCAATATTTGCCCAACCATGAACAAACTCTCGCTTAAGTCCTCGATGATTAATTACCAAGTCAATTTTATGTCTTGGAAGATAGGTTCCAATGAACCAATGTACAATATCTTCACAACGGTTCTTGGAATAACCGTATCCGCGATGTTCAAAATACAGCATGAAGAATCACCTCAGTTAGACGAGAAGCCCAATTCATTAGAACCAATAGAGATCCTAAGAAAAGCAGTCTATCAAGCGTTGAATACCTCATTGTGGGGGATTGGGACTCCACATACCATAAGACCCCTTCCAGGCGATTGTGGAGGGGTCTGTGACAGTTCTTGAGGTGGTTCTAGATTAAATCAGGTTGATTATCATCCATAAAATGATGATACTGTACCATTAGAAAAGAATGGTGCAAAAAAGTACGTTCTTAAATCCGTGGTCTCCGCTATGTTTGGACCATCCCAACTAAAAGTTAGGTTATAGCTTCTTCCATTACTATTCTAATTGGATAGGTGGTTCCGCCGGTCAGAGATATCGTTGCTGATCTTTTTGTATCTCCTTGACCATTTCCCAAGTTATTATTTAATGTAGCATTTGCGGCAGTTCTTGTTGCCGAAGGAAGAGCAAGACTTCCAATCCAAACACCACTTCCATCATCCGAAGAAGTATATATTGTATAAGTTCCAGTTGCGGGTGGTCTAAAATATCCTATTGCAATAAATCTATAAAAATCACCGATACCATTTCCAAATGCAATAGAGGGCCATACATTTACACCATATCTATGGTTAGGTGATGGAAGACCTGTTGTTCCGGTTACATTACTACTATCATTTGTAGATGTGAGAGGAAGAGTTCCTATATTTCCATTTGAAATTGTTGCCCGCCGATCCCCATTAAAAAACTTTCCAGCAAGACCTGGCAATTCTTCTGCTTGACCTTTCCAACTAGTTCCATCATAATATTCATTAAATCCCAAATCAGTATTATATCGCATCATTGCTGATGTTAGTGATGAAGGTCTTTGTGCTGTAGTTCCTGTTGGTAACTTTATAAATCCAGTATCATTTATTGAAAGAGATTTGAGTGTTGCTATTTTAAATTCTCTTAGAACTCTTAGAAGATTTGATATTCTTTTATATATTTATAGTTTAATTAGTTATTCCAAAATAATTTTTAGCATCATCTTCACTATCAAACCAATGCCACCCATCAACAGGATATGAGTAATCATCTTTGGTTTCTTTTCTTAATTCATAATTAGCATTCAATACAAAATTTGGTCCATAAAGTAATATACCACCATCATTCTTATAAAATCCTTGTGTGTTTTCCATAGTTAATCTCCTAAATTATCCAGAAACAGTCCAACCTTTTGCTGTTGCAATTGCTGGGTTGTCTGCTGCTGTGCCGTAGTTGCTAGAAACAGTAATTGTTTGACCTGTTACTGTTGGAAGATTGGTATAGATTTCATTAAGTGCTGTAGATGAAAGATTGCAAAAAGAGACGGAAAATGAAAATCTAAAACCTGTTGCTTGAATTCTTGATAAAGAACTGCAATTAATAAAAATAGAATTAAAATTACCACTACTAGTAACCGCATTAAAATTATATGCAGGAAGACTATTTAATGAGTAGCAACCAATAAATATAGAATTTATATTAGTCACTGATGCAGTATTAAATAAAGGAACACTAGTTAATGAGTTGCAACCACTAAACATACTAGACATATTATTTACTAATGCAGTATTAAACAACGGAACAGTAGTTAATAAGTAGCAATTGCCAAACATAGAAGCCATGCTGGTTACTGATGCAGTATTAAATAAAGGAACACTAGTTAATGAGTAGCAACTATAAAACATATTAGACATATTAGTTACTGATGCAGTATTAAACAACGGAACACTAATTAATACGGAGCAACTATAAAACATATTAGACATATCAGTCACTAATGCAGTATTAAATAAAGGAACGCTAGTTAATACGGAGCAACTATAAAACATACCACTCATATTAGTCACTGATGCAGTATTAAATAAAGGAACGCTAGTTAATACGGAGCAACTATAAAACATATAACTCATATTAGTTACTGATGCAGTATTAAACAACGGAACACTAGTTAATGATCTGCAAATATAAAACATAGAATTCATATTAGTAACTAATGCAGTATTAAATAACGGAACAGTAGTTAATGAATTGCAATTGCCAAACATAGAATTCATATTGGTTACTGATGCTGTATTAAACAACGAAACACTAGTTAATGAGTAGCAATTATAAAACATAGAACTCATATTGGTTACTGGTGCAGTAACACTAAAAGGAGTAATAAATTCCCGTAATTTAAAACAGTTATAAAACCAGTTACTGGTTGATGTAAAATTACCAGATGCAATTAAATTAAATCTTTCAAGATTTGCATGTCTTGAACCAGAAGTTGGCGATATTACAATTGATGTTGCATTAGGTGCAGATAGTGCAATATCTAACCAACCAGTTGTGTAACTATTAGTAAGACCAGATTGATTATGTCTCGTTGATAAATCAATATTAGTAAGATTTTGTCCTGCTTGTGGAGTAATTGTTACTGTTGCAATCTTATAAGGCAACAAAGATGCAGAACCATTAGTAGTTAATGCAATAGCACTTCCACCAGAAGTTGCTGAAATTTGGAAAGTATTTGTAGTTGCATTAATAACAAAATAAGTTTGACCTTCACTTATTCCAGTTGTTGATGAAATACGATAAAAACTTACGGTGTCTCCATCCACATATCCGTGAGAATTTCTTGTAACTAAATCTCCAGTATCAGTAAATGTTACGGTAGCGTCATAGAGGTTTGCATTATTGAAATCATATTGTTTATATGTTGCTGTGGAGCTGTTTGTATTAACTGATGTTCCGTCTCCAAAATTAACTGTGTAAGCACCTGAAAAAGTTACAGCAAACCAATTACCTCCAGTTCCTGATCCATCACCAGGAAAAACAGAATAAAGACCAACAAGTTTTTGTTCACTACTTGAAGGTTCTGTTAAAGTGGGCCATGCTTTATTTCTAACCCAAGGAACAGTAGATGATGCAATAGAATTCTTGGATAATTTACGAGGAGCAATTTTAGATACCTCTACATTACGAATACTCATCAGGCAATCTCCGATCCAAATAAACTAAAAGATAAAGTAGCAGCACCAGCATACACAGTTACAACATCTGTGGCTGCTAATGTTATTCCTAGGGTTAAAAATACAGAATCATACTGATTTACAGAACTATCATATACAATATAATGTTGATTAGCAAGAGTTGCTCCTGTGGGTCTTATTGCAACTCTAAATGTTGTTGATACTCCACGATTAGCAACTACGAGTGTTGATGCCACTGTACTTGTTGCTGCTGGAACTGTATAGAGTGTTGTATTTGTGGTTGCACTTGGAGCACTTTGCCCAAGTACTTTATATGTTGTTGCCATTTGTTTATGCTCCTATTAGTAAGAAAGGACTGATGGTTTCTCCACCACCACCTCCAGTGGAAGTAATTGTTACATTACCAGTACTTTGATCTATTGAAATACCAGAACCAGCAGTAATTGAAGTTACAATACCAGTTAAATTAGATCCAGAACCAGAGAATGAGGTAGCAGTCACTACTCCAGTTGCAAGAGCATCACCAACAACGTGCAACTTTGATGTTGCATTCGAGGTCCCAATACCGACATTATTATTGTTAATGTCTGAATAAATGTTATATTCTGATGTTAGATTTGCAGATTCTCTAGCCTTACTCATCTATTCAGACTTATTATGTTCTTTAGGTATTTATGATTTTTATTACCACTTGTTAATCGGACAAGATGAATTTGGAATAGCAGTTTTTGCAGGTAAAAAACATCCACATTTTTTACACTGTCTCGTTGGTTTTAAAAAGAAAGGACATTCCTTACAAATAGTTAATCTATCTCCAACTCTTTGTTTTAAATCTTCAACCCAAGACATTGTTTGCGATCTCCTCTACCATAGCATCATATTCTTCTCTAGTTATAGGTGTCATATCTTTTGGATATGTTGCTTTTACTTCTGCAATCTTAACATTAATATCATCAAGTTGTGTAGTGTTTCCAGTTCTTGCCCAGTAAAGAGCATCAAGTTGATCACCAATTGATGGATATTGAGATGATCTAATTTCCTTATAAGTTAAAATTTGTTGCTTATATTTTTGATCTGCTTCAATAGAAAGATCTTTTGAACTTTTTGCTACGACTTGCTCACCAACTTCAAAAGGAACATCCTCAATACTATTAAATGTAGAGTCTGTATGATTAAAGTCTGCGATAAAAGTTTCGAGTTGAGTTCTGTTCATATCAGATCTCAAGGGCACTACAGCCCAAGTACCATCCACATAATCCACAGTAACTGAATGTGGTGTAACTTCTCTAATTGTATACTGAATTGCCATTAGTTAGATCTCCCTGCAATTGTTCCGTTGTTTGTAAGTGTAACGTATGTACTTAATCCATTTATATAGTAACCTGCCGCACCTCCACCTCCACCACCAGAACCGGCAAGACCATTACTAGCATTACCGTTTGAACCCGGTAAACCAGTATTTCCTGGGGCACCACTTTGTCCCCAATCGCCACCAGTACCACCAGCACCACCAGTGCCCCCTGTACCTGCATTAGTTCCGCCAGCAAAACCAGCAGAACCACCAGAACCTGCTGCTAGAGCACCATCATAACCTCTTCCTCTACCACCAGCACCTCCAGCACCTCCAGCACCTCCTGTGGTAGGAATTGTATCTGTTCTTGCACAATCGAAGCACTGGTAAAAACCAGGATCGAAAGGATAACAAACATCACTTCTAAACACACACTGAGATCTGCAGAATGTACCAGGGTTTGAACTACTTGTACAACTAGTAGTACAATCTGAGACACAACCACGACCACCACCAGTACCTACAGTTTGTTGAAAATTTCCATTTCCACCAGTACCTCCGGTACCACCAGTTCCGCCTCCTCCTCCACCACCATAAATTGTTCCACCGGATTTATTATTAATTTTACAAGATGCTTGAGCTAAAATTGCGTCTCCTCCAGTATTTCCTGCAGGACCACCAGCACCTTGAATAGATCCATAGTTATCAATGATTAAATCCCCTCCCAAAGCACTAGGAATTTGAAGAGCAGCAACTGCTGTGCTATTACTTCCTATAATAACACCAGAGTCAATAATAACTCTTTTGCGATATTTTGCATCATATAGATTACTACCAATAAAAGTTCTCATGTTTAAGTTCACTTGAGGTGAACTAATTCGATAAAATTGATCACTAGTTTGAATCCAAGATTGAATAATGCTCATGCTAATCCTGCTCCGGAAATGACAAATTCATTTGAAGCAACACACATGACTGTTGTTATACCTCTTTGATCTAGAGTTCTATTTCCAGTTAATGAAGTTCCTGCAAGTCTTAAAGTAACGCTGCTACCTTGTGTAATTGTTTGGGGATTTGCACTGTTATTGTAAATTGTTATCGAATCTCCCGCAGAAAATATACTTGATGGAACTGTAACGCCACCAGTAGTAATATTGATTAATTCACCAACATCATCAATTGTAAGTACATAAGATGAAGTCTTTGGATTATTGATAAGTGATTTAAGACCACTAATTCCCTGCGTCCCTTCAAGGCCTTGAATTCCTTGTGTACCTTGAACTCCCTGTATGCCTTGAAGACCTAGAATACCTTGTATGCCTTGAAGACCTAGAATTCCTTGTGTTCCTTGTGTTCCTTGAGAACCATCAGATCCGCTTCCTTGAATACCTTGAATGCCTTGTGTTCCTTGAATTCCTTGAATTCCTTGCGTTCCTTGAGCGCCTTGAATTCCTTGTATTCCCTGCGTTCCTTGGGCACCTGCACCTGTTGGAGAATCCCAATAAACACCAACACCGCTGGATACCAAAATTGATCCAGCGGTGCCTACATTATTAAACTTATCATAAAGACCAGAACGAATTCTAATATTTCCATTGACATCCAATTTTTGAGTTGGAAGAATTGTTCCAATTCCAATATTATTATTATGTGCAGTTATTTGTTGATCTCCTGCAAGATCACCTAGATTTCTTGCTCTGGTCATTATAATTTTTTTAAATATTTATGTTTACTCAGGTATCAAAGAAAAACATTTGCCATAAACGGGCATTTTCTTTTACTGTCCCAAAATATTGAGAAGCAGAATGAATGCAACTTGCATCAAAAATTACCAAACGATTATAAACATTGCCAAGAACATCTACTGGTTCAAAAGGAGTTCCGTCTAAATGAGGATCTCCAGGAATATCTTTCCATGCTGCATCCCAACCCGAGTCAAAATATGTTCTTGCCCTGGTTTTTTTGTGTGCATATAAAGTAGTTCCACATTGATAAGGAGCATCAGGAGTTAGATAGAGCATTCCTCCCCATCGTTGACTATCGCAATGATAAACTAAAGGCTCACCTGCCCAGGCAATTTGAAATCTACCATTCATTCCATGTTCTTCCCATCGAGTGATGGTTTTTCCCATAATGGATTCAAAATGTTCTTTAAGTCCTGGAAAGAGAAATTGATTTTCTGTCCTTCTTCCAATGAATCCTTTTCCAAATCCACCTTCAATATAAACTTGATCTAATGCAAATCTTCTTACTTCTCCTGGGGACTCATAAAAGTTATCTACAATCCAACAAGTGTTCTTTGCTTTTGTAGTAGGAAAAGAAACTATTGATTCCTCTTTTGTGGGTTCACCTAACATATAATCATCTATTTTTTTCACAGAATCGCTAGTATTTTTAATCTTATCGATGATATGACGTGGAATCAAATCGGGATGAATCCACCAATCTTCAAAAGAACTCCAAGTTGTGGGAGAAACATTTGAAATCACAAGTTCATAACCTTTAGATTTCAAATACTCTCTAGACTTATCACGATAAGTTCTTGAGATATCAACATAATAGTCATGTTCATAAGTAATAACCGCGAACTTATATTCGTCCAGTGGTAGAGACTCTAGAATTCTATAGGTCGATTCTGATGGTTCACAATCGAGTTGAAGATAATCAATTTCTTTCTTATCAAAATTATTCCTTAGTAGTTGTCTAAAATCTACATCATGAGCATTTTTGCAAAGAACAGGATTCTTTCGATTTGCTGTATATTTTTCACAAAGACTTTGATCATATTCAATTCCAATACCTTTCCAATTGAATTTGGATTCAAGAAGATATGTATTGTTTAACCAAAAAGGATCTCCACTACCAACTTCTAAGTATGTACCATTTTTCTTTCCATTGTGCATGAAAAGAGCAAACATGTCTTGATAGACTTGTGAATAATTTTCTTCGATTGATTCACAACCATTAAATTTAAATTTCAGTCGATTATAGTCTTGTTTAGTATATTGACGAAACACAAGTTCTTTAGGACCAGATCCTAAACGTGTAATATTAGAAACGACAAGATCATAATACTTCTTCTCCATTTGATAATGATCAATCAAATCTTGAAAGAGCATTCGTGCCTCTTGTCCTTTACCCCACCAATAACCACATACAGCCTTCTGAAAGATCAATCCATATTTACCTGGATAATCAACATCTACTGGTAAAGAAACTAAATTAAAATCACAATTCTCTAAACCAATACTTGCATAAATGTATGACTCCTGCCAGTTCTTTTGCTTCTCATAAAATTGAGACAATAAAAAATATGCCTCAGGTCTCTTTGGTAGAAACCCAATTGCATTTTGGAGGAATATTTTTGCTGAGTTATCTCTAGATCCTTGTTGATTATAACAATGAAATCCTCGTAAAAGAGAGGCATATGCCAAATCTTTATCTTCACTTCTTTCGGATGCTCTCAAATAGTAAGTAATTGCAGGTGCAGTATGACCTTGATTCTCATACCATAGAGCAAGTTTAAAGTTCTTCTCTCCGTTTTCAGTATCTAAAGAATATTCAATTAATTCATTCATTGATAAACTCCTCAACAAAAGATATAGGTGCTCGTAAAATATATGCTGCGTTATCCTGTGCCCCGAAAGTAATCAAAAAGTCATCATGATATTGTGCAAGACCACAACAAAATTCAATTTTCATATTCAAGAATGAGAATATTTTTGAAAACTTTTGATTCTTAAAGTCCTTATCCCAATAGACAAATCGATGTCTATACGTGGCATTCTTATTTCCTTGTTCTGATTTATATAAGTCAGTTTCATGAATAAGAGTCAGATAACCATCTTTATATTTAATGACCTGAGAACCACCTCTCATATCATTTTTCATGGGGATGTATGAGTTCTTTTCGAATACTTCTGTGTCTTTTCCTTCAGGATAGAACTTCATGATTGCTGTTGGATTTGTCCACTTCAATAAATGAAATGGATTACCCTCAACGGGAGTGCAGTTCTTCATGCAATATTCATTATCTGGAGGAGGCCCTGGAATGCGATAACGAGAGACTTCTCTAACAATAAAATCATCAAATTCTAATTCTGAAAGTTCCATTCTTCCAGTACCTTTATTGTCAAGATCTCTTCTTACACCACAGACATAAACCTTATTTTCCCATTCAATAAGACGACAATCTTCAAGACCAACAAAGTCCCATTGTGGTTTGTAGGTATCAAACCTAGAAGTGTCTATCTTTGAATAATGGATAACATCTAAGTTGTCATCCAATTCAACAATAAAGTTAGTAGTCCTGAGATGCATATCATTCTCAGGATGTATGTAAGATAAAGGACCCCACATATGCTCAAACTGATTCAGTTCTGAATGATATAAGGTATAGTTAACATTTCGAATATTAACTAAGATCTTATTGTTAACTACCAATACTGAAGGGTTTGTAAGTGAAGGTCCAGCGAGATCTTGTGAGTTAATAAGGAGGGGTTTGATTGACCCCCCATGTTCGAGAGCAAGTTTTACAAAATTCATTTATTAACCAGAACAGGAATCGTTTGCAAAGTGTGCCCGAATACCATCTGCGAGCACATAATGGAAGAAGATTTGATGATAATATAAACCTTCTTTTTCTACTTTTTTACCATACCATGTTCTACGATATTCAGTTGGCATTGGATCTCTCCAATGAGGTCTTTCACAACCTTTATAGATCATTCCATCGCCAGGTTGAAGAATGACTGAGCGATTCTCACCTTTTTTGATGACCATTGTTTTTTTCTTTGGATCATCATAAGTATCTGGAGTTTTAATCCAGATGGGCCAAGGTTGACTTATATTGGTACTGACATGAACTGTTACTGAGATTTCACAAGCAGGTCGATCAGCATGATTTGAAAGTGCCTGACCTGGATTGTAAAAACGATCGTAGTAATAAGTATTGTACAGTTTTTTACCAATTGCCTCCTCAAGTTTCATACGAATCTGAGAGTGAGCATACTTGTAAGGGGGCCAATAATACCTGGAAGTTGATCCTTCTACTTGATTTTCGACAGGAATATGAGAGTACTTATCAATTTTGCCGTAGTAATGATACTGACCTTTAAGTTCTGGTGGTTCACAATAAAGATCTCTTGGATCCCATAGATTTCTTAGAACCAAATAACCGTTCTTATCAAACTCTTCGTTATTTGTTGGTGATGTTCCAGAGTTGACTCGCTCTTGCCAGTCAATCTGTTCTTGATTCATTCCTTCTGCCATAATTTATTTCTCCTTTGATGATAAAATTTCAACTTTCCACCCTTTAAAATGTTTTTTCTTATTGTGAGAAACTGCAAGCATCATAGGTTTTGTTAAAGAATGTTCTTCACAAAATTGTTTCATACTGTAAGTAATGTATTCTTTTCCGGAAGGACTAATACACCTATAAGTATATTTTGAAATAGATCTTCTAATTTTTTCTGCTTTTTCTTGACTTGTTTTTACTCCATAATTTGGATTTCCTTTACCGGACATTCTTATACTTGCTTTTCTTTTTTGTTCTTCAGTATTTGGTATTCCTTTTTTAGACTCACTAAGTCGTTTTCTTTGTTCCGGAGTTCTTTTTTTGCCTATTAAAGATAGTTTTATTTTTTGTTTATGTTCTTCTGTTAATGGAACTCCTTTATGTCTTTTACTGACTGCTAATTTTGCTTTGTCACTAATTTTTTTACCCTTATGAATTAAACTAATTTTCTTTTTAGTTTCCTCACTATGTGTTTTACCATAAAAATGATTTTTTTCTCCTACCATATTAGTAGTAATAAATTTTTTTGATGTTTGCTTTGATCTATTTACAAAATGCGAATTTTTATCTACTTCATAAAAGTTATGAAGGATTATTTCATCAGCAATTGCATCTTCTCTTGTCAGATAATCACTCTTTAAAATAATTTTATGAATGGGATTAAATGTTTTATCAGAAAAACTTCCAAAATACTTTACATCTTCCTCAGGTAAACAATCACAACTTCTGCTGCCAAAATATCCTTTACCCCACTTTTCGTAAGAATAATAGGTGTAATGATATTTTTTATTGTTGTTTTTTCTCATTTTTATCGAAAACGGGGCCCGCACGTCCAGCCTACTAGACTTTTACGAATTCCTTTGGTTACTTTTTGAACTCGATGTTGTGTTCTTGAATCAAAGAGAATAATGCTTCCTCTTTGTCTTGGGGCAATATATGATTTATTATCCTCCGACATAAATTGTAAGTTTCCACCCTCATAAGTATCAGGATCAGAAAGAAGCAAACTGAAGGACAACTTTCTTACCTTTTCGCAGTTCTCATTGATGAAATCAGAGGCAATCATTTCACCATGACCGCGATTACCCGTTGACATGGGTTTATAATAAGATTGTAGACCTGCATCATTATGCCAACCATAATACTCACCTTCTCCATATACCGTATATTGAAGTGATTCTCCGTCAATGTTTGTCAGATCATACAAAAAATTCTCACGGTTTGCTCGTTGTACATAATGCCATACAAAACCAGCAACCCAATGTGTAGTAGGAACCCATGCATTCCTTGCGTTTCTTTTATCTTTATCTACTGTTCCATAATCCCCACCACCAACTTTTGAGTCTTGCAGTTGTGGGTCAAAGTTTTCTGCAAGATCTTCTTCGATGATGTCAATGATTTTGTTGGGGATATCTGTAAAATACCAAATTGACTGAAAGGCCAAATCTCAATCTCCTTATACTTATTCAGGAGTATTATATATGGTTTTTCAGATTATGTCAAATTATAAAATAGATAATCTAGAAAGTATTATGCTTGAGATTCTGTCCAGGTAATTCTAGAAGAAACTGTAAGTGGTGAAGTTGCGCTAATTTCTGAGGTATCAACTGGTTTAATTGCAATCGTAAGGAGGTCGGGTCCATTTGGATATACACCATCACCGCCGAGTATACAATTACCCAAGTCAGTAATCTGAGAAAGATCAAAGTCCGTGGTATTTGATAGTCTCTTTGATGAAGTACTAATACCAACAGAACCACCCGATGCTCTTAATGAGAAGATGATTGTTCCACCAATAACTTTATCTCCACCAGCATGTTTAATAAGTTGTGAAAGAGATGGATTATTTACTGAAGTGAAATCTAAGTTACTGATAGAACCATTCAGAATAAGATCAACTTCACAATCATGCGAAAGCGTCATACCCAATGATTTTAACTGCAATTGCATTCGGTTAATAATTTCTCTTTGGCCAATAGCACCAGTAAGGTTATTATCAACAGAAGGTGCAAGACGAATACTAATTAGAGGAATATCTTTAGTGAGATCGACAACAGTTCCACCAGTAGCAGGAGCACCGATATTAACAACTGTTGAAGTATTTACTGTTGGATAAACTGCTGGAGCAAAGGAAGATCTTTGAATAAAGATGAATACATAAAAACTACTTCCAGAATATTGAGTGTATGCAACCTCTTGCCCATTCAGAGATCCTGTTGCATAAAGTTTGGTTCCTGTACTAAATTTAGAAGCATCTGCAACGGGGAAAGAAAGTCTTACATACCAATCATTCTGTCTTGTACGGAAATCATACTGTGATGTTAAAGCAGAATTTGCATTTGTTGTTGCTGTGAGTGATGCTCCATTAGTAAAGATGAGTGAGTTTGATGATGCAGTAAAGAGATATGCCTTATCATCGTCAAATCTACCATCCATAATCACAGAAGTTCCCCAGTGGAACAATGATGGAACATAAGTCGGTGTTCCAATGTTTTCAATCTCATAACGACCAGGAATATTACCCGATCTCATATATGCTTCTTCTAGACGGTTATTGTGTCTAAACTCATGCATATACTTAACGTGTCCGTAAGTATCCTTAAACCCAAAACGGATCTTACCAGCACCGTACCAAGAATAGTCAAGATATGCCATCTGGATTTTAGTCTTGTCCAGAACAAATCCTGATGGTCCGGTTCCGTCTGCCTTATCAATATTCCACTGTGTTTGTGGAACTCTTGTATCAATAGTTTTGGTGACAATGATATCGCTTGCACTCAAACCTCTGTATGCTGGTTGAATGTGCATTTCGGTATTACTTACCAGTCTGGTTATCTTATAAGATCCACCACGAATGACAACATATCCACCAACCGAAAGTTGACCATCAAAGTTTGTGTCCGTACCATAAACAATATTAGAACCTTTTTGAACTGATGCTGTTCCTGGTAATTGTTGAACAGAAGATCTCCTTACTGCATATAAAGTAGATCCATCAAACTCAAAGAAGAAACCATTCTGATAGTCAAATAATCCAGCACGAATA
>Ga0222714_10003139_pt1 | contig 17035 bp, 18 predicted proteins | sample C33_3DmetaG_FD_165048 | JGI IMG/M metagenome (GOLD analysis project Ga0222714, IMG submission 165048) | Estuarine water microbial communities from San Francisco Bay, California, United States - C33_3D | ecosystem: Environmental > Aquatic > Marine > Unclassified | place: USA: California...
TAAGCTCAATTAAAATTTCTGCTCCCTGAATTTTTGCAGCAAGTAATGTAAAGATAGATCCATACATCAGTCCAAAGGCAACTGACTGAAAAAATGGAAATTTGTTTTTACTATTTCTAGTGTGAACCATGTTTCCACAGGACCAAAATAATGTAGCGATAAAAGATAAAGCAATACCTATGTGTGTATCATCATTTAAATTAAAATTAATTATTTCATGATTAAAAATAATAAAAATTCCTAATCCTCCAAGAAAAGCCGCAAACCATGTAGCTATAGACGCATTTCTTTTAAAAAAAATTTTTTCACCAATAATATTAAATAATAAATTTGCTGAAAAGGCTACACATACCAATCCACTAATTAAGTAAGTATTCGCCAAATAAAAAAAAATATAGTTAAATGAAAATAAGCATCCACCTAGTGTCGCAAACCACAAGTGATAATTTAAAGAATATTTCAATTGTTTTTTAGTAATCAGCAGAATAGAAAAAAAGATAATGCAGGATAGACCCAAACGATAAAAAACAGAAATTATAGGGTCTACATATCCAAATTGAAATTTAATGATGTACCAAGTAGGTGCCCAACATAGTAAAGTGGCAACAAATAAAAAGGCATTTTTCATTATTTTAAGAATGAAATATGCTTTTTTTAAATATAAGTAAAATTATATTTATTTTAAAAAACTGATATAAGAATTGTTAATGAGTCAAAAATACTCCGTTAATGAAATACTTAAAGCTGTAGACAGTATCAATCCATACAAGCCTAGTTCTAAAAAATTTGCTAAAGAAGAAATTCTAGATGCGGTAACAGAATTATACAATTCACAAAACCAAAAACAGACTCAAAATATTAATCATGCAGAATTACAGTCTGACATTTTACCAATTACAAATAAATTAATTGCAAAGCCAAAATTAGAAAAAAAAGAAAAATTTTTTACAAAGCCACTTTTACTGACTAATATAATCAAGTATGAACCCGTCAAAAGTAAGGCACTTTTTTTAAAAAAACTTCATAATTCAAATTTAAAAATTATTGCTATGAAAGTAATGGAGGTAAAAAAAGTTAAATGATTATTAATTGCAAATGTGGAAAATATCAATTTGACGTAAAAAAATCAGACATAGGAACTAGCGGACGAGAAGTGCAATGTGGAATTTGTAATGAAAAATGGTTTTATGGAACTTTTAATTCTACTAAATCTTTAAACCCGCTCGCAAGTTCAAACACGCCTTACAGAACACCAATTTCTCACAAAGTAATATTCTTGTTAATTATCTTTTTTACAGTGGTTGGTGTTTTAGATTTAGCTAAAAAAGTTTTAACTAATACTATTCCAGAATTACAAAATTATTATATTTTAAAAGAGCAAATTGTACTAAAAATTATTACTTTGCTTCAATAGTTCTTTCATGGAAGACATTATTAGTATCGCTGCAAAATCTAAATCTTTTGGCCTAAAAGGAAGGGCTAAATATTCATTCACGTTAAAAAATAAAAATTGTGGCGATGAAATAAATATCGAATTTGATATTAAGGATAATAAGATTGGTAATTTTAGATATGATGGGGAAACTTGCATATATTGCCAAGCCTCTGCTGCATTATTATCTAAAAATACAAGCAAACTTACTATTATCAAACTCCAAAATTTAAAAAATCAAATATATAATTTTTTTAATGGTAAAATTAACAATCAAACACTAGAAATTTTTGATTTTAAACAACTATTAAAAATTGAACATCAACCTCGAAAAGAATGTATAGCACTACCCGTCAACGCAATTTTAAATGCTTTAAAAAAAAATGATTATTAATAAAATTAAATCTAAAGGTGAGGAAATTTCAGTATTGGAAGGAACAGAAAAACTTCAGTATTTAATAGATATTGCTAACGATGCCGGAAAACTGGATGATAAAGACAAAATAGATAAAAATAAAATTATGGGGTGTGCGTCAAATCTTTGGGTTACTGGAGAAATGCAAGAAGGCAATCGCATGATATATCATTTTGATGCCGACGCATTTATTACCAAAGGAACTGCAAAACTTGTAATTGATTTACTTAATCATGAACCAGCATCCGAAATAGCAAAATTAAAAAGGGAAGATTTTAAAGGTTTGGGAATAATTGAGTTACTAACGGCACAAAGACAAAGTGGATTATCTAATTTACTTGAAAGATTAATACAATTGGCTAAAGAAAAAATTAGTTAACTTTAAAACCAGGGGAAGTTAACTCGTACAATCTGCTTAAAGTTCTTTTAAAAGGTTCAATTAATTTCTTTGAGGATGAGAGATTTTCCAAAGATACTTCACAACTAGCCATGAGAGGAATTTTTTTTTCGTATAAAATATCTATCAAAGTTATAAATCTTTGCTGTTCATTTAAATTTTCGTCATTAAAATTTGGAATATTATCGATATTTATAAACGAACAATGATCTGATATTAAAATATAATCCTCTGCCCCCAAATTATCTTGGCACAATTCTTTAAAATCAAATCGAACAATACCTTCGTAATAATGGTTTAAAGAAAAATTTCTACCTTTAACAGTAACAATTTTTTTAGCTAACTTTTTGTCTTTGGTTAACTCTCTAAAAAGCTGATTTACCTTAAAGATATTTTTTTCATCATTAGGGGAAAAAAATCTTTCCAAAGTTTTAATACCAGATTTTCTGTAGTCTTCTTTGATTACCAATTCTTCTTCTACGCAATACTTTTTAATGACTGTAATAAAAGGTAGAAACTGTTCTCTCTGCAAACCATCTTTATACAAATCGTCTATTTTGGTATTGGAACTAAATATAGTCATAATATGTGAATGAAAAATACATTGAAACAACTTTCCAAGAATCATGGCATCTACAATGTTAGTGACCTGGAATTCATCAAAATAAATAATTTTACATTTTTTTTTTAACTGATTAACAAATAGTTCTAATAAATTTTCATTTTTAGCCTTATCTTTATTCGCATGCAAAAAATCATGCACCGTGATCATAAATTCATTAAAATGTAATCTTTGTTTAGGTATCGTTAAAAAATCAAAAAAAAAATTCAATATCATGGTCTTTCCTACACCCACATCACCCTGTAAATAAAAGCCAATTTTTTTTGCTTTAGGAAAAAATAACCTGCTCAAAAAATTAGTATTTCTCGTAATATTTTCATAAAATATTATTAGCTTTTCAATAATTTGAATTTGTTCATGATTTTTTTTTAACCTATATTTTAAACACATGGCTAAAAAAGCTTCTTTCAAAAATTTAATGTGCATTTGTTTTGGTTATTGTATGATATTGTAAATTTAGTCATGAATGATTTAAAAATTTGTCTTATCACTGATCACACAAGTAAAGCTCTTTTGGCAAAAAAACAAATATTAAAATTATATAAAAGTTATTCTTTAAAAAAATGTACTACAATTGTAGTTATTGGTGGCGATGGTTTCATGCTACAGTCTTTAAAAAAATATCATAAATTTAATAAACCTTTTTATGGAATGAACAAAGGTAATCATGGTTTCTTGCTAAATCCTTTTTCTATCAAAAGTTTAAAAGCTAACATCGCTAAAAGTAACAAAATAATTCTACATCCTATTGAAATGACTGTGAGTACACATCGAAGAACTATAAGAAAAAAAATTGCAATAAATGAAGTTTCTATTTTTAGACAAACTAGGCAGGCATCTAAACTAGAAATTAAAATAGATAATAAAATAAGAATTAAAGAACTGATTGGTGATGGAGCTTTGGTCGCCACTCCTGCAGGTAGTACTGCTTATAATTTATCTGCTCGTGGTCCAATTCTAAATTTAGAAAGTAACCACCTAGCGGTTACACCAATCAATCCATTTCGACCTAGAGGATGGAGAGGCGCTATTGTGTCAAATAAATCAAAAATCTTTATTAGGAATTTAGATCCCAAAAAGAGACCTGTGAGTGCAGTAGCAGACAATAGTGAGATTAGAAATGTAAGCAGTGTTAAAATTTATGTCAATCAAGCTATAGGATTTAAATTACTTTATAATAAAAAATTTGGTTTGCAAGAACGAAACCTTGCTGAACAATTTAAATTTTAAAAGACTCTCCGCAACCGCAGCGTTCAGTTTCATTTGGATTATTGAAAACAAATGAAGATGAAAATTTATCTTTTTTATAATCCATGCTCGTTCCTAATAAATACATAATGGCTTTTGGATCTATATAAACTTTGACACCTTGATCCTCGACTATTTCATCAGTTGGATTAGTGACTTTGATATAATTCATTTCATAAGACATTCCTGCACATCCACCCGTCACTACAGAAACTCTTACTCCTTTTACATCGCCCTCTTTGGCATTGGATAATATTTCTTTAATTCTATCCGCAGCGGCCTTGGTAATTGATATTATTTTTGAAGTCATAAATTTACAAGTTTAATTCTAATTTAGCAGACTCTGACATTTTTGTTTTATCCCAAGGTGGATCCCAGACAATTTTCACCACCGCTTCTTCGATTTCAGGAATAGACTCAACAGATCTTTTTACCTCCATGGGTAAAGACTCGGCTACCGGGCAGTGAGGGCTTGTTAAAGTCATATCAATTAAAATTTTTTTATTTTCAATTTTTACATCATAGATAAGACCCAATTCATAAATATCAACTGGGATTTCTGGATCAAAAACTGATTTAAGTTTTTCAACAATCTTATCCATTAAATTTGAGTGATTAGGATCCATTAATTATAATCTTCTATATTAATTTCTTTCACTTTATTTTGAATCGCTATTTCAGCTGTTAACCATGGTAATGTAGCACACTTAATTCGCATTGGAAAATTAGCAATAGACTGAAATGCTTTTAATTTATTGCTATCTAGGACATTTAAAGCGCTACTATTTTCAATATTACTTTGTTTAACAAAATTAAGAAAAAATCGAATAATACTTAACGAGTCCTGCTCTGATTTACCTTTTAAAATCTCGGTCATTACTGACGTCGCAGCGATACAAATAGCACAACCCTCTCCCAAAAAACTTATCTCATCTATATTTTGATTGTTGCAGTTGATGAATATATGAACACTGTCTCCGCAAAGTCTATTAAATCCTACAGTATTTCTGTTATAGACTGCCAACTTAAATTTATTTCTGGGATTTGTACCATGATCAAGAATAAATTCTTGATAAAGATCTTTCGTATTCATTTTATTTTTGAAATATTTTTTGACACTTTTTAATTCCTTCGCACAGCAGATCTATATCTTCTTCGGTATTATAAACTCCAAAAGAAACACGAACAGAGGAATTAATTTTTAACACTTCATGCAAAACTTGGCAGCAATGATGACCGCCTCTAACCGCGATGCCCTCTTGATCTAATATTGTAGAAACATCATGAGAGTGAATTTTGTCTATATTAAATGAAAAAACACCTCCTTGCTGATTAGGCCGCGCTACAATTTTGACTGAATTATTATTGTTTAATTTTTCCAAAGCATATTTCGTCAAATTAGCTTCATGGCTAATGATTTTATTTTTTCCTAATTTATTTATAAAATTAACAGATTCATTTAAAGCAATTACTTCTGCTGTGGGCATAGTCCCAGCTTCCATTTTCCAAACACCTTTAGCGTAGGCAATATCTTTTTTTGACACATAATCAATCATACCTCCGCCTCCCAAGAATGGCTCAAAGCTCTCTAGCCATTTATATTTCAAAGCTAATAACCCTACACCTGTAGGTCCGTACATTTTGTGACCCGAGAATACATAAAAATCACAATCTAATTTTTCTAAATCAACATCTAAGTGTGCAGCACCCTGAGTTCCGTCCACACAAACTGGAATATTATGTTTTTTGGCAATTGAAACTATTTGCTCTAGTGGACTGATTGTACCAGTTACATTAGACATGTGAGTAACACTAATAATTTTAGTTTTAGATGTGATCAAAGACTCTAACTCTTCAATTTTTAAGTTACCATTAAGATCAATTGGTAGAAATTTTATAACAGCGCCAATTTTTTTTCTTAAAAAATGCCAAGGAACATAATTAGCGTGGTGTTCCAGTTCTGTAATGATGATTTCATCATCTTTTTTAATGAATTTGCTTCCAAAACAACTCGCAACTAAATTTAAAGACTCAGTAGCGTTTTTAGTAAAAATAATTTCATAATTAGAATTTGCTCCAATAAATTTTTTTATATTAGTTCTGGTATTTTCGTATTTTTCGGAAGCATTAATGGCCAGTGTGTAAATTCCTCTACCTACATTGGCAAATTCATTACTATAAAACTGACTAACGGCATCAATAACTGATTTTGGTTTTTGAGAGGAGTTTGCACTATCTAAATATACTAAATTTTTACCTTTTACCTTGTTTTTGAAAATAGGAAATTCATCCTTAATATTTTTAAATGTCATCTAGATGATATCCTAGTTTATTATAAAAATAATTTCTAAAATATTTATCACTGATTTTTTCCACCACTTCAGCCAAAAAACCTTTTATCATCATTAGTTTAGCTGCTTGTTCACTTATTCCCCTTGATCTTAAATAAAAAATAGAATTATCATCAATACTTCCGGATGACGATCCATGGGAACACTTCACATCATCAGCATAAATTTCAAGTTCTGGCTTAGAAAAAAACTTAACTGCATCTGACAATAACAAAGCTCTAGACAATTGATAACCATCTGTTTTTTGAGCTTTTGAATCTACGTAGATTTTACCTTGAAAAACTGCATTTGAATTATCATACAAGGCAGACTTTACAAATTGAGAGCTTTTAGTGGATTCTTCATTGTGATTTATTTGTAATTTAATTTCATGATTACAATTATTGTGAAGATATTGAATTGCATTGCAAGACGTACTGGAGTTTTTTCCATTTAAATTAATAACCGTTTCATCTCGACATGAATTAACATCTTCTGAAAAATTAAAATTTTCAAAATAAGCATTTTCATCTAAATTCGCCTTAATAAAATTAAAAATAGTAGAATGCTTATTAAAGGAACTTACATTATATTTTTTTAATGTTGAATTTTTTGCTAAGAAAGCCTCAGTGTTGGAGGTAATTAAAAATTCTCTATCTGAGTCAAATATTGTTTTTTCAAAAATAGTAATATCCGTATTTTCATTAAGTAGAATAAAATTTTTAGAACTATAAAAACTTGAAGAAAAATCTTTAGAATAATAATTGTAAATAACAATTGGCTTTGTTGCGATGAATCCATTTTCAATTTCAATTAAATAACCATTGTTTGCAAATGCATTTGCTAAATTTAAAATAGGATTATCTCCTTCTTTTCTAATTGATTTTAAAAATGCACTGTTTTGCTTAATTGCTATTCCCTTTTCACTAAAATTTTTGCTTATTAAAGTCCCGTCAATAAAAATAATTGCGTAATGATCGAAAGACTCAAACAATTCTTTAGGCAGGTTTTTATTATCGGTACTTTTAAAATTAAAATCAGTAAATTTTTTTAGATCTTTTACTAACGGTGAATATTTCCAATTTTCGTTTTTAATTTCTGGAAAACCTTTCTCATAAAAACGATCAAAAGATTTTTTTCTAAATTCAATATCATCACTACTAGTATGTATTGATTTTATCAAATTATCAAAATTGACTTTTATATTTGTAAGATCTTGCATTTAATTTACATATTTTCCGTAACCCTCATCCTCGAGTTCCAGTGCTAATTTCCAATCTCCTGTTTTTACAATTTTACCGTCTGATAAAACATGAACAAAGTCTGGCTTAATATAATTTAAAAGTCTTTGATAATGAGTAATAACTAAAAAAGATCTCTCAGGACTTCGCAAAGTATTTACTCCATTTGATACGATTTTTAACGCATCAATATCTAATCCTGAATCTGTTTCATCCATGATAACAAAACTTGGTTCTAGTAAAGACATTTGCAAAATTTCATTTCGCTTTTTTTCCCCTCCTGAGAAACCAACATTTAATGGCCTAGCTAGCATTTCTGAGTCAATTTTAAGTTCGTTTGCTTTTTCTTTTACAATTTTTAAAAATTCCACAGCATTTAACTCTTTTTTTCCATTTGCTTTTCGTATTGAATTTAAGGATGTTCTTAAAAAATTATTGGTAAAAACTCCTGGTATTTCAATTGGATATTGAAAAGCTAAAAAAACTCCTTCTTGAGCTCTTTCTTCAGCATTTAACTCTAAAAGATTTTTTTTATTAAACCTAATCTCACCTGCAAGATGATAACCTTCTTTTCCAGATAATGCGTAGGATAAAGTACTTTTTCCTGAACCATTTGGACCCATAATTGCATGAACCTCACCTTTGCCAATACTAAGGTTTAAATCTTTAAGAATTTCTTTTTCACCAACACTGGCTTTTAAATTTTTAATTTCAATCATTAACCCACACTACCTTCTAAGCTAATACCCACTAATTTTTGAGCCTCTACTGCAAATTCCATAGGAAGTTGCTGCAAAACTTCTTTACAAAATCCATTTACAATTAAACTAACAGCCTCTTCTTGATTTAAACCTCTTTGTCTACAATAAAATAGCTGATCATCACTAATTTTAGATGTGGTTGCTTCGTGCTCTATTTCAGAGGAAGAATTTTTATTTTCAATATAAGGAACGGTATGAGCTCCACATTTGTTTCCAACTAATAAAGAGTCACACTGAGTATAATTTTTAGATCCTGTAGCTTTAGGATGAATACTAACCATTCCTCTATATGTGTTATCTGCATGACCTGCCGATATACCCTTGGAAATAATTTTACTTTTAGTATTTTTGCCTAAATGAATCATTTTAGTTCCGGTGTCGGCCTTTTGATAATTATTAGTAATTGCTACTGAATAAAATTCTCCTTGAGAGTTATCACCTTGCAAAATACAACTTGGATATTTCCAGGTTATAGCAGATCCAGTTTCAACTTGTGTCCAGGAAATTTTAGAATTTCTACCTCTACAAGCTCCTCTTTTAGTTACAAAATTATATATTCCTCCTTTTCCCTCTTTATCTCCAGGATACCAATTTTGTACGGTAGAGTATTTAATTTCCGCATCATCTAATGCTACTAATTCAACATTTGCAGCATGCAATTGATTCTCATCTCTCATAGGAGCGGTACAACCTTCTAAGTAACTCACATAACTACCCTTATCGGCAATTATTAAAGTTCTTTCAAATTGACCGGTGTTGGATGCATTAATTCTAAAATATGTAGAAAGTTCCATCGGACATCTAACTCCGGGTGGAATATATACGAAAGAACCGTCTGTAAAAACTGCTGAATTTAATGTAGCAAAAAAATGATCAGACATCGGTATCACTGATCCTAAATATTTTTTTACCAATTCTGGATGTTCCCTAGTAGCTTCAGAAATAGAACAAAAAATTACACCAATTTCATTTAATTTTTCTTTAAAAGTAGTTGCAACAGACACAGAGTCAAATACAGCATCGACAGCAATCCCTGCTAATTTTTTTTGCTCTAACAAAGGTATACCGAGTTTCTCATAAGTTTTTCTAATTTCAGGATCAATATCATCAAGTGATTTTGGTCTATTTTGTAAACTTTTAGGAGCAGAATAATAATACAAGTCTTGATAATTAATTTTTGGATACTTTGGTTTTTGCCAATCAGGCTCTTGCATAGATTGCAATCTTTGAAAAGCTTTCAATCTCCAATTTAGCATCCATTCTGGCTCATCTTTTTGTTTAGAAATAAAACGAACTGTTTCCTCTGAAAGACCTTTGGGAACCTCAATAGTTTCTATGTTAGTTACAAAGCCCTGAGGGTATTCAGAACCATGATTATAATTTTTAATAAACTCTTGGCCGTTACTCATAAAATATTACAATTGTTGTTAACAATGGCTTAATCGCCAATGATTTATAAGATATTTTTTACCTTAATAAGTTAACTTATGATATAAGCATTTTTCAAATTAATTCAATTACCCTTAATGAAGTACAATAACGCAGAAATTTTTATAAATGGCCCTGATGGAAAACTAGAGGCCAAGTATATACAAAGCAAAAAAGATAATGCTCCTATCGCACTAATTCTACATCCTCATCCCGAATACGGCGGAACCATGAACAACAGAGTGACTTACAATGCATTTCATACATTTTTACAAAATGAATTTTCTGTATGCAGATTTAATTTTAGAGGTGTGGGAAAAAGTGAAGGAAAATTTGATAATGGTTTAGGTGAACTATCAGATGCAGCAGCAGCACTAGATTTTATTCAAAGAAGCAATCCTAACTCAAATGAAAGCTGGGTAGTTGGATTTTCTTTTGGTGCTTTAATTTGTATGCAACTTCTAATGAGAAGACCTGAGATTTTTAGATTTGTATCTATTTCTCCTCAGCCTAACATATTTGATTTTAACTTTTTAGCTCCATGTCCTACTTCTGGATTAGTGATACATGGAAATCAGGATCAGCTAGTTACAGCAGAATCTATGAAAGGATTAAAATCTAAACTAACCAACCAAAAAAAAATTGCAGTAGATTTTGTTGAAGTGAAAGGTGCAGATCATTTCTTTTTAAATAAAGATAAAGAACTAATTAAATCATTAGATACTTATATTAAAAAAGAATCTAGATTTTTTTAAACTTATAAATTTCCCCGCCAGAAATATTTTTACTTACCCCTGTGGTAGTTTTAAAACTAATAGGTAGTTTAAGCAAAGACCTAACAGCCAGATACGCAAAAGCTTGTGACTCGATAAAATCTCCATTAATTTTTTTTACATCAAGATCTATAATAGATACCTTGGCATTTCTTTTAATGATGCTCATCAAAAATAAATTTTTTCTTCCACCTCCACCAAAGTAAACACTATTAATTTTTTTGTACTTTTTAATTGTATTTAATATTAGGTAGGCAGTTAGATAAGAAAGTGTTGCTGCTCCATTATTAACATTATACCCTCTTAGTTCTGAAATATTAAAATCACCTGTATCAAAAGAATTATTATTATTTTTCAAATACTCTAAACGATCTATAAAATTATTAATCCAGTTTAAATCTGGTTTACCTTTTTTAGAAATACTTCCGTTCTTATCAAAATTTTTTCCAGTATTCTTAAAAATCCATTCATCTAATAAACAATTTCCTGGCCCAATATCACTAGCATAGATTGAGTTTTTGCTAAGATAAGTAAAATTTGAAATTCCTCCAATATTAATAAAAAGACATGATTTTTTTTCGTTAATATTTTTTTTGAGAACTTTGTGATAAACAGGAATTAACGGTGCCCCTTGACCTCCGTGATTAATATCATTTTTTCTAAAATTAAACGCTACATCAATTTTCAATATTTGTTTCAGCAAATCAGGATTTCCTAATTGTAATGAAATTTTTTTTTTTGGATTATGAAATACTGTAATGCCATGAAAACCAATAATATCGATTTTTTTTTTGTAAATAGAGATCATCTGAGTAATAGCTTTCGCATGAATCATGGTGATTATTCTGCTTAAATTTTGAAAAGATTGTGAGGATGATATTTGATGGGGATTAAAGGAATGTATTTTTTTTTTAAATTTTTTTAACAAAAGTTTAGTTTTTTGATCAAAAGGATAATAATAATCTTTTTCTAAACTAACTAATTGCTTTCCATTCGTCCTAATAATAGACAAATCAATACCATCAAAAGAAGTGCCGCTCATTGTTCCTAAGGTAGTATAAAATTTTTTCATAAATTTTATTTTAAAATAGTTTAATATTGTATAATAATCCAATAAAACACGCCTTTATAAATGAATAAAAACCTTTTAACAGAATTTAAAAATCGAGGTTATTTTTTTCAATGTACGAATGAACAATATTTAGAAAAAATACTAGAAAATAAAAAAATATCTTTTTATATCGGTTTTGATTGTACAGCACCTAGCTTGCACGTTGGTAGTTTAATACAAATAATGTGTTTACGATTATTTCAAAAATATGGCCACACTCCTATTGTGTTACTTGGTGGTGGGACTACCATGGTTGGCGACCCTTCAGGAAAAGAAGAATCAAGAAAAATATTATCTGAAAATGAAATTAAACATAATATAAAAAAAATTAAAAGTATTTTTACTAAATTTCTTGATCACTCTACAAAAAATAAGGTTATTTATGTCGATAACAAAAAGTGGCTATCAAAATTAAATTACATTAAATTTTTACGAGACTATGGAAAACATTTTTCAATAAATAAAATGTTAACTTTCGATAGTGTTAAACTTCGATTAGACAGAGAGCAATCTCTAAGCTTTCTAGAATTTAATTACATGATTTTACAAGCCTATGATTATTTAGAGTTATACAAAAAAAACAAATGTATCCTACAAATTGGAGGATCTGATCAATGGGGAAATATTGTAAATGGAGTTGAATTGATCAGAAAAGAAGCTCAAGAAGAAGCTTTGGGACTCACTACTCCGCTCATCACCACTTCTCAAGGAACTAAAATGGGAAAAACAGAAAAAGGTGCTGTATGGTTAGACGAAAACTTAATTAGTAGTTATGATTATTGGCAATTTTGGAGAAATACAGATGACCGAGATGTTATAAAATATTTATTGCTATTTACTGAATTGAAAACTGAGGAAATTAATGAATATAAAAATTACTCTGGAAATAAATTAAATGAACTAAAAATTTTATTAGCAAATGAAGCTACTAGCATTCTACATGGAAAATTAGCTGCTAAAAATGCTGAAAAAACATCTTTTGAAACTTTTCAAAATCGCTCTACCGGAGATGACTTACCTAGTACTAATATAAAAAAAGTAGAAATTGAAAAGGGAATATTATTTAAAGATCTATTATTGCAAATTCAATTTGCTAATTCGGGAAGTGATTTTAAAAGAAATCTCATAAACAGTGCTTATAGAATCAACAATCACATCGAAAATAAGGATGACAAAAAAATTTCTTTAATGGACGTAATTGATGGCCAAATAAAAATTTCTTTTGGAAAAAAGAAACATCACGTAATTAAAGTTATTTAGATCCTGACTTAAATAAATCTAAAAATCTTTGGACAAATCGTGGTGTCAAAGTTCTAATCGGATTCACTACTGTTTTTAGTGCTTCTGGCTGACCTTTTATTTTAAAACTTGCCCCAAAAACGCCGTCTCCTTGTTTGCCCGTAATTATTTTTCCTAATAATGGTATTTGTTTAATAATATTATTCACCAAGTATGCAGGAACTAAATTACCTTCGATGCTCACAAAACCATCTTTTTGAATGCTTCCTTCAAGCGTAAAACCAAGTGAATCCCCGGTTCCGTAAGCATCTTTAATACTTAATACCTCATCTATCGTACTAAATTCTAAATAAGATTTATCAAAATAAACTCCCTTACCCGACAAAGTATCAATTATGCCAGTAAAAGAAGTGAGAGACAAAAGATTGGCAAGTATAGGCATTTCTTTGACATAAAATTTGGAAAGGGTAACTTTAGTTAGGCTATGTTTATTAGCAATTTTTTCTGATACAAAATTTAATTTACCATTGGTAAAACCTTTGGCAAAATTTAAACCCAAAAGAAAAGGCTTAGATTTATCAGAAACAAGTTTTGTTTCTAAATTATTTTTTTTATTTTTGCTTATTTGAATAGAAGCTGTCTCGGTATTACTAAATGATCCAAATGCATTTAAAAACTGATATTCTGCTTTTTGCATTTTGGCTGAGAGCACAAATTCATTTAAAGTGTCTGTATCTAAATAAACCTTTTTGATTTTAGCATTGATATCAGCACTAAATTTTTTTGAAATTACATCTTCTTCTGATTTAATTTTGGTTAAAGATTTTACAAATTCTGTAAGATCAATTTGGTCGCCATCAATTCTAACTAAATTTTTATTTTTATTTACAGAAAAAAAATTTTTAGGTGTTTTTACTTTTAAATTATTAAAATTTTCAATTTCATAATTAGAATTAAGTATAAAATTATCAAAATTTATTTCTGAATCTTTGCTTGTGTAGATTAATTTAGAAATATTTATCAAACCCTCTTTTTTTGTATCTAACAAAAATTTGAGATTTGCTTTTTCATTATTAGTTTTTTTATAATTTATATCTTGTAAAAAAATGTTTGATTTTTCTAAATCTAAATTACCTTCAAAAACATTAAAACCTTTGCTGTTATTAATATTTATTTTAAAGCCAACTGGTCCATTAATAAATTTAGATTTAATAAGTTGATTAAGGTCCGCTGTGTCTAAAGAGCCTGAAAAATTACTTATAAAATTTGCTGAATCGATATTTTTAGAAAAATCAAAATTTATTGATTTATCATTTAATAGAAAAGATCCTTTAGTATTAATATTTTTTCCTACAAAAGTTGAAATTGAATTTAATTTTGTAACTATCGATTTATTTTTAGATTTTCTGTCGAAGTAATATTCAAAACTTCCATTAATAGTTTTAATTTGGCTATTACTGACTAATTTTTGTATAGAAAAATCTTTAGAAATAATTGCATCTAGCAATATATCAATGTTTAGATCACCTTTTAAACTATCAACTTCTTTAGGTATGATATTATTAGTCAAATCCTTAAATTCCTTTAATTTAGTTAAATAATCTATTTTTCCATTAACAAATATTTTACTAGACACCGATATTTCATTGATATTAGACGCGTTGATAATAATTTTAGATTGTTTGATGTCCAAATCAGCTACTTTGCCACTATCAATCGCAATACTAAGTACTGAATTTTCATATTCAAATTCTGCTTTAACAGAAGAGGCGAATGGAAAGTTTTCATAAAATTGAATGGTAGAATCTCTTATCAATCCCTTAAATTTACTTTTATGGATTTCGTCAAAGTCTAGATCCACATATCCTTCAATTGTTCCGTTTAAAATTTTTTTAGATAAATTAAAAATTTTCTCATCTGTTTCTTCTAGCAAAGAAGAAACAGAAGAAATTTTGGTCGTATCTAACTCAACATAAACCGATTTAATCGAATATTTTTTTCTTAGTGATGATAATAGATCTAGATCTACTTTTGTATCCTTAATATTTATTTTTCTTTTCTTAAAATAAAGTTCAGGTTCGTTTAATTGTAACTTTACGCTAAATGATTTTATATTTAAGGATATTCTTGTATCTTTGAAATTAATTTGTGAACCTAAAAATTTTTGCTCTATTTTTTCTTTAATAATATTATTTAAATAATTAGTATTAAATCCATTTAATAAAAACAAAAAACCCATGAATAACAAAACAAATATTAATGAAAAAAAGTTCACTATTCTCATAATTTATAAAGAGCTTCCTTCAAAAATGGATCTATGTCACCATTTAATATTTTTTTAGGATCACTATGTTCTAATCCAGTTCTATTATCTTTTACCATTTGATAAGGTTGCAACACATAAGATCTAATTTGATGGCCCCAACCTATTTCAGTTTTATTCATCTCAGCTGATTTACTTTCATTTTCTTTTTTTTGCATTTCAAGTTCATATAGTCTTGCTTTAAGCATATTTATTGCTGTTTCTTTATTTTTGTGTTGTGAACGTTCATTTTGACATTGTACAACAATATTAGTTGGTTGATGAGTAATTCTTACAGCGCTGTCTGTGGTATTAACATGCTGACCACCTGCACCACTAGATCTATATGTGTCAATCCGCAAATCTTTATCATTAATCACTATATCAATATTTTCATCTACAACTGGATATACCCAAACACTTGCAAAACTTGTGTGTCTTCTTTTGTTTGAGTCAAACGGAGATATTCTGACTAATCGATGGACACCTGACTCATTTTTTAAAAAACCATAAATATATTTACCCTCAATTTTTATAGTAGTAGATTTTAAACCAGCTTCCTCTCCTTTGGTTTCACTTATCAAATGATACGAAAACTCTTTTTTTTCAGCCCACTTAACATACATATTCCTTAACATTTCAGCCCAATCCTGACTTTCTGTTCCTCCAGCTCCTGCATGAATCTCCACATACGCATCAAGTTCGTCATTTTTTTTGGACAAAAAACAAAACAATTCAATCTCTTTAATATTTGAAGCAAGAATAGACAAATTTTTTTGAATTTCACTATCCAAACTATCATCATGCTCTTGTAAATTTAGATCTATTAATTCTTTAATATTAAAAAGCTCATCTTTATATGAATAATAATCATTTAAAATTTTTTCTAAATGTTTTTTTTCTTTTATAACAATTTGTGCTTTATTGTTATCATTCCAAAAATTATCTTGATTAATTACTAGATTAATTTCTTTTAATTTATTTTCGCAGTTATTTTTGTCAAAGATAACTCCATATTTTGGATATGGATTTTTCTAAATCTGATATAATTTTTTTTTGTTCAAACATCATTAATAAATTGTACTTAGTTTTTGGTTTAAATCTATTAATTTATCCTTTGGAAATTCATTTAGTTTAAAACTTTCTAGTAATGTGTTTGTTTTTTCATTTTTTTGTAATAATCCAGTTGTCATATTTATGTTTGCTAAATTAATACTTGAAGGCACTTTAAAAAAAGAAGAAATATCCTTGCTTGGCAATTGTTTAACAATTTCTTCAAACACTGGGAGTGCAGCTTTTGCTCCTGTTTCAAATTTTCCCAATGTTTTAGGTTCATCAAAACCCACATAAACTCCAATTACTAAATCTGGCGTAAAACCTATAAACCATGCATCCATATTATTATTAGTTGTTCCTGTTTTTCCTGCGAGTGGAATTTTTAGATCCTTCATTTTTTTTGCAGTACCTCTATCAATTACACCTTCTAAAATAGAAACTACCTGAAAGGAAGTTGCATCAGTTAAAATTTTATTTTCAGTATTCACAATTTTAGGAAATTCTTTAGGATTTTGTGATATTTCTTCACAACCTTCACATCTGTTATTTTGTTTTTTATAAATTACTTTTCCATTCTCATCTTGAACAAGATCTATTAACGAAGGTTCAATCATTTTTCCTCCATTTACAAAAATTCCATAAGCATTCACTAAATTTAATAAAGTCGTTTCGCCAGCACC
>Ga0222714_10003140_pt1 | contig 17031 bp, 27 predicted proteins | sample C33_3DmetaG_FD_165048 | JGI IMG/M metagenome (GOLD analysis project Ga0222714, IMG submission 165048) | Estuarine water microbial communities from San Francisco Bay, California, United States - C33_3D | ecosystem: Environmental > Aquatic > Marine > Unclassified | place: USA: California...
GTCCAGTTGGCGACGTCGTTGCTTATAGTGCAGACCTACAAGTAACTGGCGACGTAACACGTGGAACTCACTAAGAAATTTTAGAGAAAGAACACAATGAGTGAATTTTTAGATATAAATAATATAAGTAAATTGCCTGACGTTCCAATTAAGGAAATAGAAATTCCTGAGTGGAAAACCAAAGTTAAGGTAAAGGGCTTATCGAAGAAAATGCAAGTTGAACTTGCGCGTATATCTGGTGCAGAAAACACGGACGCTTTTGATTATCAAAAAGCATTATTAAAAGCTTCCGTAGTTATTCCTGTTCTTGATGATGAAGCTATTGACAAGCTTTATGAAAAAGACGCAACAGTAATTGATAAGTTATTTGTTGAAATAGCAAGCCTTAATGGGATTGGCGGTGAGGTTCAAGAGGAAATCTTGAACGAATTTCAAGAACAATAACGAACTCGCGTTTCGTTTTCGGTTAGCCCGTGACTTATGTATGACGGTAGGCGAATTATCTACTACAATGTCATCATACGAGTTTTCACAATGGGTAGCTTTCTACTTATGGGAACAACAAGAACAAAATAAACAAATAGCTATGGCGCAAGCCGAAGCTAAAAAGAGGAAATAGTTTATGGGCGCTGGTGCTGACTTAATAATAAGAATCGTCACTAAAGGTACTCAACTTGCTAAATCACAATTAAATAGTTTAGGCAAAGAGGGTGCTGAACTTGGCGGTAGTATGTCCAAGCTAGCCAAATTTGGTATAGCTGGTGTTGGCGTTGCATTAATTGGTGTGGCTAAGGGTATTTCCGCTTCCCTATCTGCCTTTAAGGAATTTGATAGTAAGCTTACGCAATCTCTTGCGATTATGGAAACTACCGAAGCTCAACAACAAGCTATGATTCAAGCTACAAGAGATGTAGCTATGGAAACTACCATTAGCGCTAATGAAAGTGCTGAAGCTTATTTCTATCTTGCTTCTGCTGGTTTAGACGCTGAACAATCTATCTCTGCACTTCCGCAGGTCGCTAAATTTGCACAAGCAGGTATGTTTGATATGAGTACTGCTACTGACTTAGCAACTGACGCACAATCTGCTCTCGGTCTTACTGTTAAAGACGCTACACAAAACTTAGAAAACTTAACCCGCGTAACTGACGTCTTAGTAAAAGCAAACACATTAGCTAACGCAACTGTTCAACAATTTTCAGAAGCTCTTACTAACAAAGCAGGTTCAGCCTTAAAGGTAACTAACAAAGATATAGAGGAAGGTGTTGCGGTACTTGCAGTATTTGCAGACAAAGGTGTTAAAGGTGCTGAAGCTGGTGAAAAATTAAATCAAATTCTTAGAGATGTTAGCCGTGCCGTTAAGAAAAATGAGGACGCGTGGAGAGCAAGTGGAATTGTTGTAACTGACGAAACTGGAAACCTATTGCATATTTCTGATGTTATTGCAAATCTAACTGCTGGTATGGACGGTTTAAGCGATACACAAAAAGCTGGTTTGTTAGACCAGTTAGGATTGAATAGAGGTGTCGCTGACGGTATTAAAATACTTGCAGGTTCAGAGGAACAAATAAGAGCATACGACGAAGCATTGCGTGAGGCTTCTGGAACAACCGCAGAAATTGCAGAAAATCAAATGGACACATTACAAGCTCAATTAGATGTTTTGCATAATAAGTGGCAAATACTTTTAACTGATATTGGTTCTGACTTTGAGCCTACTGCTCGTGCTACTGTCGGATTCCTAGATAGAATCATTACAAAAATTATTGAACTTAGAGAAGTAACTGATAATGATGTAGACGCTATACGCAAATATACTTTAGTCTGGCGTGATGTTCAAACTCAATATGGCTACACAACTTTTGCAACTAAACAACTTGTACGTGTTTTGCACGATAGCGAGAAATCACACGACGACGAACGTGACGCTATTGAGGAATATACTTGGTCTTTATATAAAAATAGCAAAGCTATTGACGAATCGGCTGAAGCTGGACAAAACTTAATTGATACACAAACAATGATAGACGACCTTATCGGTGATACACAATATACCGTTGCAGAATTAACTTCACTCTTTGAGGAAAACGGTATAGCTATGGACGAGAACGCAGAAAAAGCTATAGATTTAGCAAAAGCTTATGAGGACGAATTGCTTGACGGAATTGAATCTGTTCTTGACGCTATGGAAGCATTAGAGGATAGGCAAGATAGAATTAACAAAGCTGAAACGGCACGTAATAAAGCTTTGAAAAAACAAACTGAAGCTACCAATGAAGTTGCTAAAGCACAAGAGAATTTAAACAAAGTTCAAAACGCTGAAAAAGCATTTATAGCTCGTCGTGATTTTGCACTTAAACAATTACAAAAATCAAAAGAGGAAAGTAAGAAAGTAACTGCCGAGGAAGAATTGGCTATACTTGAACAAACAAAAACTGTTAATGAACTTACTGACGCACAAGACGGCTCTAGGGAAAAAGAACTTGAATTACAAATTGCTAAAGCTCGTTTAACTGAACTTACTGAAGCAAGTACTTCTGCTACTGATAATGAACGTCAAGCCCAAAATGAATATCAAAGAACTTTAGACGAACTTGAAAAACATTATGAAGATGTTGAAAGAGCGCAACAACAAGTAACTGTTGCTAAAGAACGTGAAACTGAAGCTATTGCTAAAGTTCGTGAGGAACAAGAAAAACTTAATAAGCTAACTGAACAATCGTTAAAAAATACTTTGGAATATGCAAAACTTCAAGACGACCTCAATCAAGCTTTAGAGGAATTTGGTAAAGGAACTAAAGGTTATAATGACGCTCTTGAAAAAATGGCGCAACTTACTGGCGTAAAAGTAACTGATATGATGAAAATGTATGACGCATTATTTGCAAAAGCTTCACAAGTTGGCTTAGATGTTGGTACTGGTGTTGTTGGCGACGGTGCTGGTGGCGGTGGCGGTGCTGGTGGAACAAAATTTCCAGCAAGTGGTGGCGCGTTTGTTCCTACTTCTACCGATATTGGTGGCGGTTTATTACAACGTAATCTTGGTGGCGGTCAAACTCTTATAACTGTTAATACTGGAACTTCTTTATCAACCGCAAGTGATATACAAGAAGCCGTTGCTAAAGCTTTACAAGAGGGTGCTAGGCGCGGTATTAACGTGGCTTTCTAATGTCTATTGCTTTTGATACTAATGTTGATTTAACTGTAGAAATTGGTTTTGATTCTAACCCTTTTGACGCTTCGCAAACTTTTACTGATATAAGTGCCTACGTTAGACAATTTACAACTAAAAGAGGTAGAACAAATGAATTAGGTCAATTCGTTGCTGGTACTTGTTCTTTACTTTTATCAAATGCGGATAATAGATTTAATCCAAACAATACTGCTAGTCCGTATTATAATTCTGTTCTTGGCGAAACTAAAATACAACCTTATAAAGTTGTAAGGATAACTGCTACGTATAACTCTGTTGATTATCCAGTTTATTATGGATTCTTAGATACAATACCCGTAAGCTATCCAGCAATCGGCGCTGACTCTGTTGTTCAATTTAATTGTATTGACGCTTTTAAGATATTTAATGCACAAACATTAGAGTCATCTGGTTGGCTTTTGGGCGACGGTGGGTTTTCTGAATTAGGTATATCTACTTCTTTTACTTATGCTGATGTTCAAGAATTATCGAGTGAAAGAGTTTCACGTATCTTAAATGTAATTCAATTTCCGTCTGCCTTACGCGATATTAATATTGGCGTTCACGAAGTTCAATCCCAAGATGTAAATAGCGACGTATTGGGTGCTTTACGAAGTTGTGAAGTTGCAGAGAACGCACAATTTTTTATAGCTAAAGACGGTAAAGCTACTTTTAGAAATCGTGATTATAAACTTTCAAATACAAAAGCTATTGATGTACAAGCTACATTTTCTAATGACGGTTTGAACTTGCCTTATCTTGATGTGAAAACTTCTTTTGATGTTAATGAGGTTTATAACGTTTATAAATGGACGCGCTCTGGTGGAACTGAACAAAGTGTTAGTGACGCAACTTCTGTTCAAAAATATAGACCAAGAACAAATACACAAACAACAATTAATACAACTGACGCTGACGTTCATAGTATTATTGAACAAAAGTTAAATGAAACTGCTATACCTATTGTTCGTATTGATTCTCTTGTTGTTAATCCTCGTCAAAATGTATCAATATGGGAAAAAGCTTTAGGTTTAGAATTTGGCGATAGAATTTCTGTCAAGATTGTAAATCCCGATACTTCAAGTTATACTGATGAATTATGGATAGAAAGCATTAGTCATAATGTCAATGCTTCTACTCAGAGTTGGTCTTGGTCGCTTACTCTAAGCCCAGCAGGTTCATCTGGTTGGATATTAGGACAAGCAAAACTTGGCGAGGGAACAAGACTTGTATATGCATAGAAAGAGGTTTAATTAATGGCTGGAGCAGGTTTTAAAACTTGGGCTACAGGCGATTTAGTAAATGCGTCTGATTTTAATACATACGTTCAAGAACAAGTTGTTATGGTGTTTGCTGATTCGTCTGCCCGTGATTCTGCAATAACAAGTCCAAGCGAGGGTATGTTCGCATTTTTAAAAGATACTGATACACTTACTTATCACAACGGTTCTACTTGGGGAAGTTTTATTGGCGAGGGCGATATTACCGCAGTTAATGCAGGTTCAGGTATGTCTGGTGGTGGAAGCTCTGGCGCAGTAACTCTTAACGTAGATGTCAATGGACAAACTTCTGCTACGGTTGCAGGTGGCGACGAAGTTATTATTGGCGACATAAGTGATAGTAATAATATTAAAAAAACTACGGCACAAGATATTGCAAACTTAGCACCCGCAGGCGCTACAGTTGGATTAATATTGGCTTTAGGATAGAGAGGATAAAATGGCGGAAGCATATAAAAACGCATATTTAGATGTAACTTCATCTGCGCAAACTTTATACACTAATTCAAGTGGTGGTTCTGGTATTGTTGTAACTCTAAGAATTACAAACGTAGACGGCGCAACTGATGACACTATTACTGCTGATGTAATTGATAGTGCTAGTGGTAATGCAAGAATTGCATATACATTAAGCGTTCCAGCAGATACTACTGTTGAACTTGCAGGAACTTCTAAAATATTTTTAGAGAACGGCGATTATATACAATTAACTGGCGGTAATGCTAGTGGCGACTTAGAGGCATTTGCAAGTATTTTAGAAATAACCTAAAGGGGTAATTATGCCGTATGGTTATTTAGGACAAAATACACCAAATCAAACTGTATCTAATTCAGGTGTCTTTTCTATTTCTGATGTAGCTAGTTTAGAAAAACAGGGTAAGTTTGGTGGTAGCTTAGAACTTATTGCTGAACAAACTGCAAGTAGTGATAGTGCTATAGACTTTTTATCAATTCAAGAAGATGTTTATGATGTACATTTATTGCAAGTTAATAATTATCAAGCAAACATAGATAACACAATTTTAACTATAAAACTTTATGAGAGTGGTGTATTAGAAACTGCAAGTGTTTATCAAGTTGCAATTATGGGTCAAAGGTCAGACCCAGCTGGAAATAATGAATATAAATCTACTGCTAGTAGTAATGGTGTTGCAAATATTGGAAGTGGTATAGATAATGCAGTTTCAGCTTCAGCTAATGGTTATTGCTATTTGTATAATCTAGGAGATGTTACTAAATTTAGTTTTTCTAGCTTTCATTGGATTTATATTTATTATACAGTAACTGAATTAGCTGAAATGAATTTTGGTGGTGGTGTTTTACCACAAGCAAGTATTGTTAATGGATTTAGAATTTCAGCAAATGCAGGTACTTTTTCAGGAAACTTTAAATTGTATGGGGTTAAACAGATTTAGTATGAGTGCTTTAAGATTTATTAATGAAACTACAGGAACTTCAACTTCTAGTTTTCAAGTAACAGATATTTTTAGTAGTGATTTTGATATATATAAATTAGTAGTAGATAGATTAGATTTAGGTAATGCAAATTATGCAAGAATAAAATTTATTAATAGTTCAGGAAGTCTTATAACAGGTGGATATGAAACTGCTTTTCTTGATTTAACTTCTTATGCAGTTTATGCAGAAAATAGGGCAACTAATCAAACAGATTTAGCTTTAGGATATGCAGGTGGAACTACTACTGCTTGGGGTGGTGGTTTTGTTATTTATGTTTTTAATCCTTATCAAAGTTCAACATATACTTTTGTTGAATTTGAAAGTAGCACTAATATTTCTGCAAATTTTGTTGGTAGCAAAGGAATTGGATTATTAGAAACTCAAGTATCAGTAACAGGTATTGAATTTCATTTAGCAAGTAGTGGTATTTATGACAATATCAGACTAAGAACTTATGGACTAAGGGTAGATAATGGGTAAATTAGTACAAGTAAATACTACAACAATAGTAAGTCCTAGTGCAACAGTAACCTTAACAGGCATAGATACAGATGATGTTTATATGGTTACTTATTCTAATGTATCATTTTCAGGTGCAGGGGAATTATTTATGCAGGTTACTTCAGGAAGTCCTGCAACACCTGTTACTTCTACAACTTATAATGAAGCAAGAATTGGTTTGTTTGCTGATACAACTTATCAAAGAACAGGTGGAAATCAAAATAAAATTGGTATGTCATCAGGTATAGCAGATACAACAACAGGTAGTTCTACAAGTGCAATTATTTATTTATATAACTTTAATAATTCAAGTGAATATAATTTTGGAATTTACAATACTATTTATAGAGATACATTAAATAGGTCAAGAGGTTTTAGTGGTGGATTTTATCAAAGAACTGCACAAGCAACTAATGGTGTTCACTTTTTAAATGCAAGTTCAGTTAATTTTACAAGTGGAACATTTACATTATATAAGGTGTTATAGATGAGTGATAAAAGTAATAAGTATGGATATGTAGGGGTAGATATACCTGCACAAAGTTTTGGTGCAAACAAAGGTGTATTCAATCCTGCTGAAATAAATGAACTTTATCATAATAGAAAATGGACAACAGTTGGTAATATGGAATTAATAGGAACTTATAGTGCGACTAATCTTGGTGTAGGTTCGGCATTAGAAATTCCTGATATTCAAGTAGATAAATATGATGTACATTTTGTAACAGTTTCAGATTTTAGAGCAGTAAGTGCTTCTTCTAGTGGAACTTTACATTTTATTTCAGGTGGAACAAAAATTACTACAGGAACATACGCATACTCATACGCTAATATGGACAATTCTTATTTAACTTTAACTGAAAGTTATAGCACTTCAGGAACAACAGCTGGAGTAACATTCCCTTATGACCCAGCAGTTTCAAGAAATGCTATGTTTTGGATATATGACGCAGGTAGCGAGGACAGATACACTTTTGTAGATTTTGGTTATCCAACAATGAATAATGGTAGAAACAATATGCACTTTGGTACAGGTGTTTGGTATGGTGGATATAGAGTTGAAGGATTTGCAATTACTATTGGTAGTGCTTTATCAGATATTGGTGCAGTTTCAGTTTATGGTATGAGGTCTTTTTAATGGCTACTAATTATAGAATTATAAAGAAACAAGAATTTACTGATGTAACTTCAGTTGATATTACAAATATTTTTAATGAAAATTATGATGTTTATAAAGTATGTATGGTCGGTGGTGGATTAGCAGGTTATGGTTATTTAAGATTTTTAGATAGCAGTTCAAATCCAATTACAACTGCAAACTATCAACACGGATTTTTACAAATGAAAATGAACTCAGCTTGGACACAAACATTTAATACTTATAATTATTTACCATTTGTATTTGCTGAAAGTCCAACAGGTAATAATCCAAATGGATATAATGAAGCAGTATTTTATAGTCCTTATGATAATACTAGGTGGACAGTAGTTGAAGCAAGTAGTAGAAGTTTTGTAAGTACTACTGCATTTAGAGGTGGAACTTCAGTAGGTGCTTTAAGAACAACAGATAGAATTACAGGAATACAAATGTATAGTAATTTATCTAATTACTTTTCAGGACAAATAATAGTTTATGGTGTGAGGTTGTAATGTCAGGTAGTTTAGTTTTATTGGATAGTGTTACGGCAAGTAATGATACTTCAATTATTTTAAGTGGAATAGATAGCACCTATGATGTTTTTCAAGTTGTAGTTAGTAATGCAGTTCATAGTACAGGCGATTACGATAAGTTTAGATTTACTTCAGGAAGTCCTGCAACACCAGATACAACTGCAAAATATGATAATGCTTACTATGTTGTAAGAGGTCTTGGTGCTTTTTATTATAATCTTGTAAATGACCAAACTTACACATACATTAGTCCTTATACAAAAGGTAATGGCTCAAATGATATTACAAATTTAACAATGCACATATTTTGTGCAAACATAAGTACGCAAGGAACTTATGCATATTGGGAAGAAGCAAGTATTTCTAGTCCAAGCGAACAGGCAATACAAACTAGAGGAAGTACAAGACACCAAACTTATCAAACAATGAACGGTGTTAATTTTTTTATGGACACAGGAAGTTATACTTCAGGCGAATTTAGATTATACGGACTTAAAAAATAAATATATAGTAAGATAGGAGAGATATGGCAACATTAGAAGAACTAACGGTTATTGCAACTCAAGAAATTGAGGACGCTAAACCTTTATACAAACAAGTTAATAATGAAAGATTGGAATTTTCGCAGAGCGATTACGACCAAGCAATTATTGATTTAGCTAACTCTAAATGGAACGACCAACAATTCGGTTATATTCAAGCTAGACAAGAAGCATACGGAAGTATTGCAGAACAACTTGATATGATGTATTGGGATTCTGTTAATGGTACTACTAATTGGGCAGACCACGTAGCGCAAGTTAAAGCTGATAATCCTAAACCAGCATAATGAAACTAAAGCTGGTTCGTATCAGTAGCCAAGCTGATTCTACTAACGGTATTCTTTATATTGATAATGAATTTGTTTGTTATACCTTAGAGGACGAACAAAGAAAAATAAAAGTTAAAGGCGAAACGGCTATACCACTAGGTATATATGAAATTAAGTTTCGTACTGTTGGTGGCTTTCATACTAAGTACGCTTCTAAGTTTCCTGATATTCATAAAGGTATGTTAGAACTGCAAAACGTTCCTAACTTTGAATATATCTTGATTCATTGTGGTAATACCGACGAACATACTGCTGGTTGTATTCTTGTAGGCGATTCGCAAGAAAATAATGTTTTACTTAAAGACGGATTTATTGGAAAATCTACACAAGCTTACACTCGTATCTATCCGCGTATTGCTTCCGCTTTACTTAATAATGAAAAAGTAGAAATAGAAATTATTGACCTAGCAACATTAAAAAATGGTTTAAACATAACGGCTGATAATTATTCTGGTTCAGATTATATTAACGCTAATCAAGTCTGGGATAAGCTTTCTGAAATAAATGGAAATTTGAAATTAATTGATGTAAAGTTAGACGGTAAGAAAATTTTATAAGAGGAACGTTATGGCGAATAACCAAAAAAGAAATTGGAAAGCATATTGGAAATTTATGTTATCTAAAGCTTTCCGAACTGGTTTGCAATCTGCTATATCTCTATACTTAGCTAATTCATCTGGAATAATTGACGCTGACTTGTTGCAACTACTAGCAGTTTCATTTCTTTCTGGTTTTATTACAGTAGTACAACACGCCTTAGAGCAATATAAACCCGCACAAACGTATGACGGATAATGCTCTCAAAAATAAAAGATAATCTAGGCTTAATAGCTACTGCTTTTGCTTTAATGGGTTCAGTTGGAGCTGGTCTATCCACAGCTTCTGATATTGTCAATACACTTCAAGGAATAGATGAAAGAATGAACCAAATTGAAGTAGATTTTGAAATGTTACAACAAAGCACTTGGGTACAAAACGATATAGCAGTTCTTTATGAAAAGATTTCAGATTTAGAACAACAACTTGTTAATGCAGAATACTTAGGCGAACAGGTTGCTTATCTACAAGCTGATGTTAATAACCTAAGACAAGATGTGTTAGATAGTGGTTGGGATATAGAAAATAAATATCTGCTTGAAAAATGGGAATGGGATAATCTTGGCGACCAAGTAATTAGAATAGAAACACAAATGGTGTCTTTACAAAACAGTTTATGGAAATTAGATGACTATGGTAATAGAATAGCTTGGCTAGAAAGTAATAGATAATATGTGTATGGTTAAACAAAATGAGGACGGTTCTTTTGTACAAATTTGTAATTGTAAACTAGGTAGTGAAAATTGTTGTGATAAGGAATAATTATGCCAGATAGTAACAGTTATACCCAAAAAGAAATGACAGAAAGAATTATGCTAGATATAGAAAAAATTTTTAACAAACTCGATGAATTACAGAAAGATATAAATACAAGACCAACTCGTGCTGAAATATATGGCTGGATTATTGCTGGAATTTCTATTGCGACATTAGTCAATGTTTTAATGTAAAACAATACAAAAGTAAAGGATAATAAAAATGGTACAACCAACAGAGCCTTATAGTAGGCTTAAAAACTATACAGAAAATATGACAATTACGATTGCAACAGACAACCAAAATAGTAACAGCTTTGATATGCGAGGAAGTAAATTAAGAGCTTTAATTATGCCGAGTGCTTTAACAAGTAATAAATTTCAATTACAATTTAGTATAAATAATTCAACTTGGTATAACTTTACAGATATTGCAGGAACAACCCAAGAGATACAACATTCTGCTGACGGTTTAGTTTTCTTGAATAATTTTGATTTTTTATCTGACGGATATTTAAGAGTTAGAACTAATTTTTCTGAACTTGCAAATAGAACATTTATAGGAATATTTGGTTAATTTAAAAATAATTTAACTTAAAACACTTATCGAACAAATGTTCTAATATAGAAGTATGGATAAAGACGTTAAAGGTCTTATATCAAAAAGAAAAGATATAGAACACAATGAGGATTTGGGTAATAACTTTTATCCGTCTGGGTGGCAACCTAATGCTAGTTTCGACGAATCCACTAAAACTGGTACGATAACTCATATTCAACCTGAAAATAATAATTTTAAATACGATTCTTTACTTAACTCTTGGGGATTTGATTCTAAAGAATTTTACATAGACCAAGACACTATTAAGTTTTCTACTTGGAATGCACAAGCTAAAGGCGGTCGCGTTATTGATATGTACGCATTTAAAGCAATTATTAAAAAGAAAAATCCACACCACGATAAATACTTTAAAAAATTATTAGCTGAAGTTAAAAATAAAAAGCCAATACAAATTAAAACTGGTGGTAATTGTTCTTGGTTTTTCTTTATGGCTGATTGGCAACTTGGAAAAAAAGATTTAGGAACTGAGGGTACAGTTAAATTAATTAGACGTGCTATTGCAAACGGAAAAAAACAAATTAAAGATTTGCGTAAAGCTGGGTTTGACGTTAAAGAAATATATTTAATAGGACTTGGCGATTTAATTGAAAATTGTTTTGGCTTTTTTGAACACCAGCCGTTTTCAATCGAGCTTACTAAAACTGAACAAGAACACTTAACTAGAGTTATGGTGTTAGAAATACTTGACGCATTTCTGCCGTATGCTGAAACTATTGTTCTTGGTGGTGTAGCTGGTAATCACGGCGAACACCGTTCTGGTAAAGGTACTATAACTACTAATCGTTTAGACAATAGTGATACTGCGCAAATTCAAATAGTTGGCGAAATTATTTCTGGTCGTGAACGTTATAAACACGTTAAAGTAATTGTACCTGATGACTTTCATTTAGTATTAGAGACTTACGGTAAACGTATTGGCTTTACTCACGGGCACATGACTTCTGGTGGTGGCGATATCTGGTCTAAAATTGAAAAATGGTGGAAAGGTCAAATGTATGGTTGGCTACCAGCAGGATTCTGCGAAATCTTAGTAACTGGACATTATCATCATTTACGTATTGTTGAACAACTTGGTCGTACTTGGTTTCAAGCACCGTCGCTAGACCAGAGTAATGAGTTTAAAGCGCGTACGGGTAATATGACGCGTAATGGTGTTCTCTCTTTTACTGTTAATGAAGTTGGCTGGGATAACTTAAAAATACTTTAAACGTAAAAACGTTCTTTTAATTCAGATACTAACTTATCAGTATCTATTAAATTTGTATCAATAAGTTTAGCGTCCATTTTTCTGCTTCTTTTAATGAAGCTAATCATTGGCTTAACAGTAAAGTCCAAACTTAATGGATAATTGAACCACAAAAATTCAATCGCTTTCTTTGTATTTATATTTATTGCTTTCATACTTATTACTAGTGGAAAGTTTTATAAAGTTTTGCATATTTCTTGAAAAAAAATAAAATTTTTTTTAAATGCCTAAATATTGATGAATATACCCCAAAAACACACACTTTTAAGCTATTTTAAGCAATTTGGATTATACCTACAGTATTACTGCCTACTCTCGTTTATAAGATATTTTTAAGATAAATTGCATTTTTAGATATTTCCGTATTACCATTAATTGTGCATAAGGAGAAGATATGGCTGACGCAAAAATAGTCGGTATTGAAAATAGTGTATATGGTAAGCCAATGCTTATTAAGGAAACAACTGACGGTTCGTTGTTGTTTGAACCATTGCCTATTGGTATAACCAGATTGGAGCGAGTTGATAAATCTACTAGCACCTTTATTAAGTTGCCTAGTACCGAACACTCTCACGCTTGATACGATAACTTCGTATCGGCTTTGTACCGAACACGAAAAGATTATTGAACACGTAGTCGAGTGGCGACCGCTTGTAGCGGATTACTTTGAGGATAATGACGTCCTTAAAGCTATGACCGTTATGTATTGCGAAAGCTCTGGTATTGCAACTGCCGTAAATAAAAATGTAAATAAATCTAAAGACGTAGGGCTATTTCAATTTAATGATTACACGTGGGATTGGTTAAAGCCAAAACTCAAAATAAAAGATAGTAGAAAAGTTCCTGAAACAAATGTAGCCGTAGCTTCTTGGTTAGTATATAACGACGGTTGGCACCATTGGAACGCAAGTAGAAAGTGTTGGGGTAAGTATGAGTATTGAGCAACTGTTATTAATAATAATTTTAATATTGCAAATATTAACTTTTAAATACAAGTTTTTTGATTAGACTATAATATACATAAAGGAACGTATGGCTGAACAATATGTAGAAGTTGATGTTAATGAACTAAAAGAATTTCCTAATAACGCACGTATTGGTAATGTTAGGGAAATTTATGAATCGTTATTACAGAACGGTCAATACCGTCCTCTTGTAGTCAATCGTAAAGATAATATTATTCTTGCTGGTAATCACACGTTTCAAGCTATTAAGAGATTAGGCTGGGCTAAGGCTTTAGTTTGGTATGTTGATGTTAATGATAAACAAGCTAAACAAATTGTATTAGTAGATAATAAATTAAATGATGACGCTACTTATGATTACACTAAATTAGAAAAAGCTATTAAAGAACTGCAAGATGTTAGCGATTTAATTGGAACTGGATATACACAAAAAGCCGTAGATGATTTACTTGCTTCTGTAAAAACTGAAATACCAGAACCAGAAATGAAAGAAGATAAACCAAAAGAAGAAGCTAATGTTAATCCAGTTTTTGATGTTGTTCTATTGCTTGATGATGAACGATTTGAAATATATAAAAAAAACATAAACATTATTGCAGAATTTTATAAGATAAATCCAACACAAGCTGGTCTTAAAGCTATGGAATTGTATGCAGAGAAAGCAGAAGCCAATGAAATATGAAATAAAAAATGTTGATATTAATTCATTAAAAGAGTTTCCTAATAATCCTCGTTCTAGTTCTATTGAACCAATAAAAGAAAGTTTAGAAAAACACGGGCAATATAGACCGCTTACTGTAAGTAAAGATACTAATGAAATATTAACTGGTAATCATACTTGGTTAGCTATGAAAGAACTGGGCTGGAAAACTTGTGATGTAATGTTTGTTGAAGTAGATGAAGCTAGGGCTAAGAAAATAGTTTTAGTAGATAATCGTTTAAATGAATTAGCTACATACGATAAAGAAAAGTTAGCAGATATGCTTGGCGAACTAATGGAACTCGGCGAACTGTTTGGTACTGGTTATACTGCTGACGAAGTTGATGACTTGTATGTTGAACTTGATGAAATAGATATTAGCGCATTTGAGGAATTTAGAGGTGGCTACGCTTTAAGTGATGAGGAAATTGCTGAAGTTGAAGCTAAATTGAAAGCACCTAGCGAACGTAAAGTAACAGAAAAAATGAACGAAGTCTTATTAGCATTTGTTGATTCTGATTATCAAAAATATCAAGTGTATCTTAATGTTATTAAAAAAAGAACAGGGTTGAGTGGTTCTGACGCTTTGTTTTCTGCCGTAAAAGATTTAGCAAATAATATTAATAAAGGCGAAGCTAACGAGCCTAGCTGGTTTGGTAAATTATTTGGTAAATGAAACTTATTATTCCAAGCTACAATAGACCTGAAACTATAAAAACACCATTTTTAGAAGTATTTAAAGACTTTGAAAAAATTATTTTATTGCACAACGATAATGAATACAACAATTATATAAAGTTTAATGATTATAAAGATATGCAATTAGTTGTTACTAATGTTAATAAAGGTGGTAAAGCTGGGCAAATTCGTTATGCAGTTAATAATATTTTGTCTAATAATGAGTGGGCTATTTTTGCAGATGACAATATTGATTATATTTATGGTATTGATGAAGCACATTGGAAATCTTTTGAATATACAAATAAAAATTCTACACATTGGAATAATATTAAATCTGATATTTTTTCTTCAAGATTGAAAGAATTAATAAAAGAAGCTGAAAGAGTTAATGCTCATTTGATTGGTTTTCTTTCTACTAATAATTATTTTTTTGCTAATAAAAAATTTAAGTATTTTGGTTTTTGTCACGGGAAACTTACACTTTGGAAAAAAGATGATTTATTTGTTTTTGACAATTTTGATTTGAAGTCACTAAATGATTTTCATAATACTGCAAGGCATTTAGTTAATTATGGTGTTGTCTTAGTTAATGATTATATGCACCCAATTGCTAAATATTTCCAGAAAGGTGGCATTGGTAGTAAAGAGGATAGAAAACAGGATAGAATAAATAATATTAATTTTTTAATTTCTTTTTACCCTGAATTAATAAAAACAAAAAAAAGAAATGACAATTACCCTGACGCTCGTTTTGTGCATTTGTCTAAAAAAAATTTTATTAATTGGCGAAATAAATATATTAATTTTATAAAAGAATATACTTTTGATATAGACAATGTTAGGTGGGTAAAAAATGATTGAACGTATGGTTAAAGTTATTAAGGAAATAGATATTTCTAAATATAATCAAAAAGAATATGCAGAAGTTGTCAATGAAATATTTTTACAATTTAAAGCTAAAGCTATTGATAATTTTATTAATGACTTATTAGATTCTAAAGGGTGGCAAGATACTGGCGGTAACGGATAGTATAATAAGATTATGATTGATATAAGACTTAGAACAAAAATTAGTAATGAGGAACTTAAACAAAAAATAGGTAAGATTCTTACTGATGACGATTACAATTTATTAATTCACAAAGACACAACCGTAAGAGGTATTGACGGTAAGGTTGTTGCGATATTTCAAAAAAATGTAATACCTGATTCTATAGTTGAACAAACTTATGAAACTCTACACGAACTTAAATCTTATCAAACAAATAACAGAGGTCTTGCTTCTGGAACACCGCGCCTAAGTAAAGGCGAGGGCAAACGTTCTGCTACTGCTAAAAGTATTGCTAGTGCAGTTATAGGAAGCTTTGACGCAGTTGGTTCAAAGCAATATTGTAGGCTTACTGCTTTTAGCGGTAAAGAAATGGATAAATATAAAAAGCTATTTCCATTATTTGAATTTATTGGCGACGAAATGAAACGCGTTGCACCTGAAAGATACAATGCACAAATGGAATTTATAAATAGAACTCATCAAGACTGGGTTATTCCTAATACACCATTTACTACCGTAACTGTAAATAACTCTTATCCTACTGGCGTCCATACTGATAAGGGCGACTTAGATGAGGGAATATCTACCTTAGCTTGTATTAAGAAAGGCGATATGCAGGGCGGTTATCTTGTTTTACCAGAATATCGTATTGCTTTCAAAATGGAACATAAAGACTTGTTAGTATTTGACGCGCACCAATGGCACGGCAATACAGAATTAATTAAAAATAGTGAGGACGGCGAACGTATTTCTGTTGTTTGTTATTACCGTACTCGTATGGAAAATTGCGATTCTATGGAAAGCGAATATATGAAACGCTTGAAAGTGCAGGAAAAGAAATTACTCAATCAATAGAGTGGGAACCTAACGAGAGTTACGCAGAATTTAAGGCGCGTAAATATGCTGGTATGTCTGGTATCGGTCAATCTAATTCTAATAAACGTATGGCGGGTAAATGTCCTACTACTAATGAAATAAAAACTAAATGTAAATGTAGAACTTGTATTAATAGACGCAATCGTGCTAAAGGTAGGCGTAAGCAAAACTTAGCGCGTAAAAAATTAGGAATACCTGATAATCGTTTTCACGGTGCAGACGCGCACGAGGAAAATTGGGCTACTGGTCTGCGTGTAGAAGTTAAAGCTGGTAAGCAAGTTGAACCGTTATCTAAAGTGTTTTATAAATCTAAATTACAAAGTGATATTTCGCATAGGGCTTTTGGCGGTATGTCTAAACCATTCATACAAGTAAGTATGCCTGACGGTTCTAGTAAAGGTATTGTCAGTTTTGAACTTGACGATATAGAAAATGTCTGCGTAGAAGTTCTTAAAAATTTTGGATATAGTTTTGAATAGCTGGGCAAGTGTGATGTTCAACTATGGCGAAGCTTCGTGAAGTTTATACTTCGGAAAGGCACCACGTCCGCAATTCTCTTACGGC
>Ga0222714_10003143_pt1 | contig 17027 bp, 20 predicted proteins | sample C33_3DmetaG_FD_165048 | JGI IMG/M metagenome (GOLD analysis project Ga0222714, IMG submission 165048) | Estuarine water microbial communities from San Francisco Bay, California, United States - C33_3D | ecosystem: Environmental > Aquatic > Marine > Unclassified | place: USA: California...
ACATAGGCGTTGTTGTAGTCAGCTTCGCCGGTCGGGTAGAACCACCAGATTTCATTCCACTGTTCGTTCGTGCCGCAGACAACCTGCTCAGCTTGGCCATAGTTGAAGTTGGAGAACACATGATTGCGCAGCGAGCAAGGCAGCGTCTCGACGCGGCCCGTATAAGCATAGAACTTGTCCTGCCCCATCCAGTAGGTGATGTTGGCTGCGGATGACATGCACCGAGGTGACATAACCGAGATATTGTCGGCATATTCCTGCAACCCAAACACGTCAGTGGTGCCCAAGAACTGCAAGGTGTAGAGGTTGGTGTCGGTCCAGACGAGAATTTCCTGACGAGTTGGCAGCGCGCGCACGATACGCGAGCCACGAGACACACGCAGGTCGCCAGCAGTATTGGTCTGAGAAGGAGTCCAGTCAGCTGGGGTGTCTTGGTCGGCCCAACGGATGAGTAGTGGGTCAAAGTCAGCTGGGTCTGTACTACCAAACGGCACCGCGCCAAAGGCGATGAGGTGCTTGTCCTGCTGTGATACCAGCAGCTGCATAATCTTAACCGGCACAGCTGTGCTCGAATAGCCTTCATTGGCAGCGTAAGTAGTCAGTCGGATAGCTTTGGTGTCCAAAGAAGGGGCTGGGTCAAGCAGAGCGCCACGCGACCACCAGTAACCCTCACCATTCCGGATATTGGCAACAAGGTCGTTGTCGAAGTTATCGAACCACCAGTCGCGCTGCGGAAGCACAATGGGGTTGTTAGTAGTACCAAGGCCGTAGGCGTCGCGGCCCCATGTGCCAGCGCCCCAGCCATAACCAGTGACCGTGATAGCGTTGCCCGGTTCGACTTCAAAGCCGATGGTGATGGCCGTGCCACCCCCGCTTGCCACAGTGCTGGTAGCAGCAGTGGATACTACAAACGAAAACGAAGTGCTGCTCAGCACAGTAATCTGGTGATTGGCATTAAGCTCAGCGGCAGGGATGCCGCCTACCGCACCAGATACGCCGCTTATCTGCACATAGCTGCCAGTCACCGCGCTGTGCGAAGTGCCTAGGTTAATCGTGACCGTTGTAGAGCCGTTGCTTGTGGCTACGCAGTTATCCGTATTAGGCGTAGTTAGTGTCGGACTAACAGTACGCAGCGGCGTGATGTCGTAGAAGTTACCAGCTACTTCGATATACAGTTTTGAGTTGGTGCCGATGGAAAGGAAATTATCCCCATAGGTCGTAATCCAACTCCACATCTGGCGGCACACGCCGTCAAATGCAACCGAGGAGCCTTTCTGCCAACCGCCCAGCTTTTGCGGATAGCCCGAGCGGAACCGTATCTTATCACACTCCCACCAGCCACCTTCACCAGAATAGTTAGTCTGGTCGCGGTTCACGCCGGGTTTGAATTGGAGCTTGATGAAGGACATTATGGTACCTGTGCTTCAAGGGTTATATTGGCGCTATCGAGAACGGTCGTGGTTCCCGTACGTCGTATTTCGACTAAAAAATCGCATATGTTGGTGCTACCGCTCACGCTTTCGCTAACGTACCAATTTCGCGTGCTTGATAAGGCAAGCCAAGTGCCCGCGCCACTGCCACCGGTTAGAGCGCCTGACGTAACCGTCACACGAGCCTCATAGTTAGATGCCGCCGATGTTGGTGTACACCATTGCTCAAGGTTTGTTGGGTTGATACCGCCGGGGTCTGTGGATTGCTCTACTTGCCCCCCTGCGGTTAGAAAATAATACGCGTATGCCGAAGGAGCGTCGAACCCAAATATATTCTGGTCGGTAATCGAAATGACGACGTTACTCGTCCCGTAAAAGTTGCGAATGCTAATTGTGCCGCTCGACGGGACAGCGCCATAGGTGCCGGAAGTGCCAGCAGGGACGTAAGTGCCCCCTGCGTAATACTCACTCAGCGAGATAGGGTTGCTGCCTCCAAACTCCGTCTGGATATCAGCCATCGTCAAGGGACCGCTAGAAGGTAGGGCCATTAGATGCTCCCGTAGGCTGTGACGTTATTGAGCGCGGTGAACGCACCGTTGCTCTCCAACTTGGCAATGTTGGTCGAACCATATTTGAAATACAGAACGCCGCCGCTCTCCACGATGGAGAAATTGCTGGTAACCAGATTGGTTGCGTTCGTTGCCGTTGTCGCAGTAGTGGCAGAAGTAGCCGAAGTAGCTGTCGCGGCGTTACCGCTGATGTTAATACCCCATGTACCTGAGGCCCCAGACCCAGTCGTAGAAGGAACCGATAGGTTAGACCGAGCAGTAGCCGCGTCAGTTGCGTTAGTACCACCATTCGCGATAGCAACAGCCCCGGTGAGTTTGGAGGCCGCAAGCGCTGTAATCCAGCTTGGGTTCGAGTAGCTGCCGGTCGTGACGACGCCGTTGGTTACCGTTCCAGCGTTGCCCGTGATGCTGATGCCCCATGTACCCGAGGCGTTGCCGCCAGTCGAGGAGGGCGCGTCGATAGACACGCGGAAGTCAGGTGCATCCTGAGCCGTGACGGTGTTGTCTGCGTTGATGCGCAGGAACCGGATGGCGTTGGTGTTGGCGAAGGTAAACAGCGCAGCGCCAATAGTAGTAGCACCGAGATTGGTGCGCGCACCCGAAGCAGTGGTGGCACCGGTGCCGCCCCCTGCAATTGCCAGAGTGCCAGACAGGGTCAATGTGCCCGACGAAGTGATGGGACCACCCGAGAAAGACAGACCGCTGACGCTGCTGGTAGCGTTGACCGAGGTTACTGAGCCGCCACCCCCGCCACTTACTGCCACGCCATTGACGTACAGGCCTGTTGCGTTGATGGTACCCGCGCCTTGCGCGCCACCAGTGGGCGAACCGACAACCAAGCCGCTAGCTGGGCTAAGCGACGTAATATCCGTATTTGCGCCAGATGCCGCTGCACCCAGAGCAGTGCGCGCGCCCGAAGCAGTTGTCGAACCGGTACCGCCATTGGCGATAGGGAGCGTACCAGTGACCTGCGACGTGAGGCTGACGCCCGACAGGGTGCCGCCCAGTGTGAGCGAGCCAGACGAAGTGACCGTGCCGGTGAGGGTCAGGCCATTTACCGTGCCCGTGCCCGACACACTGGTGACGGTGCCCGCGCCTAGGTTGCTACGTGCAGTTGCTGCATCGGTAGCGCCAGTACCCCCGTTTGCGACCGGAAGGGTTCCAGTTACTTGCGTAGACAAATTAACGCCGGTGAGCGAGCCACCAAGCGTCAGGTTACCCGACGAAGTGATGGTGCCAGTGAGCGTGATGCCGTTAACAGTACCGGTGCCACCGACGCTGGTTACAGTGCCATTGCCCGTACCAGCCCCCAGATTAGCGCGGGCAGTAGCCGCGTCAGTAGCACCGGTCCCCCCATTTGCCACGGCGAGCGCTGTTCCCGACCAGTTGGAGTTATTAATCGAGGACAGCGTAGCTAACGAGCCGAGGCCGAGATTGGTTCGCGCAGTGCCAGCATCTGTAGCGCCAGTACCGCCATTGGCAACAGCAAGTGCTGTACCTGACCAGTTTGAGTTGTTGATTGACGACAGGACCGCAAGAGAGCCTAGTCCCAGATTGGTTCGCGCATCGCTGGCGTTTGAAGCTCCCGTACCGCCATCAGCTATGGCGAGGTCGGTAATACCTGTGATTGAGCCGCCCGTGATAGTAACAGAGTTGGAGTTCTGGGTAGCGATTGTGCCCAGTCCAAGCGCAGTGCGCGCACCCGAAGCGGTGTTAGCGCCAGTACCACCATCAGCAACGGCAAGTGGGGTGCCGAGTGTTAGGGACGCGAGGTGAGTAGTGACGCTAACGACGTTTGTACCATCCGAATAGACCCACATGGTTTTGCCAGCAGGGACAGTGATGCCAGTGCCAGCAGCGGTCTTGACGAGGATGCTATCCGCGCAGTCATTCTGCACGATGTAAGGTTTTTGAATAGAGGGCACCACAAGGTTGCGGGTCGAGCCGCCAGTCGTGCCGGTGCAGCGCAAGCGTAGATTACGCGCGGTCTGCGTAGCGTTGGTATCCGTCAAAGTCAGCGTCTGGTTGGCGCTGGCGAAGGTAACAGTAGCCGAACCAACGATGGCTTCCTCGATAGCGGTGCCTAGGTTGACGTTGGTGACGTTCCCCCATGTGGTCGCGTTTTCACCCGTCGCCATGAGCTGAATTTTGATGTTGCTATATGTACTTGCCATCTTCTGTCCTTACGTCGGTATCTGTACCCAGACAACGGTGTTACCGTCTACTACTTGCACCCAATCCCCGGACTGCGCATCATTTACCGGCTGCCAGTTTGCACTTTGCGCATCGTCGATTTGTGTCCAACTCCCTGCCTGTGTGTCGTCAACCGGCTGCCAATTAGCGTTCTGGTTATCGTTAATGATGCCCCAGACAAGCGGCGTGGTAACCGTACCAACCCCCTGTACACCAACAGGGAAGACTTTGGAACTACCTACTACGCTAGGAGTGCTAACTGCGCCAGTGGCTGTCACACCAGTGACAAACACATTTTTGGGTATGCGGACGACCACGCTACCCAGCTGGACGCTAGCATTGACGCCAGTTACCGTGACTGTTGCCTTGGCCGAAGTAGCTACCGTGCCGACCGCACCTTGCGCTGCTACGCCTGTAACTGTGGTGTTTGCGTCTGCTTGGGCTTCTACAGTGCCAGTTTCCGCAGTTGCCGCGACTCCAGTGACAAGGATATTGACATCGCCAGTGGCATTCAGGGTGCCTGCGGCACCTTGCGCTTCGACCCCTGTTAGGGTGGCTGTCGCATTACCTTGCGTAGTAACTGTGCCTGTTGCGCCTTGCGCCTCGACACCACTGACGGGAGCGATAACCCCAGCGCGCACGATAGGTGTGCCAAGCTCACCATTTGCAACGACACCAGATACAGAGAAATTGGCAGTGCCGGTAACTGCCGCAGTGCCTGCGAATGCGCTAGCTTCAACCCCGGTTAGATAGACGCTAACAATCGAGCGAGCGTCAGCCTGACCTACATCACCAGTGCCAAACACACCGGTGGGAAATACGCCGACACCTAGGGAAAAAGTTACTGTGCCGGTCTCGCCCGAAGCGGTGACACCAGTCTGGGTAGTGTTAGCAGCGCCATAAACCAGTGGAGTGCCAAGCTCGCCAGTGGCGGCAACACCCGTAAGTACGACGCTATTTTTAGCGGATATTTGGACGGTGCCTACGGCACCGGAGGCTGATACACCATCCTCGATTATGACTGCGTCGGCAGACGTGCCTACAGTGCCGAGGAATACCGAGCCTACTACCCCCGTTACGGATACTTCCTGCCGTACGGAGTCGCGTATGTCCGAGAAAGCGGACGAAGCGAAAGGAGAGAAACCAAACATAACTCAGCCTCCCTCCTTTCTAGGGTTAGGTGGTTGCGATAAAATTATTCTGCCGCTGCACGCTTAGCCTTAACGGACCAAAATGCGGTAGCGATGGTAGCGAGGGCACCGGCGACAGTCATAGCAGTTTCGGAGTCGAGATACCCCTTACCCGCCAGAAAACCGCCAATTGCCGATAGCAGTGCACGGGCAACACCGAAAACTTCTTCTTTGGACATAATTCCTCCTATGCTTGGGTGGCGGAAAATAACATACTTCTTGTATTCCGTAATCATAAATCCTATATGACCGCTATGGCATGGGAAAAATATGAGAGGTTAACCGTTCTCCGCAAAGACGGTGCTAGGTGGTGGGTGCGGTGCGACTGCGGCACTGAGAAATTTGTTTTTCGTAAGGACATCCTGCGCTCGGATGAGCGGCGTCGTGTGCGTAGTTGTGGTTGTTTGCATAAAGAAAAAGTGGCGCAGCAAGGACGCAAAAACGCACGGCACGGTATGAAAAACACTCCGACGTGGCGGTCGTGGAGCGCCATGCGTAATCGCTGCGAAAACCCTAAGAACCCAGCCTTCGCCAATTATGGGGGCCGAGGCATTACCGTTTGCGACAGGTGGGCTACTTTTGAAAATTTTTTTGCAGATATGGGCGAGAGGCCGGAGAATACCTCCATCGAGCGCATAGACAACGCGCGTGGTTATACCCCTGATAATTGCAGGTGGGCTTGCACTGCGGAGCAAAGTTTGAATAGGCGAACCACGCGTATTGTGGACACTCCCCTTGGTCCTATGCCGCTCGTCGTAGCCGCGAAACAGTGGGGTATCAGGCGCGACACATTGGCCTACCGTCTTAGTAACGGGTGGCCCGTTGCCGACGCTCTGAATACCCCCGTTGGTCACCCTAAGCCTCGTTCTTCGAACTCGGAACCCCGGAGTTCCTAACATAGGGTAGTGTCCCTGTAACTGGAACACCCTTCGGCCAACGCGAAGCGACCAAACGGCTTTTACCAATCCGCATGATGTTTACCGCGTTACCTTGGTTACCCCCTAGCACGTGGTAATGCGTGGCATCTTGCGCAACCGCGAACCCTACATGGCCACCACCTGCGCGGTCGAACACGAGGATGGCACCGGGCGCAAGGCGGTCGCGGCGGAGAAGTGAGCCGTAATCTGACCATGCCTTCGCGCGCATGTAGAACTTAGGATAAGGCAGATTGACCTCTGCCATGCAGTGGGCGACGAACACTCCGCACCAAGGCGTCTCGTCATCGCGCCACCACGCGTGCAGCTTTTCGAGCATAGCGAGAATGGTTTTGTTGTGGTTCGGGCCGGGAATTTCCTTAAGCCCTTGGTAGCGTTCAGCTACCTCCAACCATCGCGGGTCAGCCATCAGTTGCTCACAGCTGCGGGTGCAGTGCCAAGTTGCTTGTTAACCTGCGCTACAATCTTACGCAAAAGGCCGTCTGACACTTTGTGCGGTAGTTCCTGCAAAGCAGCAAGAACCAGATTGACTTCGTTAACGGTCAAATCCAGCCCGACACTGGGTTCTGCCTGTACTTGGTTAGCTACATCAAGTTTGTCGAGTTCTGGGTTGCTCATACTTATTCTCCTTCAGGTGTAGGTGCTTCAGGTGACGGTGGGGGTGGCGGAGGCGCAGGCGGGTCCCACGGGAAATCGCCATTAGGTACTTGGTCCACAGGGTGCTTCTTCAGAAAAATTTGCTTGTTAATCTGCGCGTCGACATGCTCTTTGTACGAGCCGACTACGACAGCCTGCACCCAGCCAATGACATCAGCCTCGGTCAGGTCTTCGTAGGGGATAAAGTCATCCGGGTTTACGGTGTTGAGCGGGAAAGGTGTAGCGCCGTTGAAGGTGCCACTGTCCCCGTCCTCGTCCGTTCCGGTGCAAGTCCATGTGGTCTGCACGATAACATTTTGCAGGTCTGCTTCGTTGGTTTTCGCGAGCGACGTAATCGCCCAAGTGTACGTCAGTGCCATATCAATACTCCTTTGCCTTCAGCAATTGTACCTCAGCCGAAAGCTCTTTTACAGCCTGAATGAGCAACGCGATAGTCGCGTTGTAGTCGACCGTCTTGGTATGTTCGTCACCGAAGATAGCTTCCGGCAGAACCTGTTCAATTTCCTGCGCTATAACGCCAGCGTAGCGGCGCTCTTTGTCATCGAGGTCGGTGCGGGTGTAAGTCACACCGCGAATGGCGCTCAGCTTTGCAAGGGCTGCGGGAACAGTCTCGACGTTATCTTTGACGCGGATATCCGAGTAGGCGGTGACGTTACCCGCCGCCACGATGGAGCCAGCTACGTTGAGCGACGTACCGGTTGAGGCAGGGTCGAGGTAGTAGGTGGTGTTAGTGCCTTCGTAGAAAATACCGGCCTTGATTGGTAGGTTACCCCCGCCGGTGCCGATACGAACTTCCGTGCCCCTCACATAACACAGTTCAAGAGGGTCTGAGGCGTAACCACTGTTTACGGTGTCTGCGAAGACGTTGGCGCCTATGAAGCCATAATTACCGTCTACGCGGTAATACCAAGCCGAACCGTACACAGCGTTAACAAGAGAGCTGCTGGCAGGGTCGATATACCAGCTAGTGTCGTTGCTGTCGTAGAAGATGGGCGCGCGGAGCGAACCTGCACCCTGCGCATAATCACCCGCAATAGTGAGCGCCTTCGTATTTCCGCTGACAAACGTGAAGCTACCCCCCGAACTGCCGCTCGACTGGAACTGGATATTCGTCGCGCTTACGACAGGTGTCGCGGACCCGTCCGTATCATACCCAGCCCTAATCCAAAGGCTCTGGGTGCCAGTTGTGCTAAGCAGGCGAATGCCATTGATGCTGGATTGCTGGACTTGAAATTCGCCGGACACATAGGACGTGCCTGCGGGATTGACGTAATATCCGGTGTTATCGGTATCGTAGAAGATAGGTGCGCGAAGACTGCTTGCCGCCACCAAACTGCTGTTAACGAAGACGTTACCACCGCCAAGACCGTCCGCAGAGTTATTAATCGACATGACCTGACTAGACATGTCGTAGTCGGTGTAGAACTTCATCCCGCCGTAGCTGGCATTCGCTCCCATTTTGATACCGGTGTGGAAGGCGATACGGAGGTCTGGATACGGATGGGTCCACGCGCCGCTCTCGCGGTAGATCGCGTAGGCGGTGCTCAGGTCACTACTAAAATAAAGGCCGAACGGGTCGTCGCTTGACACGCTTTGCGGGTTATAAAACCTATAGCCCTTAACCTCGTTCAGCAACGAGGTGCTTGCTGGATCGAGGTAATAAGCAGTGTTATTGGTATCGTAGAAGATGGGTGCGCGGAAAGAGCCGGTGGACGTTACGTATCCGTCCGTCATGTTAAGCGGATAGAGGTAACTATTATTGGCGCTGTTCGGTGTAATGAAGTTCACGCCGTTGCGGAAAATAACCTCGCGCCCTTCGCCACCACCGTTAAAGCTACCGCTTGGGTTGCTGATTACGTCAACACCCATCGAGATGGTGGTCAGGCTCTCGTTACCAAGAACCACAGTGCGATAGCTAGACGAATAGCCGAAATAGGATGGCTGAGCGAACTTGGCTTGAACAGCCCCGGTGCGTAAATACAGGGTGTTAAGGACGCTGTTCCCCGCTGCGTCGATGTAATACGCGGTGTCGTTGTTATCGTAAAAGACAGGCGCACGCATATCTCCGCTAGCGATTGCGACGCCGCTTTGGCTTACTGTAAACGGTTGCGCGCCGCTGCTGGCTCGGAATATCCAACTGTCAGCCGCGCTAAAATACCAGTTATTACCGTGGTATTGGATTTTCCCATTGATATCACCGCCCCACGCTGTGCTGTCCGCAAGCCAGTATCCAGAGGTACGTAGAGCAAGACCGCTATTAGCGGCGTCAAGGTAATACCCCGTGTTATCACTATCGTAAAAGATAGGTGCCCGGAAAGAACCCAAGCTTTGGGTGTAGTTATTTCCCACGACCTGAAGCGTTGAGGCAGCGGCAGTCGCTGTGCCGAAATGGAAACCGATGGTGTCAGTGCTACTGATACCTGCGGTCCCTTGGAAATAGGCGATCCCGTAACCGTCGGCGTTTCCAAAGCTCCAAATGCGGTTTCGCGCCCCGACCGCATACACACGGCTTTGGAAACCTTGGTTACCGGCGCTTACAAGGCCGTCCGTATACACAGCTACGGAATTATTGGCCGGATCAACGTAGTATGCAGTATTCCCGCTGTCGTAGAATATAGGGGCGCGGACATCGACGTTGGCAGTAACACTACCCGAGCTTTCTATACGCATGCGCTCGGAGTTGCCGGTAAAAAACCGTAGTCCGTAATAGGAGGAGAAGAACCCGTTTATACCCGCGCTGTCACTTGGTCCGGCCCACTTCAACCCGTAAGTTGGCATAGTAACGCCGTTGGTCGCGAAATTGTCGCTGCTGAGATATCCGACTAAAGCGCCTGTGTTCGATGTGCCGTTAGGAATGTAGATATTGCCGCCGACTTGCAGCCTTTCAGCGGGAGCAGTTGTCCCAATCCCGACGTTGCCCGCCGTAGGCTGCAAAACCAAGGGGTAATAATTATCGCCCGCGATAAGCGCTTGGGCGAAACCGTAATTACTCGTCGTATTAAACCCTAGAGACAGGCGCTTGCTGCTATTTGAAGACCCAGTGACAACTAATTGGCCTGCATCTGCATCATTGTTATCCCCAGCGATTTGCAGTTTAAATGTGGGTGATGCCGTACCGATACCGACGTTACCCGACGTGGCGACGCGCATCTTCTCCACACTGCCGATACGAAACAGGAGTGGGATGTTGCTGACAGACCCTATCAGAGTGCCTGAGCCGTCGGTAAAAACCTCCCCGGTTCCGCTGGCGTTACCAAAGCGTATCCACCCACCAGAGGCGTTGTATACTTCGAGCGGTGCTACGGGAGCAGTTGTCCCGATACCAACATAACCGTTTGGGTATTTAATAGTCAGACGTGGCGTCGTTCCAGCCTCGATGATTTGGAAATCATCCCCGGTCGTCTGGAGGTAGTAGTAATAGTTAGTCGCAGAGCCAATCCGCACATACCGGTTCGCACCGTTGTTCAGCGTTAGGTTCCCAGACGCGAGCATGTTGCCCGCGACATTCAACGACGTGGAACCGGTGGGGTCTAGGTAGTACGCAGTATTCCCGCTGTCGTAGAAGATGGGGGCGCGGATATCAGTGTTCACCGTCAACGTGCCGGATGCGCTAAGGGTCGCTCTCTCGGTGCCGAAGGTAGCCCACGTCTGAATTGCGCCAGCGCCATCTTGCCGGACGTACAGACTGCTTGCGCTTAAGTTGGCGTATACAAACAACCTATCAGACTGTGCGGTGGTCCCCACAGCCACGTTCCCCGTATCGCGGCACAGTAAGACGTTCCCGCCGGTAAAGTCAGCGCCGCCTTCGACGTTCAACTTGCCGTAACCAGAATAGCTAGTGCGATTGATGAGGAGGTTACCACTACTGTTCAAGTCCATCGCACGGGTGGCACCCGAGTACCATGTCTGCGACAGGGCGTAGTTGGTGTTGGGGATGTAAGCCGCCGTTGAGCGGTTGTAGGACTGGATATAGGTACCGTTACCAATAGCGCCGCTGTGATTAAACTCAAGGCCGCCTGCGCCAGCATTCGACACGACAAGAGGTAAAGAAGGCGACGTGGTGCCGATACCTACATTTCCCGTGCTAGTGATGCGCATGCGCTCGGTGTCGCTACCGACATTGAACGTCATGTAGTCGTTGCCGTAGACCGCAGCGTTGATGGAGGCTTTTATTGCCCCGCTGCTATCAAACCCGAGCTTTACAGCCTGCACAGAGGCCGTGTTGTTATTACGCAGAATGAGCGGTGTGGTGGTGCCCGAGCCATCCACCTTGAAAACGCCCGCCCCGACCACATCAAGCTTATACCCCGGCGAAGCCGTGCCAATCCCCACATTACCCGATGCGTCTTGGATAACTACTTTGCCAGCAGGGTAGCCCGCAAATACGTCCTTGGTGCCTGCGCTGAAGTCGACCAGCGAACCTGAGTTGCTTGAGGATAGCACAGTATCACGAGATAGCGTCGTGCCCGACGCCGTGTAGGTGCCGATGCCGACTTCCCACTGACTACCAGCATTGATGGTGTAGTAGGTGGTGTTGCCGTTGCCGATAGCAGAGAACGACTGGTAGCCGGTTACAGCCCCGGCCAGAGTAATGGTACCCGTGCCAGTGGTAGTCGTAGTTTCCCTTACGCGGTCAGCAAAGGCTAGCGCCATTACATCAGGTTCCTAAGCTTGTAGGTTGTGGTGAGGTAGACTTCCGTCACCCCATCAATCAGGTTGGCTACCGCCCGGTTGCCCTTACATATCTTCTCGTGGTTCTTTTCAATCCACTCCGCATCCTCGACCAAGATGAGCATGATTTCCTTGGCCTTGGTCTTCGGCGCGGGGATGGTACCCACCAGCTCGAATGCACCTTGGTAGGCTTCAACCAGCTTATCAATTGCGTCAATGATACCGTCGTAGAACTCACCCAATGCCACGTGCCGGGCGTAGCCGCCCACACCTTCGGCACGCCAGTGCTCGAAATGGGCCACATTACGAGCGTAGAAGACACGGGCGATGAGTTCTTCAATCATTACGCAATCCGGATGATGGCAGTGGTGTTGGTAGCCGTCGGGAAGATGATGGTGAAGTCACCGTCCGTAGAGGTCTTGTCCGAACCAAAGTCGAGCACAGCCACAGACGCATTGGTCAGCGTGGTGTTGGCGTTCGAGTTAGCCGAAGGCGTGGTGTTGTAGATGAGCGCACCGCGAGCCGTAATCGTCGCATTCGCAAAGGTCAGGTCCGAGAAATCGGTGAAGCCCGTGCCAGTTGACGAGTTGTTGTTCGAGGTCACCACACCAAGGTTCACCAGTGTGCCGCCACCAGCAGTGTAGTTCGTGCCCGACGACGAAACTTCGTTCGACGAGGTATATGCAGTGGTGTTGGCGTCGAGCGAAGCCGACGAGGTATAAAGCGCCAGTTTGAATGTGTCTCCGCTTACGCGGAAATCGTGCACGGCGAGCATAAGCTCTGCCTTGAACGACGTGGTCATCGCCTGTGTAATAGCCATAATATGTCTCCCTATGCGTCGATAATCGGAAGCAGTTCGGGGTGCCCTGCTTGCCGGAATTTGTTGGCCAAAGTCACCTTATGCGCCCGAACGGCTTCGTGCATGTAGTGAACCAGTACATGGCGAATGGAGTCCTTGAACGCTTCCGCCTGCTCCCGAATGTGTGGGTGGGCATTAGCGCCCACATAGATGATTTTGTCGAGAGCGCGCTCTGCGATTTCCTCGGGCGTAGCACCGCGTCCATGCGTGGTGTGCACCGCGACCATACCAACATTTCCTGATGCAGGGTCGAACATAACTTCTCCTTACGCCACCGGGTAGCGGGCTTGGCCACTACGATACATGTCTTGGCGGTTCTTACCGTCCCCGAGTTGTTTCAGCATCGCCATCGCCTCATCATACCGCTTCTGGTATTGCTGGATGACATCCGGCTCGCCCTTCATAAAGGTATACGCCTCAAGCAATGACCCGTAGAGCAATACGCTATCGAAATTATCACCAAGCCACGACGTACCGGCATCGACGATAGACGGCGGGTAGTAGAAATAGTGAAGCTCTACGGCGTAGTTTGCGTCTGGTGTCGGTCCCAAGATGTACGAGTTTTCGTCAAAATAGGCGTAACAATACGGCAAACCGGTAGCGTTCGGGTTGGGGTAAGCCTGCCGGATGAAATTCACATCCTTATTCAGCAGATACTCGTAGTTCCCGTCACCATCAATCACAGCCAGCGAGAAGTTGGCCAGCCAATCCGAAGGGACAGACAGATACTTATTACCTGACGTGCAGTTACCAGTCACATTCTTGCGAAGGTCAAGAAGCTGTACCGTGTTGAATACGCGCTGCTCGGCCTCTTTGATGAACGTGTTAATCTGTTCGGTAGACGTGAGCGTTACCGTGCCCGTACCAGTGGAGTCAGTCCACGAGGTGTTGGGGAAGTCGTTTTCGACGTACCCCTTAATCGTCTCGAACAGCTGCGCGTAGTTCATCAGCCCATCTTCTTGCTATGCCCGGTACCCTTGGTAGCAGCACCGGTGCCCCGGGTTTTCTGCGTCTGGGTGTTGGCGACCTTGTTTGGATAGCCGTTATTGCCGAGGTCGGCCTGTGTATAGGTTTTCGGCATCTTATCCATTTTTATTGACCTTCCCCATGTCCTTGACCGGCTTCTTGCCGCTCTTCTGGTTCGCAATCTTCGCGAGGTTGCGGCCCATCTTCTTCATCTGGTCGTTGGTCTTACCACCTTTAGCCATTTTAATCCTCCGTCTCTACGGTTACGGTGCCTATGCTACCTGTTGCTAATAGCGTATTTGGAAGCCCAGATAAACCCAAAGGATTATTCAACCCCACTGGGTTCCACCCCCACTGGATAACACGGCTACCGCCTGACGGCGTGCCGAACGCCAGCACGTTCTCGTTTGGCACTTCACCCTGTGTTTCTTCTTGCAGGCCGGTGAGACCCGCTTCGTAATATGTGGTATCCGGGCGCGGATTGCGCAGCGCTTGAGGGTCATCAACCGGATACATACCAAGCTGCAACTGCGGCTGGTCGGGTTCCCAGCATGACGGGCACACGAGGATGTTGACGTTCTTCGTCTTGATGACGAGCTTGCGTAGCTGCTTTAGCTTGTAGCGAAACCCGCAGCGGTCACACTGCGAAATCGCCCATTTACCAGAGGCGAACCTATTTGGCATGGCACCTCCTAGAAGAACATCTGGCGCGGTGCTATCCGCAACGGCGCTTTTTCACGGTCCTCGTCGGCAGCTTGCTGCCACAGTTCTTCATACTCCATTTTGAGCATCTGGCTGCGCTCAAGCGCGCCGGGGATTTTCTTCGACAGGTGATAAGCCAGACCCGCCACCATGCACGGCACGAAGCGGAACGGGATGTCTTGCGTGGTTATACCAGTGCCCGCATCCTGAATGCGGCGCAGCCGCCAGTAGACGAAGGTGTAGTAGTTAGACTGCTCGGGCGCGGGCCAGACGTTAATGGTCGGATGGTCTACGCCGGTTGTGGTGTTGGTCCCCGCTGGCCGTCCACCCGCCGGATAGGTCGCACCTGACTGGCGGTTAATCCATACCTGTATGGGCCTGCCTTGCGCATTCTTGTTCGGAATGGTGGCGTAGGTATCCACGCTGATACGGTTGATGTTGATATCGGTCTGCCCCTGCCCCGACTGGGTACGCACCACATGCTCAAGCAGGTCGATGGTGTCGATTGGCAGCTCGTACGTAATCTGCCCTTGGTTGAGCGGGATGCTACCCTGCTCGATGGTCCACAGGTTAATGCCCCGATTTGCCCACTCGATGGTCAGCAGGTTGAGGCTGCGCCGTGCCGTGCGAAAGTCATAGCCGGTGCGAAGCTCTGCACCGCAGCGCTCAAAAGCCTCTTCGATTAGCTCGTTGAGGTTGAGATTGAATGCTGTGGTGCCACTGGTCGTCATCGGTATCTCGCAGTCTTCTTGGCGATGGCCTTAGGCTGTTTGACGAACTGCTTGCCCGCCTTTGTGCCTTCGCGCTTAGCCTTGCTTGTAGCAGCATATTCGGAAGAACTCAAAGCCTGACGAGCTTTCTTGGGCAGATACCGCTCACCGGTGGCCTTCGGCCCCTGTGTCGATGGTTTACCCGACTTGGTGCCCCAGTCCTCCTGCGTCCATTTGGATAGCGACTTCTGCGCCTTGGTCTTCGGGCCGGAGTACCCCCCGCCCGATTTCTTGTAGCGTTGAGTAGCCAGCTGGGCCTTACGTGCAGACCACTGCCCGGGCTTGCCCCCCTTATCGCCAGCTTTGACGCTAGCGACAATACGTTTCCATTTGGGTTCGTCGGTACGAGCCACTACTTTTTCTTCCTCATTTTCGCCAACAGCTGGGCAAAACGCGCACGTTGGCCGAGCTTACCCGGAGCCTTCGCAGCCTTGGCTAGCTTACCTGCCGGGATTTTTTCACCCTTTTTAGCGCCAAGTTCCGCACGGAGTGCACCGGGCTTCTTAATCGCCTTTTGGATGAATTTGGCTTTGCCCCCTTTGGCGTACATCGTCACGTCGTCGGGGTTATCCTTCCGACGAATGGTTTTCGCCTTAGGCATCTTGGACGCTTTCATATCGCCCATTCCCCGACTAGCGCGCATCAGCAGATTTTCCCTTTGGTTTTGCCCTTCTTGGCAATGCCGTCGGCACGCGACGAAACCGAACCACCCTTGGCGTAGCACTTGCCACCACCGGCCTTCTTCATCATCGCACGACCCATCGTGTCAGCCGACTTCTTCTTCAGCGCACGACCTGCTTTATCAGCCATTTTTCCACCTTTCGCATATTTGGAGGGGTTGGGCTTCACGCCCTTTTTGCTTGCAGCCTCTTCAGCCTGCATGCGCTTCATGAACGCCTTACGTTCCGGCGTCATCGGGACGGTGCTGCTGCTACCAGTAGCGCCTTCTTTTGGCATAGGTTTTTTCACGGTGCCTCCTTTGGCATACATTCCTGAACTGACAGCAATTCTATATCGGTCTTTCGCAGCCTGACTTGCTCCCGGAGCGCGCGCTGCCGCCGCCATCTGGCTCAGCTTCCGCTCCCTTTCGAGGTTCTTAAAGCTAGCACGTAGCCTGTCGGTGTCATCTGCACGGCCCAAAGACATAAACGCATCGCGACGCATGTTCGAGCTTACCGGCTTCTTCTCAGCCGCCGCTTTCTTAGTTGGCGCTGGTGGTAGGTTGATAAAGGGTTTGATTTTACCCTTGTCGTCATAAAACGATTTGGGGAGTTCTGTTTTCTTCTCCGTCGTAGGAGTAACCCGACGCGGTGTAGCTTTTGGTTTTGTCGCGCTAGCTTTCGGCATGAAGCTGCGGTCAATAGAAGGCGCTTTGACTACGTCAGTAGGCGCACTTACGCGAGCAGTTTCACCAACATCCTTCTCAGTTGCCGATTTCATCGCGCCAAACTTGCGGGTCATGCTCAGGTTGCGCTCAGCCGACTTCTCCGCTGCGCGGGTCTGCGTGCGGTCGGACTTGGTCCACTTGGCGAGGTCATCCTTGGCATCAGCCATACGCTGTTCGTACTTGGCCTTGGCTACGTCAGCAGCCTTACCAGTCTTGCCCTTCGACGCCTTGGCGTAATCCTTCTCGATATCCGCAATTTTGCGCTTGTAGCGCTCGTCGTACTTCGAGCTGCCGCCATCGGCAAACTTGCGTTTCTTCTTGTCCGCCATCTCAAATTCCTTCCCAACCTTCTGCGACACACCAACCTTCTTTGCGAACTTCGGGCTGTGTGCCACCGCCCGCATGAATTTAGCCTGTTTTGCGCTTTTACTGGGCATCAGCGCTTTCCTATCTCTTCTACTTTGGCCTCAAGGCGCTCGAACGCTTTATCGAACCGGTCGCCTAATCGCTCGACCACGTTATTCATCTCAGAGCGCGTGATATGGTCACGTGCAATTTCCTCACGTGTGCGATTGAGCAGGATACCCAGCCGGTCCAGCTCGTCGAATTTACCCTTGAGCATAAAGCCCATAACCCCGACGATAGCTGTGAGTACGATGTTCCATATCATCATCTCCATGTCAGCAGTTCCACGCCCT
>Ga0222714_10003144_pt1 | contig 17025 bp, 14 predicted proteins | sample C33_3DmetaG_FD_165048 | JGI IMG/M metagenome (GOLD analysis project Ga0222714, IMG submission 165048) | Estuarine water microbial communities from San Francisco Bay, California, United States - C33_3D | ecosystem: Environmental > Aquatic > Marine > Unclassified | place: USA: California...
AGCTTTGTATTCGGCGAGGGTCGGTGGTGGGGGGGGGGTTCCGCCTCCCCGCGACGGGAGCTCCGCTCTGGAGGCAGAGGCAGAGGCAGAGGGCTCGGATGGCTTGGTGAACTGGCATTCGTTGGTCTTGGTATTCTCGTATAAGGTTCGTCCGTCTGGTAATTGCGTGATCTTCCATAGGGGGGGGGGTGCGTCCCCCAACGACGCCAGCTCCGCTCGATTGACTGTCCCCGGCGCTACGTCCGGCGCTACCCCCTTTTCGGCGTAGAGCGTCATCATCATCATCGCGACCGAGGCGGTGGCGCAATTCACGATCTGAGAACCTGCGCAGAATGCGGACGACATGCTGCCGCTTACATCCAGGGCGATTTTGATGCGTTTGCCCGTCGGTGTGATGTTCTGAAACGCGAGTTTGAATGCGCGGTCCAGTGCGTTCACGATGTGAATGTTGGGGGTCCACGTCATTCCGCCTTTGTCTCCGGATCCTTTCTTGTATATCAGCATTGCGACGAGAATGTTGTATGGATGGATTTTGGTTCGTTTGATGTCGTGGGCGTCGGTGATCCGGCGGAAGATGTATTCGGTGTAATACTGGGGATGGCCTGGTGGGAAGACTTGGGTGGCGGAGGAGGAGTAGGCTTGTTTGCCTGCGGGACTTTGGTCTATCGCGGTTCTTGGTTCGATGATTTTGATTTCATCCGTGCTCAGTTTGCCTAGGTTGCGTATCAGTGCTGTTAGGGGCATTCCCTTTCCTTTTCCGTTGGCGCCTTTGTTCGTCAGGAGCGCTTCCCATACTTTGCGTTGCTTGAAGAGTTGCGATGGGAGTTGTTCGCGGCAGAGACCGACCTGGTTGATGAGCTGGACGATTCGGTTGAGTTCTTCGGCGTATTGGTAATTGGAGGCGGAGGCGGAGGCGGAGGCGGCGAGTGATGGGTTGACGGATGGTTGGAGAGGTCTTTCGGCGATGGTGTGGATTTCCTTGATGGCGCTCAGCAGGGTTTTCGTGGGTTCCGCGGTGGGGGGGGCTGTGGCGAGGATTGTGGCGAATTCTTCTTTTGTCTTGAATACGTGCTCGATTGCGAGTCGGCCGCCGTCGTCTTTCATTTTCTTCGGGTCGATGTGGATGAGTGTGAGAACGTCTTTGATGGTCCAACCTTCACGGTTTTGGTATTTCGTCATGAGGTTGGCGATTTCGATTCCTGTGCGCGAGTAGAAGTAATCTCCGAAGACGCGGCGGATTCCACGGCCGAGGCCACTGCCTGTCACCGCGACTACCTTACTCGAAGTGGTGGAGGTGGCGGGGGCTGCCAGGGCAGGATGGCCTGCTTTCGAGAAGATTTTGATATAACCAATGAGCATATACATGTGCGTGAGAATGCGGACACAGTCTTTCACGGCGTTAAGGGCTTCGGTCTTGTCGGCGGGGGTGCGGGCGAATACGATGGCGGTGGCGAGTGCGAGGAGCGTTGATTCTTGTTTGGCTGCGCGGCCTTCCATACTTACCTGGCGAATGGTGGCTATGAGCCATTTGAAATTGTCGGGGGTTCGCGTCATTCGGAGGACGCATGAGGCGCAGGTGGAGCTGACTTGTTGCGGGGTCTGGTAGAAGTTGCCGCCTTCACTACCTATGATTAGGTAGCGAATGACTTGTTCCCTGTCGCTGATTTGCCAGACGAAGCCGCCGGCGTTGTTTGGAACTTGGTCGGGGTCGATGCGGAACCATTGTGGGACGGCTGCGCGTATTATTATTGATTGGGCTGCTTGGGCTGCCATCGCTTGGGCGGCGGCGGAGGGCTTCTTTCCTGATTTGGCCTTGGCGGCGGCGGATGATTTTTTGATAGGCATTGTGTGTTGGGGTATTAATGGATTGAGTTCGACGAGATTGATGTATTGACGAGTGTAGAGTCTTTGGATATTGTATGACTTTGGAATTTTGTTTCAATTTTACCCAGGGGGTTCCGCCCCCTGCGACGGGGGGCGGACCCCCCATAGGAACAACATCAACAAACCACAAGCAGCAATCATCATCAACATACAACCCGAAAAACTCATATCAGAACCCATTAACTCGCGCCGACGACGATTCAAAACCTCCATCATGACATCAGACGCATCACCTCCGCTTTCATCATCAGACATGTATCCGATATATCCAGCATCATCCTTAATAGGAAAGGACGACGACGACGACGACCTCCTAATTCGCACAGCACCACTGTCGTTACTCACAATAATACCTCGTTGACGATGTCCTTTATCTCTGGGTGGACCACCCCCCGGAGGAAGAGGCTCCATAAACGCAGGACGAACTTCCATTATTTTTGACGGATGGTGAAGAGCATCACCGTCGTTGAGGGGCAACAGACCTCCATCAATAATATCAACACCGTTAGTCATTAAACAAATATACTCAGTTCGAGACTTCGCTACAATCATCATCAAACCACATAAATCATTTCAATTTTACGGGGGGGTTCCGCCCCCAGCGACGGGATACTGTTCGGCGGAGGCCGAACGATGCGAGCGGATCGTCGCAACTTCGTTCGATAGACCAAAGGGGGCTCCGCCCCCCCCGAATTATATTAAACATTAATTTTGTGTATATTATAATATTTGATTGTTCTGATTGTTCGAGAGATTGTTCGTGTTCGAGAGATTTTATGAATAAAAATGTGCCGTCTGCGTCCCCGACGTCTCTCCGTCTGTTTACTTTTTGTTTTTATATCGGGAAGAATACCTATCATGAACTCGTTCGGATGTTATATGTCCTACTTGCGTCGTTGGACCGGTTTCATCCCGACTTCTTTTTGGTTGTATATCATAACCTAGGGATTACGATTGATGATCCGCGAGTTCGGATGGTTGGCGGTGGGGGGGTTAAGGGCGTAGGGGGGGCGGATTTATTGTTGGATGCGGAGGGGTGTGACGGTAATGTGTGGGTGGAGGGGAGTGCGGTGCGGAATCGTTGGCATAAGTTGAGTTTTAATAAAATTCATGCTTTTAAGAATTTGTATGATGAGTATGACGGTTCGTGTTTTACGTGGATTGACTTGGATACGATTGTGGTGGCGGATTTGAGTTATTTGCGTGAGGTGGATAATTATTTTATTATACACGGCGGTGGCGGCGCAGAGGCGGATGCGCAGAAGAGGAGACATGACGTGTTATTGGGGCCTGGTGGCGGTTGCGGTGATGTCATCTGGTCTGTCCCGGAACGGATGTATATCCACGGCTCTTTTTGGAAGTTGAATTTGTCTTTGTATCACGAAATTCTGCGCCTTGATTTGATGTTTCGAGAGAATGATGTTCGCTTGAAATATGATATACAAAGTATATTTTCGGTGATGGCGTGGGGCGGCGGGGTCGTCGGCGGTAATCGTTGCCCTTTTTATGATGGGGTATCGCGTGCCGATAATGGGGGTGGGAGTATGAACGTCATTGGTTATAACTATCGGCCTGATGTTATGAATGGACTCGGGGTATGGGATACTAGGAGTGGGGTTGGGAATCACGTGAATATGGATGCGTTGGCAGAGATGAGGTGGTCTGATGATGACGGCGGGGCTATTTTCAGGACGACTATGTACCCTGATAAAGAAATCCATATTCTTTCGTTGACGTTTGATTCATTCTTCATGAGTAATGTGTCATGTTCGGCTGATTTTGCCAGGTTGTTTCCATTTTTGTAAAGGGGGGGGCGTTTACATTGTATTTTCTAGTGATGGTGTGATTGAGATTATTGATTGAGAGATTGAATATGGGTTGATTGATTGATTGAGAGATTGAATATGGGTTGATTGATTGAGATTGATTGAGAGATTGAATATGAGAGATTGAATGAGAGATTGAATTGAGTTGATTGAATATGAGAGATTGAATGAGAGATTGAATGAGATTGATTGAGATTGATTGAGAGATTGAATATGAGTTGATTGAATATGGGTTGATTGATTGAGTTGATTGATTGAGATTGAATGATTGAGATTGATTGAGAGATTGAATATGAGTTGATTGAGAGATTGATTGAGAGATTGAATTGAGATTGATTGAGAGATTGAATATGAGTTGATTGAATATGGGTTGATTGAATATGGGTTGATTGATTGAGTTGATTGATTGAGATTGAATATGAGTTGATTGAGAGATTGAATATGAGTTGATTGATTGAGATTGAATGAGATTGATTGAATATGAGTTGATTGAATGAGATTGATTGAATGAGATTGATTGAATGAGATTGATTGAATATGAGTTGATTGAGATTGAATATGAGTTGATTGAGAGATTGAATGAGATTGATTGAATATGAGTTGATTGAGATTGAATATGAGTTGATTGAGAGATTGAATATGAGTTGATTGAATATGAGTTGATTGATATTGATTCGATGTCATAAATTACCGAAGAGTATGAATTGACATCCGATTAGATGGGTTACCGACCGACCAACGGGAGGGAGGGACGTTTACTGTCCGGCTTCGTCGCCCCCGGCAATTCTGCCCCCACCCCCCTGCGCCCTCCGGGCCCCCTCCCCCTAACCCGCGCCTATTCCGAACCGAAAACCCGTTCTATATATGTGACTGGAAATGAGTAGGAAAACGCCTAGTCGGTTACAAAAATCTGCTCGATATATTTGATAAATATTCATCAAATAAAATTGAAATACTTTTATTTGATATTACGTAATACAGTGAGCTGTTGATTGCTGAAAATGGAGACTACTACTGTGAATGTGAATGCTGCGCTGCTGCGTGGTGCTGCGTTGAAGCGTGAGAGGAATGCTGCTGCGAAGGTTGCGCGGGCTGCTGGCAAAGTTGCTGCTGCTGCTCGGCGTGCTTCTGAAGACCATACTGTGCGGCACCGTGCTATTGCTGAAGAAGCCGCGGTGATTGACCGTCAGATTGCTGCTGCGCGCCTTGCGCTCGGTGTTGGCAAGAACGATCCTAATCCCGTGTCCATCTGCCTTATGATTGAGGCGCTTACTGCGCAAATGCGGGTTCGACTTTCGAATAAAGGATTCTGGTAAACGGTAAGTGTAGCACGTGGGGTGTGCTTTTTTTTGTGAGTGCCCCGACTTTTTTAATGATTGGCCTGTCCTCCCACAGACCTGTAAAAAATTGAAATACTTTTTCTACATTTATCCTGATGGTAGTGACCTGACAAAGACAACTATTGAAATGACGACTACGATTACGACTACTACTACTACTGGCACTGCCCAGACCGCCGCCACCGCGAGAAGATGGAGATGGAGTGGCGAGACTGAGGAGCCCGACTACAGCCGCTGGATTGGCGACAACGATGAAGGGAACTACACGCAGGACGAAAAGGACTACGCCGAATGGTATGATGCCTGCCCAGACTGTGAATGTTTCGACGACGACACTCCGTCTGTTCTTCCTGTTGCTGTTGCTGCTGCCCAGCAACACGTCCATACACACGTCCCCTTTATGAACCTGACCAAGGAAGAACGCGACAGGAAGAGCAATCAATTCAAGTTTGGCCTGTGCGTTCACTGTGACGCCGGTCTTGACGACGAAAGCGACTTTGTGTGCGAGCCCCGTGGCCTGGGCTGCTCTTGGGTGATGGCGTGTAACGCGTGCCACGAGTACTACCGACAACTTGCCTACCTCCGTGTGGTTGACGACAATGGCGGCTGTAACTGAAGACCGAAGACCCTGAAGACCGAAGACTGAAATCGCCTGCCTGATAGATGCGGGTCACCGTCTATCACAAGGCGTGGTAAGTATTATGATAAATGATGAATGAATGAATGAATGAATGAATGAATGAATGACACAAAAAAACAAACAAAAATTTATGGTAGTGATTGATGGTGTTTTTTTATGAAAAAAAATTGGATGCTACGCTACCCCGCACCATTTTCCCTTACGGGAAAATTGAAATACTTTTTCATCTTCATCTTGTATGGCACAGTATCAACATGTTCACACAATTGTATCAGCGCGGATTTTATGGTCGTTCCCGTTTCGTCTGGACCGAGGATGCTCTTGATATTATTATTCGTGGTTATTTCCAGTTTCACCGGTCGATTCCTTCTGTTCAGCGGGTTTCGCTGGTCCGTATCGCGCCTCATCTTCGGGCGCTTATTCGTGACTATGTCAAGTCTCACTTTGCCGAGGTTCATTTCGAGAGAATCTGTGCTCGTTGGATTCGTCTTCCTTCTCTCGGCGCAGTTCTTTTGAAGCTTCGGGAGTGTCATCGTATTGTCCATTCCGTGAATGCGCTCGGTAATGCTACCTATGAATCGTTGCGTAATGACCGTGTTATCTCCATGGATTTCTACAATGCGTTATTGACCTTCATCTCTCGGCGTTCTGCTTCTCATTCCGGTTGTCGCTTACATTCTCTCCCCGCGCTTCCTCGCCCTTCTTCTCTTCCTTCGCGTGGCAGTTGCTTCTTCTGCGGCTCTGGTCTTACCGACAAAATCGACTGGAATTTCATTCCCAAGTGTTACTGTGTTGGTCAGGAAGAAGAGGTTTGTGTTTGTTCTTCGTGTCTCGGGGGTTCCGCCCCCTGCGACGGAACTACGTTCGATTGACCAACGGAGTGGTAAGTAAATCCGCTACGGATCCACCTACGGCGGGGGTGCCGGGTTCGACCCTTTTTTATCGGTTATCGCTTTTGATATCAATAATCAACCTACAGACAACACGTTGGTGTAATGTATAACCACCAAAAAGATTAACTGAACTATTTTTTATTTTTTTATAGAACATTTGTCTCAATTTTCTTTTCGGTCGGTGTAATCAAAAAAATGAGAACGTATAAATTCTAAAACTAATAATGGGACTTTGTAATATTCTCTCGGAACATGTGAACCGTGCTATCATCCACCGTCTATATTATACCTCTACGCTTCGCCGGTCCATTCCTACGGCGCTTATGCCTACTTTCCTTTTTATGCGTTTTATTACGGGGCGCTTATGTGCCTTACCTATTATCGTCTCGTTTTTTATCGGCGACGGTAAATCGGTGACATAACCACCAGTGGCTCGGGTTATGATGGTCGGGCACCAGCGAGCGCTAGCGAGCGAACCCTATGAGCGAGCGCTAGCGAGCGAATGATATCATCCGCCGTCTATATTTACCTACGGTCCTTCTTACGGTGACATCTTTATCCCTTTCATTCATTCTGATTGAGAGATTAGATTCATTAGATTCATTATATCCCTTATGATTCGATTCATTATGTTTGAGAGATTGGATTCATTATATTCATTATGATTCGATTCATTATGTTTGAGAGATTGGATTCATTATATTCATTATGATTCGATTCATTATGTTTGAGAGATTGGATTCATTATGATTCGATTCATTATGTTTGAGAGATTGGATTCATTAGATTCATTATGATTCGATTCATTATGATTCGATTCATTATGTTTGAGAGATTGGATTCATTAGATTCATTATGATTCGATTCATTATGTTTGAGAGATTGGATTCATTATGATTCGATTCATTATGTTTGAGAGATTGATGATTTTAGTATTGTAATATTCTCTCGGAACATGTGAACCGTGCTATCATCCACCGTCTATATTATACCTCTACGCTTCGCCGGTCCATTCCTACGGCGCTTATGCCGACTTTCCGTTTTATGCGTTTTATTACGATGCGCTTATTTGCCTTACCGATTATCGTCTCGGAATTATCGATGGCTGTAAATCGGTGACATAACCACCAGTGGCTCGGGTTATGAGGCTCGGGCACCAGCGAGCGCTAGCGAGCGAACCCTATGAGCGAGCGCTAGCGAGCGAATGATATCATCCGCCGTCTATATTTACCTACGGTCCTTCCTACGGCGACATCTTTATCCCTTTCATTCATTATGTTTGAGAGATTGGATTCATTATGATTGAGAGATTGGATTCATTATGATTGAGAGATTGGATTCATTATGATTGAGAGATTATTGATGATTGAGAGATTACATTCATTATGATTCATTATGATTGAGAGATTACATTCATTATGATTCATTATGATTCATTATGATTCATTATGATTGAGAGATTACATTCATTATTATTCATTATGATTCATTATGATTGAGAGATTACATTCATTATGATTCATTATGATTGAGAGATTACATTCATTAGATTCATTATGATTGAGAGATTACATTCATTATGATTCAGAGATTGGTTATTGATGATTTTAGTATTGTAATATTCTCTCGGAACATGTGAACCGTGCTATCATCCACCGTCTATATTATACCTCTACGCTTCGCCGGTCCATTCCTACGGCGCTTATGCCTACTTCCCTTTTTATTCGTTTTATTACGATGCGCTTATTTACCTTACTGATTATCGTCTCGGAGTTATCGACGGCGGTAATTCGGTGACATAACCACCAGTGGCTCGGGTTATGATGGTCGGGCACCAGCGAGCGCTAGCGAGCGAACCCTATCAGCGAGCGCTAGCGAGCGAATGATATCATCCGCCGTCTATATTTACCTACGGTCCTTCTTACGGTGACATCTTTATCCCTTTCATTCATTATGATTGAGAGATTTGATTCATTATGATTGAGAGATTTGATTCATTATGATTGAGAGATTTGATTCATTATGATTGAGAGATTTGATTCATTATGATTGAGAGATTTGATTCATTAGATTCATTAGATTCATTATGATTGAGAGATTGGTTATTGATGATTTAGTATTGTAATATTCTCTCGGAACATGTGAACCGTGCTATCATCCACCGTCTATATTATACCTCTACGCTTCGCCGGTCCATTCCTACGGCGCTTATGCCTACTTTCCGTTTTATGCGTTTTATTACGATGCGATTATTTGCCTTACCGATTATCGTCTCGGAATTATCGATGGCTGTAAATCGGTGACATAACAACCAGTGGCTCGGGTTATGAGGCTCGGGCACCAGCGAGCGCTAGCGAGCGAATGATATCATCCGCCGTCTATATTTACCTACGGTCCTTCTTACGGCGACATCTTTATCCCTTTCATTCATTATGATTCAGATATTGGTTTCATTATGATTCAGATATTGGTTTCATTATGATTCAGATATTGGTTTCATTATGATTCAGATATTGGTTTCATTATGATTCAGATATTGGTTTCATTCGATTGGAGTCATTATTATTTTAGTATTGTAATATTCTCTCGGAACATGTGAACCATGCTATCATCCACCGTCTATATTATACCTCTACGCTTCGCCGGTCCATTCCTACGGCGCTTATGCCTACTTCCCTTTTTATTCGTTTTATTACTATGCGCTTATTTACCTTACCTATTATCGTCTCGGATTTATCGATGGCTGTAAATCGGTGACATAACCGCCAGTGGCTCGGGTTATAAGGGTCGGCCACCAGCTAGCGAATGGTCTCATCCGCCATCCTTTCTTACCTACGGTCCTTCTTACGGCGACATCTTTATCCCTTTCATTCATTCTTTTTGAGATTTTGCTATTTTATTGATATTTTTTTTTTCAATGTCCACCCCCACATTATTTCATACGAATTATACACTCTTTTCATTCTCACACTTTTTTTATGATACCGCTTCTTTCACTACATTATAAGAAAATTGATTCTCCTTTTTTCTTTATCACTTATCTCACCTGTTGGGTCTTTCATGTTATTCTACTCGTTCCTGTCGGTCGGCTTTAATGACCCCCTTAGCTCAGAGGCAGAGCGCTAGACTCATAATCTAGAGGTCGGCGGATCAAAACCCCCAGGAGGTATCATACCATATAACCCGATGGATGGTCAAAACAACCGCGCCGTCAATCGCTACGTGACGTTAAACTAGCTTTTACCCGGGGTGGCGCAGTGGAAGCGCGCGTGGCTCATAACCACGAGGACATACGATCGAAACGTATCTCCGGGATTCTGGTCTGCTCGACCCTTATAACCCGAGCAAACAACTGTCTTACCCGCGTGGCGCATCGGCAGCGCGCAGGGCTCATAACTCTGAGGTAACTGGATCAACACCAGTCGCGGGTATGGTATTATTTCAATTCGCCCGGTTTACAGAACCGCGCCGTCAATCGCTACGTGACGTTAAACTAGCTTTTACCCGGTGTAGCTCAGTGGTAGAGCGCCTAATACACCGTCTCCTATCTTTTCGACTACTCAACGTGGTACGTTCTGGGGATGGTTATTCCACTCATAATGGGGAGGTCACTGGATCGAAACCAGTCGTCGGGAACCGGTCTACTCGACCTTAATTCCTGCTTTTTTTTTATTACCTCATTGCCCCGCAGCAGTTCTCTTAAACACTCCGCAAACCTCCCACGGTTCGTCTCTCTCGGTGGTGGTTCCGGTTATTACTATTATCCACGCCGTATACTTTTACCTTTTTTCATCATAAAAAATACTTACCTTCCACACACACACACCACACGTGCGCACCCTTAATCCACATCTATTCTATTCGTATCACTGTTCCACACTCCTATCTCTTCGCTCGTCTCCATGTCATACACCACTCCCTTATGCGACCTCAAATATTTCACTCCATTATACTCTATCTCCTCCACCTCCACCTCCTCCTCTTCCTCCTCCTCAACAACACTCTTCGCCTTCGCTTCTTCCTTCGCCTCTTCCACTATTGTCACTGTCTCGCTCGCTTCTACTTTCTTCTTCTTCGCTCCCTCGGCCTTCTTCGCCTTCGGCTCTTCCTTCGCTTCTTCCGTCATTGTCACTGTCTCGCTCGCTTCGCTCGCTTCTACTTTCTTCTTCTTCTGTGCGGGGGCCTTCTTCGCCTTCGGCTCTTCCTTCGCTTCTTCCGTCATTGTCACTGTGTCGCTCGCTTCGCTCGCTTCTACTTTCTTCTTCTTCGGCGCCGGGGCCTTCTTCGCCTTCGGCTCTTCTTTCGGCTCTTCTTTCGGCTCTTCCGTGCTTGGCATTGACTCGCTCGCTTCGACCTTCGACGCTGGCGCTTTCTTCGACTTCATATTCTTTCCATTCAGCAACTCCTTCATCACACTCACCTCCCTCTCCACTTCCAATAACTCCGCTCTCATCTCCTCCCTCAACTCTTCATCGCTCTTTCCCGTCATTCTCTTCATCACTCTCAATATGCTTTCCATCTTCGCTTTACCTTCTTTCTTCTTTTATCTCTTCTTTTCAATTTTTTTTTCTTTTCTATATTACCTCTTCTTCACACTTTTTCTATTTCTCCGTAAAATGCCTTCACCCGCTTATTCACCATAATCCGCGATACGTCATAACTCATAATACTCATTCCACCTAATGATTTGATTCGAGAGAGCGCGACATAGCTCTGCCCTGCTTCAAACACCCCACCACCAATATCTATAATACAGCGTTCGAGTGTCGCACCTTGACTCTTGTGTATCGTGATCGCCCATGAAAGTATGAGCGGAACTTGCGAGACACCGATTCCAGGTATATTTTCACTCATCCATGTATGCGGATTTACCGTCATTTCCAGTCCATTATTGAACCGAACAATTGGCAATGGCTGTATCGTCGAGTCGGTCATCCTCACAATAACACCCTGACTGCCATTACATATCGGTGTTGCGGCGGTCGTCACCGATTCCTCCATATTCACGACACACATCACCTGCGCCCCCACTCGTAAATGAACGACATCATCGCACAATATACTATTTTTAAGAGAGGCCAATTCGGATGATATCCGTTCCTTCGACTGCGACGACCGAATTTGCTTGTCTTTTTCGGACAACGGTAGGTCAGTTACATACTTCAAATCATATTTATAGTCTGGACTATCGGGGTCCAGAATCGTGAGTTTCTCCATTTCCAGGCGGTTGATTTCGTCCACACGCGCCCGCGTCGCGTATAATATTGTCGGCTTCGTCTGCGGGGTCCCATCTTCAGATACGTCCGGTAGTAGAACGCCGACGCGTGACCGAAGAATTTCGTCTGTTCGGCGCGTAATCCGCCCTTCACGCACCTGATTCAATATCTGGCAGTATACTGGGTCATTTTGGCGGAAGATTTGTTTGAGTTGGATATGATTGGATTTGGGGAAGGTGTGAAACCAACTTTCGCTTTCAAAACAGAATCGCGCATTGTCGGGGTCTTCTGTGCTGACACCCACAGGCGGGAGCTGGTAGAAATCGCCGGAGAATACGAGTTGAATTCCACCGAAAGGCCGGGAATGACAGTTTCGGGCGGTTTTACCCACGAGGTCCAATATATCAAACAACCGTTTCGACATCATACTCACTTCATCCACGATGAGTGTGCGCGTCTTTCGCCATTCCTTCTTTTTGAAGAAGTTCTTATCTACGCGGTCTACGATACGTCCGATATCGCCATTGGCAAGTCCGATGCCCGACCACGAATGGATGGTTTTTGCTTTACATTCCAGCATAACTGCGGCGCATCCTGTCAGCGCGCATACCTGAATATTGTGTCCGTGTTGATTCGCGTATTTATAAATCTCTCGGATGAGCGCCGACTTTCCTGTCCCACCTGGACCGGTAATGAATACATTTTGACCCGATTTGTATTTCTCGAATGCGAGAATTTGTTCGGGGGACATACTTGCGTCGATTCCTGGCGGTTTTTCGCCAGGCGCTGTCTCCACTAGCACCGCTGGCAGTGATTCAGACGCCACCGCCGCCGCAGTCATAGGCTCGTGTGTCTCTTTTTTGACAACGGTCGTATATTTACGAATATCGTGAGACAACGATTTCATTTTAATGAGGAGTGTAATGATACATTATTATAACACCAAAAATATATTCAATTTAAACAGGATTCAATTCCTATTTAGATGAATATGCCTAATCTATGAAATCATAATGTTTTTTTGTTTAGCATATTGTAATATAAACCGAAATTGTTAGAATCAATAATGAACACCACGAATTCTTACTCCGTGCCTGGAATATTACAGCCTTCATTCGCGTCACAATCGCCATATACAGAAATGACTACACAGACGGTTCATATTCATTCTCCGCATACTGCTATTACTGCCTCTGCGGGAGGGGCTCTTACGAATGACCAATTGGAACGCGTTAAAAAATCACAGTTTATTCTCGAGAAATACCCCGACCGCGTTCCACTCATCGTCCAGCCATCCGTGAGCGACCGCGACGCGTATCCGATTGACAAATCAAAGTATATCACTCCGAGAGAATTGACGCTACTTCAACTTCAGCAAATTATCCGAAAGCGTATTCATTTTCCCGCGGAAAAGGCCCTTTTTATGTTTATCAATAATAGAATATATCCTATCACTTCTATGATAGGCACCATATATGATGCGAACAAAGACGCCGACGGATTTTTGTATGTGTCCTACTGCCAGGAAAGCACATTTGGCGTGTAATAACATATATAGACACAAAATTATGTATCCATATATGTTATCGTTTATTTCCAAAATAAAAAATATTGTAGACGACAAATTAAAAAATAGACGTAATGTAAGAAAACGACAATACGAGGTCGTTATTGGGTCGGATATAATGACGGCATATTCAGAAGACGGGGGTGACGTAGAACCGCCAGACGATATGCCGCCGCCAGCTCCGAGTCCCGTCATTATACGCACGTTATTTCGCACAGAAATCGACGATAAGGTCATCAAAACCGACTATGAACTACAACAACTTCTTCGGACTATGGATATATATAACATCAATACAGAACAACTCATAATGGAACCCCGATATGAAGATGCGATTCGCAATATTCCCGGCGTATCAGACATCATAAAAATAAAGATGAGACTCCTGTATATCATCATTGCGTATAATATCTACCACACATTATTCGAAGAAAAAAAGCTGTATCGGTCAATAAAAACCAAACAATATATCGGCGTATTTCGCTATAATGACTACATCCTCCGCATCGATGATACGCCATATAGCTTTATCAATGAAAATGATGTCACCAACGCATTTCGCGAAGAGTCGGCGTCAGGAGCGTGTGCCAGCATTATACGCCCCTTTTTAATCTATACCAATATGAAACAAAATACGAATAATGATATATGCGATTGTCGTGCGGAAATATGCGATTGTAAATATTACGACAACGCGGATATTCATCCCGCTATGGATGAACTCCCGAATGAATCCAGATTATGTTACAACAAACTACGCGCAAAATCGGTGTCATTTAGCATCCAACATTATGAAAAAGGGACACAACCATTATATAACTGGGTAAAGGAAAATATAGGAAATTGCGCATACAGCCAATTCTCGGCGATTCAACTCCCTTTTTTTATTCTCTTGTTTGAGAGATGCGCCCAGCTATTGTGCGATATTCACGCACACTCCGTCGTTCACGGCGACATCAAGCCCGACAATATTCTCATTCGAGAACACGACGATTTCGATATCAACCACCCAGAAAGATATAAGAAGTTTACTGTTTATTTGATTGATTTTGGATTATCAGGAATAAAAGGCAAAGGTGTCGGAACGGGCGGAACGATACCCTATTGCCATCCTGAATTCAAAAATATCCGCGATACAAACCGTGCCAGTAAGTATCATTGGAAGACGGTCCAGCTCAAGCACGATGTATGGTCTCTCGGTATGGTATTTATTACAATGTATATTTACCACGATTTCTATAATTATTATCATAAATACCCCGCGTATTTTTTTACGAGTAATGGGTATGTATCTTCATTGATATTGGATGTTATATCTCATACCAAACTCCACGGTTTATTCACAAAAATACTGTCGGTTGATAGTATTCCAATTGACGAAGTGTGTGACTCGCTGCGCGGAATGAACTAGAGACCGCCGGTCGTCGACGACTCCTGTGATTGTATTATAACTTCGTTTGTTGATACAATAGCGGCGGACGCAATGCTGGTCTCTAGTTCCGCCGGACCTATATTGTTATCCGTGGACGACGCAACTGACGTCGACGACACCACATTTTCGGTCATTTCGTTCATAATACTGTATGGATTGGTTCCGCGTAATGATTTGGGCAAATATTGTGCTTCGATGGAGGGTTCGTATTCGACGGCAGGGGCGGCGGCGGCGTTGGCATTATTAGAGGTCACTGTCGTTGTTTCCTGAAATTGACTTTTGACGATGGCCCGTTTTTCGAGTGTGTCGCGCTTTATATTCATATTCTGAAGCACGTTCATTATTAGTTGTGGAGCGATGGAGAGTGTATTCATATGCGTGCGATATTTGAAAGAACATACACTCGTTTCCGAACCAAAAAATTGGATACTATACCACCAATACGCCGGAATAAACATAACCATACCCTGGAATAATTCGACTTCAAGTGTCTTTATTTTATCAAAATCGTCACGGTATTCAGACTGGACCTTCCACGGGTTCACCGGTGATCTGAATTCTAAAATATCGTAATCATTGATTGGGTATAAATACCGCGTGTCTTTGGGCGGGATTAAAAGTATCTTAATGGTTCCTTGCGTGACAAGAAAATAGTTACGGTAATTCACTTCATAACGGAGCGGTGTGGTTGTTCCCGCAGACGCCATCATAATATCATACATATACGTTGATACCATATACGGGCGTAGAAATTCATCGTTTAACTGAAATATTTTAATAAGACCGGTTTCATCTATAAAATCCGCATTTTGTTCACTAATGTATTTCATTTCCGTGTCCTTTTTCAGGACTTCGTGTGCGATTTTGAATGTAACCGGAATATACAGCACGATGTCGTGTTCTGTTCCTTTCTGGGGGGTTTTTGATGCGTCTGACGCCGACGCCGATGGCGACCCTCTTTTGTTAACATCGCGAATATGGATATCAAATGCGCGATAATTCGTGTGGATACCGTGATATGATAGCTGGGTTAATAATTGTTCGTTATAAAACTCAAATGTGGTTGGCTGTCGTATATCGCATACTTCTTCTAAACGCTGCTTTGACGGTTGTTCGATTTCATACACTTCTAAATCATTGCTTCGTTTCAGATGAAAATGGATATGTAGATACAAAAATAAGACGATACAGAAAATGAAAATAGAAATAACTAGCATTGTAAATATGAATACTATTACATATTCATATTTATACTTCTTTTTATTTACGCGCGGTTATAATTCATTTACAATGAGTGCGATTGGAAAGTGTGGCATTTCTGAATATGGCTCGGCAGCGACTGGTTCGGCCTCCTCCTCTTCTTTGACTGGTTCGGCCTCCTCCTCCTCCTCCTCCTCGGCGGCGACTGGTTCGGCCTCCTCCTCTTTGACTGATACGGCCTGTTCGGTGTCGTCTACTAGGTCAATAATTTGAGCGGGCTCTATATCCGGGTCATATGATATAGATAATACAATATTGGTCATTTCGGGCGCATCGGGCGCATCGGCCTGATATAACCCGTCAACATCCAAACCATCGTCCTCAAATACATCCTGATGCGATTCCTCCGGGTCGGTCGAGTGCGACTGCGACTGCGAATTCAATAGTCGCAACAGCATCGTATTCATTTCATTCATCATTTGTTGCTGTGAATGGATGAGAGAACGCAATTCCTGGTTCTCTTTGACGAGTGGCTCAATCTTCATAATCACTTCCGAGAGATTTGTATCATTGACAATCTTATCCACAATACCTTCTACGAATTCGCGACTGTTTGTTAAATCGTTCATAACAACCTCCATTAATAGTTCTGGTTCATCGTCGTCGGCGGCATCGTCGTCAGCGGCGGCGGCATCCGTAGTGCCGGTCGACGCTTCTTGAATTGTCGGAAGACCACCATTAGAAGAAACACGTTCTAGTAAATAATCCAACTGATGTATGATATCTTGTATCACATTATCGTGTTCTTCCAGTTTGGCATCGTGTGATTTTAAAATAACAATTGGAGGTGGAAAAACACCGGTATCGGATATCATACTTACGAAGGGTGTCATTCGGCCAGGTGCCTGTGCCTGTGCCTGTGCCTGTGCCTGTGCCTGTGCCTGTGCCTGTGCCTGTGCCGGGGCCCTCGCTTGTGCCTTCGCCTGGGCTCTCGCCTGTTTCATCGCCTCTATTTCCGCCGCCGATT
>Ga0222714_10003145_pt1 | contig 17023 bp, 10 predicted proteins | sample C33_3DmetaG_FD_165048 | JGI IMG/M metagenome (GOLD analysis project Ga0222714, IMG submission 165048) | Estuarine water microbial communities from San Francisco Bay, California, United States - C33_3D | ecosystem: Environmental > Aquatic > Marine > Unclassified | place: USA: California...
AACAGCGCCTTCCCTAGCCAGGTGGTAGATGATGCTACTAAGGCTTCCGAAGAATATGGATTACAAGTATCACGTGCTATAGAGCAAGAATGGTTCAATCAAGGGAGGACAAGTGGTAATAGATATTTAACACATTGGAATAATTTTAATAGGTTAAGGCTTTACGCAAGAGGAGAACAATCTGTACAAAAATATAAAGATGAGTTGTCTATTAATGGCGATTTATCTTATTTGAATTTAGATTGGACGCCAGTGCCTATATTATCAAAGTTTGTAGATATAGTTGCAAATGGCATTTCACAAAAAACTTATGATGTAAGAGCTTTTGCACAGGATCCAGATTCATTAAAAAAGAGAGTTGAATATGCTTCCGCTATAAAGTTTGATATGTTTGCTCAACCTGATATACAGGATACATTGGAGATTACAGGTATTGATATATCAAAATCAAATATTGCCCCAATTGATTTGCCGGCAACGTTAGATGAGTTAGAATTGCACATGCAACTATCCTATAAGCAAGCTATTGAAATCGCAGAGGAGGAAGCGATAAATACGGTATTAAAAACAAATAAGTATGATCTTACAAGAAAAAGACTTAATTACGATCTAACTACTATTGGTATTGCAGCAACTAAAACATCGTTTAATAAATCTGAGGGTATCGTTGTTGATTATGTTGATCCGGCTTATCTTGTTTATTCATATACTGAGGATCCTAATTTTGAGGATATTTATTATGTTGGAGAAGTTAAAGCGGTAACAATACCAGAATTAAAAAAGCAATTTCCATATATACCAGAGGATGAATTGTTAAGAATCCAACAAATGCCTGGTAATAGACAATATATACAAGGCTGGGGTAATTATGACGAAAATACCGTGCAAGTATTGTACTTTGAGTATAAGACTTACATGAACCAAGTATTCAAAATAAAACATAGTGATACAGGATTAGAAAAAGTAATTGAAAAAGATGATTCTTTCAATCCACCACCAAACGATAATTTTGAAAGAGTATCAAGAACAATAGAGGTATTGTACACAGGGGCTAAAATTATAGGGACAGATATGATGCTAGAATGGAGATTATCAAATGATATGACTCGTCCTCAAGCAGATACCACAAGAGTAAGAATGAACTATAATATAGTTGCGCCTAGAATGTATAAAGGCAGAATTGATTCTATTGTGTCTAAGTGCATCTCTTTTGCCGATATGATCCAATTAACACACCTTAAGTTACAACAGGTTATGTCTAAATTAGTACCTGATGGGGTATTCTTAGACGTCGATGGTTTGATGGAAGTTGACTTAGGTAATGGAACTAAATACAATCCAGCAGAAGCATTAAATATGTATTTCCAAACGGGTAGTATTGTTGGTAGATCATTAACACAGGAAGGAGATATAAACAGAGGCAAGGTTCCTATTCAAGAATTAACAACCTCAAGCGGGCAAGGTAAAATACAAAGTTTAATACAAACTTATCAGTATTATTTGCAAATGATTCGCGATGTCACGGGTCTTAATGAAGCGGTAGATGGAAGTAAACCGGATTCAAATGCTTTAGTAGGATTACAAAAGATGGCAGCTAATAGTTCAAATGTAGCAACACGTCATATAAAAGACGCTAGTATATATTTAACTACTGGAATATGCGAGAATATATCTTTAAGAATTGCCGACTGTTTAGATAATCCTTTAACCGCAAATTCTTTAAAGCAAAGTATTTCAACATACAACGTAGACGTGCTTGAGGAAATGAAAAACCTTAACCTACATGATTTTGGTATATTCCTTGAGATCGAACCAGATGAAGAAGAAAAACAACAATTAGAACAAAATATACAAGTGTCTTTACAAAATGGAGGAATTGATTTAGAGGATGCCATAGACATACGACAAGTAAAAAATCTTAAGTTAGCAAATCAATTATTAAAGCTAAAAAGAAAAAGAAAACAAAAAGAAGTACAACAACAACAATTAGCAAATATACAAGCACAAGCAGATGCTAATTCTCAGAATGCAGAAAAAGCGGCTATGTTTGAAGTTCAAAAACAACAAGCATTAACACAAGAAGCAATCAATGTTGAACAGGCTAAAATGCAATTTAGAATTCAAGAAATGCAGACAGAGGCCCAGATTAAAAAACAATTATTAGCTGAAGAATTTAATTACAATATGCAACTAGCACAATTAAAAGTGCAAGCAGATATGAATAAATTTAACCAGCTAGAAGACAGGAAAGACGAAAGAACAAAAATACAAGCTACACAACAATCAGAATTAATAGACCAGCGTAAGAATGATTCTTTACCAAAAGACTTTCAAAACGATGCCGCCAATTTGATGAATGATTTAGGAGGTATGCTACAAATGGAATAAGTCTATTAACCAATTTTATATTATCATATTATGTCACAAGAAGTAAAACAAGAAGGAGATTTTAAATTAAAAGCTAAAAAGCCTTCGCCAAGAAAATTAAATAAAACAGACGAACCTATCAAGGTTGATTTGGCAGAGAAGAAAGAAGAGATAACAAGAGTAGTAATCCCTAAAGAAGAAATAAATGCCATTCAAGAGCAAACAACAGATGAAAGCGTGTTACGCGATAAACAGCCCGAAATGGGATTGCAAGAAGTGGTCGAAGGAAACCAAGGGACCACTGAAAATGTTATTGAAGAAATCGTTGAGCAAGAAATAAAAAAAGAGATTGCAGATATTAAAGAAGAACTGCAATTTCATACTCAAGAAAAAACAGAGAACAATATACAACTACCGGAGAATATAGAAAAGCTAGTTTCGTTTATGCAAGAGACTGGAGGTACTATTGAAGACTACGTTAGATTAAATGCTGATTATTCAAATGTAAACAATATTGCTTTACTAAAAGAGTACTATAAAAATACCAAACCGCATTTAGATGCTGAAGAGGTAGAATTCTTATTGGAGGACAAATTTTTCTTTGATGAAGAGCTTGACGACGACAGAGAGATCAAATTAAAAAAATTAGCTTTTAAAGATGAGGTTTCTAAAGCAAGAAACTTTTTAGAAGAAGCGAAACAAAAATATTATGCAGAGATCAAGGCTAGGCCGGGTGTTAATGCAGAACAACAAAAAGCTGTTGATTTTTTCAATAGATATAATACCGAGCAAAACAAAGTGGCTCAACAACAAGAAATGTTTAAGAAACAAACATCTACTCTTTTTAATAACGAATTCAAAGGTTTTGAATATAATTTAGGAGAAAAAAGATTTAGATACAATGTTCAAAATCCAAATCAAGTTGCCGAAACCCAATCAAATATACAAACCTTCATCGGAAAGTTTCTGGATAAAGAAGGTAATGTGTCAGACGTACCGGGTTATCACAAAGCTTTGTACTCAGCAATGAATGCTGATAAAATAGCTGCTCATTTTTATGAACAAGGAAAAGCTGATGCTGTTAAACAAGTAGTTAGCAATTCTAAAAACCCAAGCAATGATGCTCCTCGAACTGCTGGTGAGCCTTTCATTAATGGACTAAGAGTCAAATCTATAAGCAGCCAAGACTCCTCTAAACTGAGGATACAAACAAAAAAATTTTAACAATTAAAAATTAAACGATTATGTCGAACATGATTAATTCCGTTACAGGAACAAATTTTGGGACAATTAAACCGTCTCAAAAACAACAAGCATTAGAAACTAACTATTTGAATTTTACGGATCCATCAAATCCTAATTTCTCATCTTTTGCAGAACAATATTTACCGGAAATTTACGAGCAAGAAATTGAGCGTTATGGTAATAGAACTTTATCAGGCTTTTTGCGTATGGTTGGGGCTGAAATGCCAATGTCTTCGGATCAAGTTATTTGGTCTGAACAAAACCGTTTACACATTGCTTATGATAATGTGTCTGTTACGGGAGCAAATACATTATCATTTGCTGTAAACAGCACAAATGGTATTAGCTTTGTAAACAATGTTATTTCTGTTGGACAAACTTTAGTGGTTATGAGTCCTTCTACAGGAAAAGAACTTAAGGTATACGTAACTGCGTCTACTACTTCTACAACAAACCCCGCTATTGTTACTGTTCAGCCATATACTCAAGCAGCATTAAATGCAGGAACCGTGACTTTCCCTGTTACATCTGTTGGTGCTGGAGATCTTAAAATATTCGTTTATGGATCTGAATACAAAAAAGGAGATAGAGATGATTTAATAAAATCAGTAACTCCTTCATTCACACAATACAGCAACTCCCCAATTATTGTTAGAGAGAAATACGCAATTTCTGGATCAGACACTGCTCAAATTGGATGGGTTGAGATTGCCACAGAGGATGGTGCATCAGGATACTTATGGTATTTGAAAGCTGAATCTGAAACAAGATTACGTTTTGAGGACTATTTAGAAATGTCAGTTATTGAGGGTGAGTTAGCCACTAACTCTACATTAACAGCTGCGCAAATTAAAGGTACTCAAGGTCTTTTCTCTGCTGTTAGAGAAAGAGGTAATATTGTAAACAACTTCTCTGCTGCTAGTGGCTTGAATGATTTTGATTCAATCTTAAAAGGATTGGATACTCAAGGAGCTATTGAGGAGAACATGTTGTTCTTAAATCGTGCAACTTCATTGGAGTTTGACGATATGCTTGCTTCATTATCTGCCGGTGCAGCTGGTGGTGTAGCTTATGGTTTATTTGAAAACTCTGAGCAAATGGCATTGAACTTAGGATTCTCTGGATTCCGTAGAGGATCTTACGATTTCTATAAAACGGACTGGAAATACTTAAATGATGCATCAACTCGTGGAGGTATGAATACTACTTCTATTGATGGATTACTTGTTCCGGCTGGTACATCAACTGTATACGACCAACAATTAGGTACTAACATCCGTAGACCATTCTTACACGTTCGTTATAGAGCTAACCAAGCTGACGATAGAAGAATGAAATCTTGGATCACTGGATCTGTTGGAGGTGCTTACACTTCTGATCTTGATGCAATGGAGGTACACTTCTTGTCTGAAAGATGTTTAGTTACTCAAGGAGCTAATAACTTCGTGTTATTTACAGCTTCTGTATAACAAATATGGTAATATTACCCTCGTTGAATCTACGGGGGTAATTATTACCTTTTAAAAAAAACTTATTAAATTATATTATATTATGGCAACAAAACCAGTTACAAAAAAAGAATTAGAATTAAATGAAGTAGATGCGCAAACGGTTACTATGGAAGAACCAATTGCACCAAAAAAAACAAACCAAGAGGCTTTAAAAGATACTTGGGTTATAAAAGATAGAACATATATCATAGCTGATAATTATTCTCCTTTAACATATACTTTACAAAGTAGGCACTCATTAAGGTATCCTTTATTGTGGTTCAACAAAGAAACAGGGGAACAAGAAGAATTGCGTTATGCAACTAATCAGAATTCTCCATTAGTATCTCAACAAAAAGGGCAAGTTACTTTAGGCCATATTATATTTGAGAATGGTATATTAAATGTTCCTAAAGAAAAACAAAACCTACAAAAATTATTATCAATCTATCATCCTGGTTTAAATATTAGATATACCGAATTTGATCCAACGCTAGAAGCGGAGGATGAATTAGAAGACATTGAATTAGAAGTGGCAGCGTTGAATGCTGCTTTAGAGATGGACATTGATCAAGCTGAATCGATCGTAAGAGTTGAAGTTGGATCTAGAGTGAATAAAATGAGCTCAAAAGAAATAAGAAGAGATTTGTTATTATTAGCAAGAAATAATCCTTCTTTATTTATAGAGTTAGCAAATGATGATAATGTACAGCTTCGTAATGTAGCTATCAGAGCAGTCGAAGCGAGCATCATAAAACTTTCTCCGGACAACAGAACGTTCCATTGGGGAGAGAACAATAGGAAATTAATGACGGTGCCTTTTGATGAAAACCCATACTCAGCTATGGCGGCATACTTCAAGACAGATGAAGGTATAGACGTCTTTAAGTCTATAGAGAAAAAATTAAAATAATACGTAATATTAATATATAGGCGGTGGCTTTGGTTACCGCCTTAATATTATAATAAATATACAGTATGGCGGTAAATGTAAATACAGTTTATAGAACTGTTTTATTAATAATTAATAAAGAACAAAGAGGATACTTAACTCCAGATGAATTCAACAGAACAGCAGCTCAAGTACAACTTGATATATTTAATGAATATTTCGAGGATCTTAACCAGCAACTCAGAGTACCTGGCAATGATAGTGAATATAGCGATCGCATAAAAAACTTAGAGGAAAAAATTGCAATATTCCAAACAGAAGGTGATTGCACAGCTGTGTCAGGCGGGTTCGATATACCGTCTGTAACTGACTTTTATAAGTTAGGCACTGTCATATATAACGACGAAAAAGAAGTCCAATATGTGCAACCTAATGAATTAATAGAGCTTAATTTATCACCTATAACAAAGCCATCAACTTATTGGCCTGTATATACATATAAAAACTTTGTAATTAAAGTTTACCCTACAACAATAACTTCTGGTATATCTTGTACATATATAAGAAAACCTTCAAATCCAGAATGGAATTTTACTACTTCACCGCCTAATTACCAATATGTATATGATGAAGATAACTCCACAGACTTCGAATTACATCCTACAGAACAAGTGAACATAATAACTAGAATATTACTTTATTCAGGTATAGTTATTAAAGACCCTCAAATAGTTCAAGTCGCGGCTCAGCAAGTACAATCGGAAAATATTAATTCAAAAAGTTAATAAAAAATGCCCACACCAAATAATGGTTTAATTACCGAAACAAATAGACAATATTACGAGGGAGCTCAAGGGTTTAGATCTGAAATAGGCACAACTCAGTTCACGACAACATTTAATACTGATTTAGTATTTGGTAGTTGGAATCCAAATGAAATTGATTATGCTTTAAACAATTTTAAATTATACACTAGTCCAACAGGATTTCCTGGTACATTTGAAGAGTATGTATTAGAATATGCGGTAAGCAATAATACGATAACGTTAGATACAGCTTTAGCAGATGGCACCTATGTAGTTGTTCAGTTAAAGATATTAGACGGTGGAAATTATGGCGATAATGATGCTTATGGTAATACAGTAGAGGAAAACTATGGCAGCTATGCTTATATCTCCTTAAACGATGTTATAAACAACTTTATGGTCGCCTATGTTGGAACCGGCAAATTAATTGGTGCAGTAAAACGTACAGATGTTATATTCCACGCAAAACGCGGCATGCAAGAGTTTAGTTATGATACATTAAAAAGTATAAAATCGCAGGAGTTAAATATACCACATAGTCTAAGCGTTGCAATACCTCAAGACTATGTCAACTACGTTAAAATGGCATGGATAGACCACTCTGGTATTAAACATCCCATTTATCCTGTAAATTCATTAACGACTAATCCTTATGAAAATCCAATTCAAGACCAAAGAGGTTTGCCAATCCAAGATAACTTTGGGGAAAATATAGAAGGGGATTCTTTAACAGAGCATCGATGGGATACAAATAGGTTGTTGCAAGATGTTAATGAGAATACTGCACTAGACGTTGGTTGGTATAATGGGGATAATTGGGTTCAAGATAGATTTTATGGTAGACTATATGGTATGGATCCACAGTATGGCAATATAAACGGCTACTTTTCTATAAATGATAGAGAAAACAAAATATCATTTAGCAGCAATTTGGTTGGTAAATTAATTGTATTAGAATATATATCTGATGGATTAGCTTATGATTTGGATTCAAGAATACCAAAAATGGCGGAGGACGCAATGTATGCTTATATATTGCATGCGATTGTTTCACATCGGGCTGGATCGCAAGAGTATCTTGTTAGAAGGTTGCAGCAAGATAAGTCTGCTAAATTAAGAAATGCTAAAATAAGACTTTCAAATATTAAATTAGAAGAAATAACTCAAGTATTTAGAGGTAAATCTAAATGGATTAAACATTAATTAAAATGGCGGAAACAAAAAATAATTTTTTGGCAGGCAAAATGAATAAAGATCTTGATAGTAGATTATTGCCAAATAACGAATATAGGGATGCCTTAAATATATCTGTCGGTAAATCGGAGAATCAAAGCGTTGGATCATTACAAAATGTTCTGGGTAATATTAAACTCACAAAACCAACATCTACAGGAGCTGAACCATTTGAAACTAATGAGGATTTAGTATGCATTGGCTATTTTGTAGATAATGAAAACAATAGAATATTTCAATTCTTAACTGATTATCAGGATCCAAATCCATCTAGTATAAACTTACCGCCAGTTGGCAGTGAAATGAAGATCACTGTATATGATTCTTTAAATGCTGGCAATCCATATATAACACTTGTGAGCGGAGAGTTTTTAAATTTATCTATTACAAATTTAATAACAGGTGTAAATTTAGTAGAAGGTTTATTATTCTGGACTGATAATAGAAACCAACCAAGAAAAATAAATGTAAATAGCGCTATATCTAATCCAGCAGATTCTCCAAATCCATATTATACAAATGTAGATCAAATATCTGTGGCTAAATATTATCCATTTATAGCTCCTGGAATTTTTTCAATTATAGAAAATAATGTTATAGATGGAACTCCCACTTTAGAAGGTGGACAAACAAAAATACCTATAGTAACTATTTCTATAGGATTTACTGGATTAGCCGTTGGTGATCAACTTGTTGGTAACGGAATAACAGTAAGTGACTCAGCTATAGTGACAAACATAGTTGGCACTTCCGGAGGCATCTCTTGGGTTTATGTTTCAGGAGATTATACAACCTTGCTTTCTGATGGCGATGCTTTAACATTCTATAGATGTTTGATGGCGAAGTCTACGGCAGAATCAAACCTAAATGGTAACGATAATTTTTTATCTGATAAATTTGTTAGATTTAGTTATAGATTTAAATTTGATGACAATGAATATTCTTTAATAGCCCCCTTCACCCAACCTGTATTTATACCCGAACAGAAAGGTTATTTTATTAATGGTGACGAAGATGCTGCTTATAGATCAACCGTATTAGAATGGATGCAAAATGATGTTAATTCTGTTAAGCTCTTAATAGAGTTGCCTGATTCAGGAGATAATATAATCAATTCTTATAAAATAAAAAGCATTGATGTACTATATAAAGAATCAGATTCTTCTGCAATAAAAGTGGTTGAAACTATGTCATCCACTGATGTGGCCCTTCAAACAGGTGCATCAAATATATATAGTTATACATACAACTCACAAAAACCAAAAAAGACCCTACAAGAAGCAGAAACGCTAAGGGTTTATGACAAAGTGCCGATTAGAGCATTAAGCCAGGAAGTTTCTGGAGGAAGAGTAATATATGGTAATTTTATAAACCAAAGCACACCACCTGAAAGTTTGGATTATAATGTTACCGTAATTGAAAAAAATCAGCCGTTTGAGAGTTGGTTGGAATATCCAAATCATACGTTAAAACAAAATAGGACATACCAGGTAGGTATTGTTTTAGCTGACAAATTTGGTAGACAATCATCCGTTATACTATCCAGTGCAAGTCCTTATACCACCGGTGGAGATATATTATACGGATCATCTTCCGTGTTTTTTCCTTATAAAAATGAATTTTGGACTACAGACGTAAGAGACTGGGTTGGTGATCAACTTGCTATTATATTTAATAAACGAATAACTTCCTTTAGAGATGAAGCATTAGGCACACCCGGATTATATGCTACGGTATCAGGCAGTATACCTGGAAGCACAGATGGGTTCCAAATTGATTCTGGGACAGTATCCGGTAAAACTTACACATTTACTTTATCAGGATCACCAGCTCAAAGTAATTATCCTACAGAAGGAAATTATTTAAGAGGAAAATATACCGGTTATGTAAAGGTAATAGCGGAAGAATATAATCCATCACTTGGCTCTTATACGGTAACTGTTGATGCAGATATTAGCGATGTATACAATCATGATGGAACTTCTGATCCAAATATAATGTATTCTTATTCAATAAATGAATTAGGATGGTATTCTTATAAAGTGGTAGTAAAACAGCAAGAGCAGGAATATTATAATGTATATATCCCGGGTATGCTTGCTGGCTACCCGGTATGGCAAACATTTAAAACTGACCCACTCGCATCGACTGAGCCAACTGACTTTCCGAATGGAGAGGATGATTCGACATGCCACTTTGTGTTAATAAACGACAATATAAACAAAGTGCCCCGTGATTTATCCGAAGTGGGTCCTAATCAAAGACAATATAGAAGTAGCGTTCAATTATGGGGTAGGGTAGAAAATGTTTTAATAGAACCATTAGGATCATCGCCAACAACGTATACAACAAATAGGCAATATTACCCTGGCACGCAATCTGATGTAGTTAATACAATAGCACCAACTACTGAATTAGGCTTCTTACCAAATAGTGCTAGTGAAAATCCTGCTGGATCCGCTGCATTCAATTTATATCAATTTGAAACATCACCATTAATAGCAAGGACTTCGACATCAAATAGAGTTGGCGTAGTTGGTAATTATACAACAACATCAACACCTCCATCAGCCACTAATGCAATGAGCCCTTTTTTAGGAGTATACGAGACTGAACCAGTAGTATCTGCTTTGGATATATTCTGGGAAACTTCTACGTCGGGGTATATTTCAGAGTTGAATATTGATATTATTAGCGGGTCAGATGCTATAATAGGATATTCTTCATTAGACTTTTTGTACAATGAAAATCAAAATTATTTAGGGGGTGGTAATACAACAGGTGCGGCGAACTCTCCGTATATAACAGAGTATTTTTATTTTAAAAATGCATCCGGAGTTTTTGTACCAGTAGCACCTGGGTTCCCATCAACAGATCAAGTTATATTTTCAGCATATAATAGGCTTGGAGAAGATGTTACCAATAAATTTGAACTATGGCAGGATACTAATCCCGGACTTCCAGGAGATCCAAACCCGACATACTTATATTGGAGAATAAAAATAAAGCAAAACGGAACGTATTTTGGTACTAATGTTGATCTAGGTAGTTTTGTATTTAAATTTGCGATAACACATACTGTGGGGGTTGGGCCTTCGGCTGTTACTTATACTCCGTTAATAACAACTGAAGCCGAAGTGTTGAGAGTTTCAAATATAGTACCAGTAATAACATATCCAACTACGGATTTAAGTCCTGTATATAATTTAACCTCTAATCCATTAATAGGACCTGTGGCTGACTTAACTGGAAAGAATGGTAATTCAGATTTTTATTCTGGAAATTATTTAGCTGATTTATATTGGAAATACGATCCATTACCTAATATTGATTACAGCCAATGGTTTAGTGTAAATTCCTCAACAGGGGAAATTATTCTAACAAACACTAATATATTGCCTGGTACATTTGATATTAGGGTTAAACTTCAGGATGCGTCTACATCAACCGGCTTACAAACCACCGGCGGCTTAAACGCATACAGAACTGTTAGATTAGTTATCCCTCAGTTTTCCACTTGCGGAGAATGGACTAGCACTACTACAGCAAACCCTAATATAGGAACCGGACAAACATATACTAATGCTACAGCCGGTACTATAAATATTTGGAAGATGTTACGCAAAAATGAAACTGTAGTAAATAGCACAGTTAAATTAATCGCTTATAGACCATATAACGTTCCTGGTGGGGCTTGGGTCTTCATTAATGGTAGCTACGTAACTTTTGGCGCTCCAGGGGTTATTGGCACAGCTTCATTTACTTATAATTTATTTACAAATAATTCATTATCTACTTCACAAGCGGCTGACAAGCTTTGGTTTAGTGGGACGGTGTATACATCTTCTGGCAGAAACTTTGTTTGTTCTTTTGAGACAGACGCTCTCTATGTAAGTGGAGATCTGGGAGAACAAGTTGCCAACGCGTTTGGATGCAGCACTGGATCACCCGCATATATATCAGACCAATGTCGCGAATGGTACATATATAATAGTTCTAGTGCCCCCATCCCTTGGAGTGGATTGCATGGAAATGGTTACGAAATAATAGGAGGTGTCATTCAACCAGGACAAACTATAGGTAGCCCTGCAAACGGGGGAACACAACCTGTTGTTAGGTATTTATCTTTGCAGGCAGCTGGTGCTGGAAGTGGCTCAGGAGCAATAGGCGGGCAAATAAATTATACGGGTTTAGCGGTAACTTGTCCAACGTAATAACAGAAAAAAACAAGTAATTATTAATTATGGCAGCAACTATAGAAGTAAAATATTTTAATTCTTATTGGTTAAAAAAATTAAAGTCAGTACAACCAGTACAGGCAAAAACCACTAAAGTAACGGACAGTTTAAAGTTTATATTTGCAACTGGGAACAACTATTTTACATATCAATCATTTAGTGATTATCAAACAACATTCATAGGACCGGGGCAAAAACTAACATTTACATATCCGCTTACGGGACCATCTGCAGAAACATATACCTACACCATTACAGGTGTTGAAAATGTACCATCCACTTTGTTATATAAAATATACTTAGATAGACCTTTAACTGTTACCTTTACCAGTGACCCAACACCAACTCCATCTAGTTTTGTTCCGCTTACATTTGGTAAGATATGGGACTTTAATTATGTGCCAGGATCTGAGTCCACCGCGGGTGGCTCTACTCAATACGGTTCAAATACTAGTGAGGATTGGTTTATAGAAGAGTCTAGAATCAGGGGTGGTTATAACAATGTTTCAACAGATTTAGGTGTTAGAGCATTTATAGTTGAAGAAAGTCCAAATAGGCAAAACAGATCAAGTTCTTTAATATACTCAGGGATATTCAACTCAAGAACAGGTATTAATAACACTAACCAATTTTCTGTAGCTGAGGATATAACAAGAACTTTAGATCCAGCTAATGGGTCTATACAAAAATTATACTCGGAGGATACAAATTTAATAATATTCCAAGAATTAAAAGTTAGCAGAGCCTTAATAGATAAAGATGCGGTATACTCTGCGGAAGGATTGCCACTTACTACATCCGGGAACATTGTTATTGGGCAAGTACAACAATATGCTGGTAATTATGGTATAAGTACTAATCCAGAAAGTTTTGCAGTATACGGCTATAGAAAATATTTTGTTGATAGAACAAAGAATGCGGTTTTAAGATTGTCACAAGATGGTATAACAGAAATTTCCGCTAACGGTATGCTTGATTATTTTAGAGATAGCTTGACTGAAGCCGGAGCTAATGGTAAAATATTAGGATCTTGGGACATGCACAATAAGCAATACGTATTATCCATCCAACCCGCTCTAAGTAGAGGAGCTTCACGCGATGGTCAAACGGGGTATTTGTCACAGTTTAAAACATTGACATTTGATGAAGATTCATTAGGATGGACAAGTACTTTCTCATTCAGACCAGATAATGGGTTTAGTATGTTAGGAGGATATTATACTGCCGCAAAAGGTAATATATGGAAGCATTATGCAGCCAATGTACCATTCTGTAATTTTTACAATGAGCAATACAGCTCCACAATTACACCTATTTTTAACCCGGATCCATCATTCTCTAAAACATTTCAAACAATTAATTACGAAGGAACAACCGGATGGGCTTTAACGGATTTGCATACAGACTCTAATACAGCTGTACCAATAACGTCAGCGACAATTTCTTATGATTTAACAACCTTGCAAAATCAATTGTTTGTAAATAATTTTAAACAAAAAGAAAATAAATATTTTGGTACAATATTAAATATAAGTCCGCCAACAGAGAGTGTTGCAGTATATGGTCAATCTATGTCAGGTATCGCCGGCTTCTATGCTACAGCTACCTTTACATTTCCAGATCCAACGGCAGTATCTCCATCCTATAACAATCAAGCTATATTGTTTGCAGTGTCTTCCGACTATGTACAATCATTAGCTTAAAATATAATTAAATTAAATGGAATTAACAGTAAGAGCATTACAAGAATCAGATTGGGAAACTTTGCAAGAATGGTGGGCTAAATGGAATTGGCCTGCTATAACAAAAGAAATGCTACCATTGAACGGATGTGGCGGGTTGATAGTCTGTAAAGGCGATATTCCTGTTGTATCCGGGTTTTTGTATTTAACTAATTCAAATGTAGCTTGGATGGAATGGATTATTTCAAATCAAGACTACAGAGAAGAAGATAGAAAAGAAGCACTAGAAATGCTAATATTAGGTTTAGAAGAAATTGCTTTAAGTGTTGGCAAAACTATAATATTAAGTGTTGGTAGGAATAAGAACTTAATAAGCACTCATAAAAAACTTGGATATACAGTTGACGGTGAGGCATCATACGAAATTTCAAAAAAATTAATATAACATGGCAGTAGCAGCAGCAATAGGAGCCGGAGCTTCTTTAGTTGGTGGAGCAATAGCATCACACCAAGCAGGTCAAGCAGCAAAAGGAGCACGCAATGACGCAAGACGAGCACAAGCAGAATTGAACGCAATTAAAGCCGCAAGACAATCGATAATCAACCCATACCAATCAACAGCAGATGTAAGCGGTTTAGCTAGCGATTTATCTGGGATGATCAATAATCCTTATGCAAATTTAGGCGTAGCTACTCAAGCTGCAGAGATGCAATTTGAACAAGCAGATATGGCTTTAGCTAATACTCTAGATACATTAAGAGCAACAGGGGCAAGTGCAGGAGGAGCAACAGCATTGGCACAAGCAGCCTTAGAAAGCAAAAAAGGTATTGCAGCAAGTATTGAACAACAAGAAGCAGCAAATGAAAAGCTAAGAGCGCAAGGAGAAGCTGAACGTAATCAAATGAGAATGCAGGAGCAACAAAGATTACAGGCGTTAAAGATCAGCGAGGCTCAAAGGGTTCAAGCAGCAGATGCAGCAGGAAAACAATTTATGTTTGCGGCAAGAGAGGACAGAACTAATGCTGATTTAGGGCGTGAGGCGGGTGCGTTAACGCAAGCTATGCAAAATCAAGCATCGGCAAATGCGGCAAATGCAGCAGCATGGAGTTCAGGTATTCAAGGATTTAGCTCGGCTTTAGGCGACCTAAGTGGTAATTTGATAAAAAAACCTAAATAGCAATTAAAACAAATATATAGTATATGAGTGCATACGATAATCCAACGATAATAAAAGACGAATCCGCAATGATCTGGGCTCAAGGCCTTGGTGGAGCCGGCCAAGCCTTTATGGAAAGCTTTAAAGCATCTAGAAAAGAAAGAGAAGCAAGAGAAAAAGAAGCAAGATTAGATGCTGAAAGAAGAGCAAAAGAAAGTAAAGAGGTACAAATTAATAAACAAATAGCTGCATCTAATACTACAAAGAAAATTAATGCAGAACGTGACGTTAGTCAGTCCGATTTTGCTAAAGCGGGTGTAAGCCCATCCCTTTCCGAGCAAGCATTAAACTTTAGCGAAAAAATAAAAACCAAGATTGGTGATAATAACCAAAATATTATGTTCAATATGGTTGAGCCTGACGTGTTAAAATCTAATGCTAAATTTGAAAACTTATATGCTTCAATTTGGGGTAACATGAATAGAATTCTTGGAGTAGGCGGAGCGGAGGTAAAATCGATAGCAGACGGAACGTGGAATCAGACAAATATTAATAAATTAGAATATAACGGTAAGACCGACCCAGAGCGATTCAGAAGTTTCGCTACGTCCAATAGTTTAGCATTAAACAAAGATGTTGTTTCTGCCATTGATTATGACGAAAATGATCTTAGCAAAGGCGCGCGCGCTATTATAAGAACATCAGGTTACGATGAGAACAAGATCAAAAACGCAATGAAATCCATAAACCCGGATATAGCTAATAATGACACAAAATTTAATAAATTTCTTGAAGACGCAAAGGCTAGTGGTATATTACAAGAGGGGGAAGAAAAAGACGGTAAAAAAAGCTACACCGTAGTATATGACATGCCTATTGATGATAAAACTACAGGCAGCTTTTTTACGGTAATACCGGATGCGACCAAAGAGAAAGATCTACAAACAGCTAATATTTATAATGATAAAGGACAATTATACGACACTTTTTTAGGAGGAGTGAAATATATTAAAGCCGAAAACAATGCTGGTCTAGACAAATCTGAAATTGATGCTAAAATAGAAAGTAGATCCGTTAATATGGCTGACATTGAGGCTTTAATTAAAGAAAGAGTAAGAGTAAATGTCACGGGACTATTGGCTACGGACTTACAAGATACCAACAAATTAAGAGGTTTTATGACAAGCCTTAAATTGGGGACTAGCCCAGAAATGGTTGATAATTTTTTAGGAGAAAAACTAGAAGAACAAATAAATACATTATCAGAACCTATAATTGAAAAATATAGAGATAATATTATGAAAGAAAATAATATTGTTAAAACAAAAGACGGGTATATGCAAGTTGATAGGGCTAATGTAACAAAATTCTCTGTTTCTCAAAAAAATAGTACTAACAAGCAAACAGCTACGCAGAAAGCAAAAGCTGCCACTTGGACTGAGCAAAGGAAAGCTATTTTAGATATGGAACTTGGAGGTCTTGGTGATTTTTATAGTCCTGATGGCAAGCGCAAGGTGTCTTATAACGGTACTCAATTTATTATACAAACTGCTGGAACCAATGAAGAAGTGGCAATACCTACAAAAGCTGGGGTTGTCGAATATTTAGAAAAAGGTACACTTACATCAAAATAATTATTTATGTTAGAATACGAATTAAACGGAAAAACATATACAGAAGATGATTTAATTAATATGGCTGGAGGTAAAGATAAACTTCCAGCCTATATTAAAAGTAAAGGCTTCAAACCAAAAAGTAAAAAGACAACACAACCTACTAAGTTTTATGAAAAGCCTAGTGAAAACCTATACAAACAAGTTTTTGGTTTTGAAAATCCAGCAAAAGAAGATTATTCTGAGATAAATAAAACTAAGAAAAAAGTAACCCCTAAAAAGTTTGCTGGTCCTATAACT
>Ga0222714_10003146_pt1 | contig 17022 bp, 16 predicted proteins | sample C33_3DmetaG_FD_165048 | JGI IMG/M metagenome (GOLD analysis project Ga0222714, IMG submission 165048) | Estuarine water microbial communities from San Francisco Bay, California, United States - C33_3D | ecosystem: Environmental > Aquatic > Marine > Unclassified | place: USA: California...
GGCATCGCCAGCGTCGCTGGTTACCGGGGACTGCCGGGGGCGGGAGCCTATTCGGCCTCCAAAGCCGCGGCGATCAGTTACCTCGAGAGCCTGCGTGTCGAATTGCGCGGCAGCGGCATCACGGTGATCACCATCTGTCCCGGGTACATCGCGACGGCGATGACGGCCGCCAATCCATACCCCATGCCGTTCATCATGTCCGCGGAAACTGCAGCCAGGAAAATTGCTGCCATCATCGCACGGCAACAAACCTATGCCGTGATTCCCTGGCAGATGGCCATCATCGCACGGCTGATGCGCGTGCTGCCGCGCTGGAGTTACGATCCGCTGGCGGCGAGAGCGGGACGCAAACCACGCACTGCCGGCAGGGTTCCGGGGGCAGACCGGGATTGAAAGCAACTCAGGCCGCGGCTGGCGCTGTTGCGAAAAAACTGCTGGTCGCCGGTTCCTGTGCCTGCAGACGGTCGTAGACGTACAAAGCAATCCGTCTCCGTACACCGAAGTGCGTAACAACCCCCTTGCGTTCGAATTTTCTTTCGAGCTTCTTCATGCTGGTTGTTGTTATCCGACCCCGCCCTTCTGATTGAATACGGCTATTGTGGGCATGGCACATCCTCTGTTCGGAGATAGAGGTATGCGCATGCATAGGGAACCAATGCGGTCGGGCAAGCCGGAAACAGCCATGGATTCCGGTGCCTGTTCCACCGTTCGACCGGATCTTTCCGAGGAGCAGTACTGCTTCACTCGACCGTCACCGATTTGGCGAGATTGCGCGGCTTGTCGACGTCGGTGCCGCGAAGCAAGGCCGTGTGATAAGCCAGCAGCTGCAAAGGTACCGTATGCAGGATCGGCGACAGTACCCCGGCGTGATCCGGCATTTGGATCACATGCACGCCGTCATCCGCCTCGAAACGGGTCTCCTGATCGGCCAGTACATAGAGTTCGCCGCCGCGCGCACGCACTTCCTGCAAGTTTGACTTGAGCTTTTCGAGCAACGCATCTTTCGGCGCAACTGCCACCACCGGCATGTTGCGGTCGACCAGCGCCAGCGGACCGTGCTTGAGTTCGCCTGCAGCATAGGCCTCGGCGTGGATGTAGGTGATTTCCTTGAGCTTCAGTGCCCCTTCCATGGCAATCGGGTAATGGATGCCGCGGCCTAGAAACAGAGCGTGCTCCTTGCGTGCGAACAGCGCCGCCCATTTCGCGATCTGCGGCTCGACCTGCAGCACATGGCTCAAGGCCGCGGGAAGATGGCGCAGCGCCTGCAACAGTTCCGTTTCGCGTTCGGGCGATAGCCGGCCGCGCTGCTTGGCCAGCACCATCGCCAGCAGCACCAGCGCTGCAAGCTGCGTGGTGAAGGCCTTGGTCGACGCCACGCCGATTTCAGGTCCGGCACGGGTCAGGAACCGCAGATCCGATGCGCGCACCAGCGCGGATTCGGGCACGTTGCAGATCGACAAGCTGTAGAGATGGCCGCTGGATTTGGCGAATTGCAGCGCCGCCAGAGTATCGGCCGTTTCCCCCGACTGGGAAATGGTGATCACCAGCGCGAGCGGATCGTGCACGGTATCGCGATAGCGATATTCACTGGCGATTTCGACGGCACAGGGCAGGCCGGCGATACCCTCAAGCCAGTAACGCGCGACCATGCCGGCGTGGTGGCTGGTGCCACAGGCCAGTATAACTATCCCATTGATTTTATTTAATATTTCTTCTGCTTGTGCGCCGAAGAGCTGGGCCGAAATGGTTCTCGCATTAGTCACCATTTCCAGCGTATTGGCCACCGCCATCGGCTGCTCGAAGATTTCTTTCTGCATGAAGTGCTGGTACTGGCCAAGATCAACGGCCTCTGCAGTCAGTTGCGAAATCTGCTCTTCGCGGACCACGGACTTTCCGGCAGCGTCGACGATGCGCACTCGTTCGCGCGTCAATTCCGCGCAGTCGCCTTCCCCCAGATACACCACGCGCTGGGTCACCTGGATCAGCGCCGAGGCATCGGAAGCCGCAAAATTCTGCCCATCGCCCAGGCCCAGCAGTAGCGGTGCCCCCATGCGCGCCACCACCAGCCGCGCCGGATCGGCTTCATTCACTACGGCGATGGCATAGGCTCCCGTCAGTTCGTGCAGGCTGCGCTGCACGGCGACGAACAGATCGCCGCATTCTCCCAAGTGCATGTGCACCAGATGGGCGATGACTTCGGTATCGGTATCTGACACGAACGTGTAGCCGCGATTCCGCAGGTGTTCGCGCATCTCTTCGTGATTCTCGATGATGCCGTTGTGCACTACCGAAATACCGCCGGACACATGCGGATGGGCGTTTTTCTCCGACGGCGCTCCGTGAGTAGCCCAGCGCGTATGCGCAATGCCGACGTGCCCTTCAACCTTGCCGGCCTGCGCCAGCCGCTCCAGCTCGGCCACGCGGCCGGTGCTGCGCACGCGGCGCAGGCTGCCGTTGATTACCGCGATGCCGGCGGAATCATAACCGCGGTATTCCAGCCGCTTCAGGCCCTCGATCAGCACCGGAACCACGTTGCGCGCCGCAACGGCGCCGACAATGCCGCACATGGATTAAACGGACTCCATCAGGATTTTTTTTTCGGCGTTTTGCGCGGCCGCTGCCAGCCGGCGCGGTGTTCCTGGGTCTTGGTATTGAGCACCAGACCGCCCGCCGGCGTGTCTTTCCAGACCGTGGTACCGGCGCCTACCGTGGCGCCACGCGCCACCCGCACCGGTGCCACCAACTGCACGTCGGAACCGATGTGTACATCGTCTTCGATTACCGTGCGATGCTTGTTGGCGCCGTCGTAGTTGCAGGTGATGGTGCCGGCGCCGATGTTGACGTTGCGCCCTACAACCGAGTCACCGACATACGCCAGATGATTGGCCTTGGAACCGTCGCCGATCTCGCTGGCCTTGATTTCGACGAAATTGCCGATATGCACCTCTGCATCGAGCCGGGTGCCGGGACGGATGCGCGCATAGGGACCGATCCGGCAATGGGCGCCGATACTGGCGCCATCCAGGTGGGAAAACGGTTCAACACGGGTCCCGGGACCGATGACCACGTCTTTCAGCACGCATTGCGCGCCGATGCTGACGCCCGCACCGAGTCTGACCGTACCCTCGAACACGCAATTGACGTCGATCTGCACGTCGCGATCGCATTCGAGACTGCCACGCGCATCGAAACGCAGCGGATCGACCAGAGTCACGCCGGCGTCGAGCAGCCGTGAAGCCTGCAGCCACTGGTATGTGCGTTCCAGCTGCGCCAGCTGGGCGCGGTCGTTGATTCCCTGGGTTTCACCGGCATCCCCGGCCTTGACGCCTGCAACCGGCACCCGATCCTTGACTGCGAGCGCGATGACATCGGTCAGGTAATACTCTTTCTGCGAATTCCTGTTCCGCAATTGCGACAGCCAGCCCTCCAGTCGCGCCGTCGGCAAGGCCATGATCCCGGTATTGATCTCGCGGATGCGGCGCTGTGCCGCTGTAGCGTCCTTCTGCTCGACGATGCCGGTAACGTGTCCAGCCTTGTTGCGCAGGATGCGGCCGTATCCCGTGGGATCTTCAAGCTCTGCGGTCAGCACTGCCACGCCTTTGCCAGCGGCATCCAGCAGCATGCGCAGGGTTCCAGCGCGTACCAGCGGTACGTCACCATAAAGAACCAGCGTCACCGGGGCCTTCGACAGTCGCGGCAGAGCCTGTTGCAGCGCGTGCCCGGTCCCCAGCTGCGGGGACTGCAGCGCATAAACCAGGTTCTCCGTTGATAACGCTGCCTGCACCAGATCACCCCCGTGACCATGAACCACGCAGATCTGCTCGGTGGTGAGCTCCCGTGCAACGGCAACCACATGCGCGATCAACGGTCGCCCGGCCAGTCGATGCAGAACCTTGGGCAGATCGGAATGCATCCGTTTGCCTTGTCCTGCGGCGAGGATGACGACTTGGGTTTTCATCGGAAAATTATCGCATGAACATCAGCTTACCCGCTGTTTTACATGGTCTGCCAGCGCCTGCCGCTGCTGCCGTGTCAGTTGCAGGCCGCACTTGGTCCGGCGCCACAGCACATCATCGGAATGTGCCGCCCATTCCTGATCGATAAACCAGTCGACTTCACGCGCATACAGGCCGGCGCCGAAATCCTGTCCCAGGTCGGAAATGGCCGTAACACCGTCGAGCAGGACATGGGCTAGCATGCCATGGCGCCTGAACAGGCTGCGCAACAAGGCCTGCGGCAGATTGCGGTGGCGGTCGAACAGCACATCACGCGCCTGTTCGCGGGTGGATCCCGCAAAATCCCCGCCCGGCAACGGCGCGCTTGCCGTCCAGTCGTCCCGCAAGCCCGGGAAACAGGGTGCCAGCCTGTGCAGTGCATGTTCCGCCAGGCGCCGGTATGTGGTGACCTTGCCGCCGTAGATCGACAACACCGGCGCGTGTCCCGAGTCATCGTTCACGCGCAGGGTATAGTCCCGCGAAATCGCCGACGGGTTATTGCCGCCATCGTCATGCAGCGGTCTCACTCCCGCGTAGCGCCAGACCACCTGAGACGGCAGCACCGGCTGCCGCAGGTAACGGCCGGCGGCGCGACACAGGTAGTCGACTTCCGCATCACTCGCCTGCACCGCGCCCGGATCGCTGTCGTAAGGGACATCGGTGGTGCCGACCAAGGTGTGGCTTTCGCCATACGGGATCATGAACACCACGCGGCGATCGTCATTTTGCAGGATGAAGGCATGGTCGCCGCGGTAGAGTTGCGGCAGCACGATATGGCTGCCTTTGACCAGCCTGACCCGGTCCTTACCAGATTGCCCGAGAAGCCCGTCCAGCACCTGTTTTACCCACGGCCCGGCGGCATTGACTATGGCCCGGGCATGGATTTCGCTCCCGTTGCCCAATGTGATCCGCCAGACCCGGTCTTCGCGCCGGGCTGACAGGCATTCGGTCCGGGTCAGGATTTCCGCGCCGCGCTGCCGTGCATCCATCGCGTTGCTGATTACCAGCCGGGCGTCGTCGACGCGGCAATCCGAATACATGAAACCGTGACTGAACTGCGACTGCAGCCCGTCAGCATAAGGCGGCCGGTCCAGGCGTACCGCCTGTGATCCCGGCAAACTGTCCCGGCGAGCGAGATGATCGTACAGAAACAGTCCGGAGCGGATCATCCAGCGCGGCCGCAGGCCGGGCACATGCGGCATGATGAAACGAGCCGGCCATACCAGATGCCGTGCGGTGCGCAGCAGGATCTCGCGTTCCGTCAGCGCCTCCGCCACCAGCCGGAATTCGAATTGTTCGAGATAACGCAGGCCGCCGTGGATCAGCTTGCTGCTGGAGGAACTGGTGTGGGCCGCAAGGTCGTCCTTTTCGGCCAGCACCACCGAGAGGCCGCGCCCCGCCGCATCGCGGGCGATGCCCGTGCCGTTGATGCCGCCGCCGATGATCAGCAGATCAACCGGATCGGCGGTCATCGCGGGAGACAAAAAAGGGCGGCTAGCAGCCGCCCCCGGTTGACGCCACCACAGGTACGCTCAACGTTTGCCGCGCAGCTTGCGGATGGCCGCCAGCTGCGCCGCGAGCATCGCCAGTTCGGCTTCGACCGTGGCGACTTCCTGTTTGCCTTGGGCATTTTTGCGCGCTTCCTCAGCCTGCTTCAGCGCTTCGGTGGCCTTGGCTTCATCGAGATCAGCGCCTCGGATCGCGGTATCGGCCAGCACGGTGACCACCTTGGGCTGCACCTCCAGCACGCCGCCGGCGACAAAAATGAATTCCTCCGCGTCGCCGCCCGCCGGCTTGATACGCACTTCGCCGGGTTTGATGCGGGTGATCAGCGGGGTGTGCCGGGGATAGATGCCGAGCTCGCCAGCCTCGCCAGGCAGCACGACAAACTCCGCCTCGCCGGAATAGATCTGCTCTTCCGCGCTGACGACATCGACGTGCATGGTATGTACTGCTTCAGCCATTGCCGGACTCCTTGCCCCTTACTGCAGCGTCTTGGCTTTCTCGAACACTTCCTCGATGCCGCCGACCATGTAGAAGGCCTGCTCGGGCAGCGCATCGCATTCGCCGCTGACGATCATCTTGAAGCCCTTGATGGTGTCCTTCAGCGACACGTACTTGCCCGGCGAACCGGTGAACACCTCCGCGACACTGAAAGGCTGCGACAGGAAACGCTGGATTTTCCGCGCGCGGGATACCGCCAGTTTGTCCTCGGGCGACAGTTCGTCCATGCCCAGGATCGCGATGATGTCGCGCAGTTCCTTGTAGCGCTGCAGCGTCGCCTGCACGCCGCGCGCGGTGTTGTAATGATCTTCGCCGACCACGTGCGGGTCGAGCTGGCGCGAGGTCGAATCCAGAGGATCCACCGCGGGATAGATACCCAGCGACGCGATGTCCCGCGACAGCACCACTGTCGAATCCAGATGGCCGAAAGTCGTTGCGGGCGAGGGATCGGTCAGGTCGTCCGCCGGCACGTACACCGCTTGGATCGAAGTGATCGAACCGGTCTTGGTCGAAGTGATGCGCTCCTGCAGCCGGCCCATCTCCTCGGCCAGCGTCGGCTGGTAGCCCACCGCCGAAGGCATCCTGCCGAGCAGCGCTGAAACCTCGGTGCCAGCCAAGGTGTAACGGTAGATATTGTCGACGAAAAACAGCACGTCGCGGCCCTCGTCGCGGAACGCTTCAGCCATGGTCAGCCCGGTCAGCGCCACGCGCAGGCGGTTGCCCGGCGGCTCGTTCATCTGGCCGTAGACCATCGCCACTTTCGATTTCGACAGGTCATCCTTGTTGACGACACCGGCTTCCATCATCTCGTGGTAGAAGTCGTTGCCCTCGCGGGTACGCTCACCGACGCCGGCAAACACCGACAGGCCCGAGTGCGCCTTCGCGATGTTGTTGATCAGCTCCATCATGTTCACGGTCTTGCCGACGCCGGCGCCACCGAACAGGCCGACCTTGCCGCCCTTGGCGAAAGGACACACCAAGTCAATCACCTTGATGCCGGTTTCGAGCAGATCCTGCGACGGCGACAGTTCCTCGTAGGTCGGCGCTGTGCGGTGGATGGACATCTTCTTTTCGGACTTGACCGGACCCACTTCGTCGATCGGGCGGCCAAGCACATCCATGATGCGCCCCAGCGTGGCCGGGCCCACGGGCACCGAGATCGGCGCGCCGGTGTTGGTAACCATCATGCCGCGGCGCAGACCGTCGGAAGAGCCCAGCGCGATGGTGCGCACGATGCCGTCGCCGAGCTGCTGCTGCACTTCCAGCGTCAGTTCGCTGCCGTCCATCTTCAGCGCGTCGTAGACATGCGGCATCTGGTCGCGGGCAAACTCGACGTCGATCACCGCGCCGATACACTGAACGATTTTTCCCTGGCTCATGGTCTATCCCTAATTCAAAATGTCTTCAAACAGTCAGATCATCCGGCAACGGCATTAAACAGCCGCTGCACCGGCGACAATCTCCGACAGCTCCTTGGTAATCGAAGCCTGCCGCGTCTTGTTGTAAATCAGCGTCAATTCGTCTATCACCTTGCCGGCGTTGTCGGAGGCCGCCTTCATCGCCACCATGCGCGCCGACTGCTCGGACGCCATGTTCTCGGCGACGCCCTGGTAGATCAGCGCCTCGACATAACGGGTCAGCACCTGGTCCAGCACCACCTTGGCATCCGGTTCGTAGATGTAGTCCCAGGAACCTTCGGGCGCGCCCAGCGCGTCGCCCGATAGCGGCAGCAGCTGTTCGACCACCGGTTCCTGCTTCATGGTGTTGACGAACTTGGTGTAGATGATCAGCAGCCGGTCGAAGCGGTCCTGGGTGTAACCGTCGAGCATGATTTTCAGCGCGCCGATCAGCTTGTCCATCTGCGGCTTGTCGCCAAGGCCGGTAACCTGCGCCACCACCTTGGCACCCAGGCGCTGCATGAAACCCAGCCCCTTGTTGCCCAGCGTACAAACCTCAATCTCTTCGTCCAGCGCCTGCCACTCCTTGATCTTGTTCAGCGCCAGGCGCAGGGCATTGGTGTTCAGGCCACCGCACAATCCCTTGTCGGTGGTGACCACGATCAGGCCGATGCGCTTGACCGAGTCGCGCGAAACCAGGAACGGATGCTTGTACTCGGGGTTGGCGTGACTGATGTGCGCGGCGACATTGCGGATTTTTTCGCCATACGGCCGCGAAGTGCGCATGCGATCCTGCGCCTTGCGCATTTTCGATGCCGCAACCATTTCCATGGCCTTGGTGATCTTGCGCGTGTTCTGCACGCTCTTGATCTTGGTGCGGATTTCCTTGGAGCCGGGCATGTCGTAAGTATATGTTTATAAACGATTATTTAACGGTTTCTGCGCGGCTCAGTACGATCCGTTCTGCTTCCAGTCCTTGATCGCGGCGTTGAGTTTTTCCTCGTCGTCCTTGGACAGATCCTTGGTGTCCTCGATGCGTTTGACGAGATCGCCGAACTTGGACTTGATGTAGTCGCGCATCGAACGTTCTGCCGCCAGCGCCTTCTTGACGTCGATGTCGTCGAAATAGCCGCCGTTGACCGAAAACAGCGTCAGCGCCATTTCCCACACCTGCAGCGGCTCATACTGCGGCTGCTTCATCAGTTCGGTCACCAGGCGGCCGCGCTCGAGCTGTTTGCGGGTAGCTTCGTCGAGGTCGGAGGCGAACTGGGCAAAAGCCGCGAGTTCCCGATACTGGGCGAGCGCAAGACGCACGCCGCCACCGAGCTTTTTGATGATCTTGGTCTGTGCGGCGCCGCCGACGCGCGACACCGAAATGCCGGCGTTGATCGCAGGACGGATGCCGGCGTTGAACAGGTCGGTCTCAAGGAAAATCTGGCCGTCAGTGATCGAGATCACGTTGGTCGGCACGAAGGCCGTCACGTCGCCGGCCTGGGTTTCGATGACCGGCAGCGCGGTCAGCGAACCGGTCTTGCCCTTGACCGCGCCCTTGGTGAATTTCTCGACATAATCCTCGTTGACGCGGGCGGCGCGCTCAAGCAGCCGCGAGTGCAGGTAGAACACGTCGCCGGGATAAGCTTCGCGGCCCGGCGGGCGGCGCAGCAGCAGCGACACCTGGCGATAGGCCCAGGCCTGCTTGGTCAGATCGTCGTAAATGATCAGCGCATCCTGGCCGCGGTCGCGGAAGTACTCGCCCATAGTGCAGCCGGAGTAGGGCGCGATGAACTGCATCGCCGCAGATTCCGAGGCGGTGGCGGCGACGACGATGGTGTATTCCATCGCACCGTGTTCCTCGAGCTTGCGCACCACGTTCTTGATCGACGATGCCTTCTGGCCGATCGCGACGTAAATGCAGATCAGGTCCTTGCCCTTCTGGTTGATGATGGCGTCGATCGCCACCGCGGTCTTGCCGGTCTGGCGGTCGCCGATGATCAGTTCGCGCTGGCCGCGGCCGACCGGCACCATGGCGTCGATCGATTTCAGTCCGGTCTGCACCGGCTGCGATACCGATTTGCGGGCAATCACGCCCGGCGCGACCTTTTCAATGACGTCGGTCATCTTGGCGTTGACCGGGCCCTTGCCGTCGATCGGCTCGCCCAGCGAATTGACGACGCGGCCGATCAGCTCCGGACCCACCGGCACCTCGAGGATGCGTCCCGTGGTCTTTACGGTGTCGCCCTCGGAAATATGCTCGTACGCCCCCAGAATCACCGCGCCCACCGAATCACGTTCGAGGTTCAGCGCGAGGCCGAAGGTGTTTTGCGGGAACTCGAGCATTTCGCCCTGCATCACGTCGGCGAGACCGTGGATGCGGCAGATGCCGTCGGTCACCGAAATCACCGTGCCCTGGGTGCGCGCTTCCGTGCTGCCGCCCAGATTCTGAATCCGGCTCTTGATGAGTTCGCTGATCTCGGATGGATTGAGTTGCATGTGTTGCTCCTAGTGGGTCAACGTGGCGGCCATGGCGTCGAGCCGGCCGCGCACGGTGGCGTCAATGACTTTGTCGCCGACGACGATTTTCACGCCGCCGATCAGTTGGGGATCGATTTCGACCTTGGCGGTGATCCTGCGCTTGAATTTCGACTCGAGCGAGGCGAGCAGGGGCTTGACCTGCTCATCGCCGATCGGCAGCGCGGATATCACGATAGCTTCGAGCACGCCTTCATGCTCGCGTTTCAGATCGTCGTAGAGGCCGCGGATCTGCGGCGTCACGTCGAGCCGGCCGTTCTGCACCAGCACGCGCATGAAATTGCGCGCCTCTTCGGCAATTACGGCATCCAGCTTGTCGCCGATCACGCCCAGCACCAGGGTCTCGAGCTGCTGCGCGCTGACATTGGGATCGCTGATCAGCGACTGCACGCGTACATCGCCGACCACCGCATCGAGATTGGCCAGCGCATCCGCCCAGGGCGCCAGCGCGTTATTCACGCGGGCGATCTTGAATACTGCTTCGGCGTAAGGTCGGGCGATGGTTACCGGTTCGGCCATGGCTTGAATTCAGTCCCGTCTTACAGTTGACGCTGCATGGCAGCGAGCATGTCGGCGTGGGCCTTGGCGTCAACCTCGCGCTTGAGGATCTGCTCGGCACCGGCCACGGCCAGCGCCGCGACCTGGGTGCGCAATGTTTCCTTGGCGCGGGAGACTTCCTGTTCGATCTCTGCCTTGGCGCCGGCGACCAGACGTTCGCCCTCGACCTTGGCCGAGGCCTTGGCTTCCTCGATCATCTGGCTGGCGCGTTTTTCAGCCTGGGCGACGATTTCGCTGGCGCGACCGCGGGCCTGGGCAACCGCCTCATCAGCCTGCTTTGCAGAACGCTCCAGCGACTGCCTGCCTTCTTCGCCGGCGGCAAGGCCGTCCGCGATCTGTTTCTGCCGCGCTTCAATGGCGCCGATCAGATGCGGCCATATCAACACTTTGCAGAACCAGATGAAGGCAAAAAACGTAACGGCCTGCGCAATCATCGTGACGTTTAGATTCATGACTTTCCCCTACGGGCAGCGGTTCGTGACAGGCTTTAGCCCAGGCTTGCAAGCAGGGGATTGCCGGTGGCGAACCACAGGGCGAGGCCGACGCCGATGATGAACGAAGCGTCGATCAGGCCGAGCAGCAGGAACACCTTGGCCTGCAGCTGCGGCATCAGTTCCGGCTGACGGGCTGCGCCTTCCAGAAAACGTCCACTCATGATGCCGATGCCGATACACGCGCCGGCAGCGCCCAGCCCGATCATCAGGCCGATGCCGATGCCGGTATAGGCCTGGATCATTGCGACAAGTTGCAGCTTTTCCATCAGATTCTCCTTTGGGGAAAGTCGGTAAAAGGGATTTCGATCAGTGGCTCTCGTGAGCCATTGCCATGTAAACGGCGGTAAGCATCATGAAAATGTAGGCCTGCAGAACAACGATCAGTATGTGGAAAATCAGCCAGCCGAACGCCAGGACGCCGCCGAAAAGCGAGCCCGCGAGTCCTGTGGCCGCCCACATCCACAGCAGCAGGAAAATGATCTTGCCGGCATAGATGTTGCCGTAGAGCCGCAGCGAATGGGACAGCGGCTTGGAAACATACTCAACAAGGTTGAACAGGAAGTTCAGCGGCCAGAACAGGGGAAAGGAACCGAAAGGCGTACAGGTCAGTTCATGCATCCAGCCGCCGACGCCTTTGATTTTGACGTTGTAAAACAGCATCAGAAAAAAGATCGACAGGGACAGGGCAAACGTCGTATTGACGTCAGCCGTGGGCACCGGAAACCACTCGTGCTGACCCATCACCTTTGAAGTGAACAGCGCGATAAGGTCGATCGGTATGAATTTCGTCGAGTTCATCAGGAATACCCAGACGAACACGGTCAGTGCCAGCGGACCTACGAATGCGCGGTTGCCGTGGAAGATGCCTTTGACCTGGTCGTCGACGAATTCGATCAGGATTTCGACAAAGGCCTGGCGTTTGTTGGGTACCCCGGATGTCGCGCCGCGCACCACCCACCACAACAGACCGAAGCCGACGACGCCGAGAAAAGCCGCGGTCAGGAAGGTATCAAGATGCAGCGTCCAGAACGGACCGTCACCCAGGGAGACGGTGCGATTGGTGAGATGATGACCGATGTAACTGGTCGGGGTCAGTTCCTGTCCTGCGGCCATCTCTGCTTGTCCCTGAGATACTGAAACTTATTCTTTGACCAAAATCGCCATCCGGAAAACAATCACCGAAACGGCGAACGACGTGAAAAGCGCGGCGTGCACGACATCCCCGTAGGACGTCAGCACCCATCCGATCTGGAACACGATCAATACGATCCTGGCGGCTTCCGCCCGGAACAGCACACGCAACGTGGCGCCCGCTGTCCTGATCCGGCTGCCGCCCGACACCAGCAGCGCATAGGCCAGGTCGGCGATCTGGTTGATGAAGCCCCCCAGCACCGCAGACACAGCGCCGTGCACGCCGGCATAAGGCCAAGCCAGCAAACCCGCCACCGCAGTTGCAGCAAGCTGCCACGCCATCACGGTGCGCATGGGCCTGCCGATGCGTACGAACACCTTCAGGGCCTCTGTGCAAACTGTCGAATTTTAATGGTTCCCGCGCAACATCGTCAAACCATCCTGCGCCGCACCAATCGTCTGCTCAGCGCGTCAGGCGCCGGATCAGCCGATCAAGGTCGTCCAGGCTGCTGTAATCGATCACCACGCTGCCTTTGCCTTTGGGCCGGGTCTTGATCTGCACCCGGGTTCCCAGCTTTTCAGCCAGATTTTCCTGCAGGCGGGCGACATCGCGGTCGACCGGCCGTTTTTTGCGCGCAATCCCGCCGCGGTTTGTCAGCGCAGCAGCGACCCGCTGCTCGACTTCGCGCACCGACAAACCCTTCGCCGCGGCTTCATTGGCCAGTTCAACCTGGCGCAGCGCCGGCAAAGCCAGCAACGCGCGCGCGTGGCCCATTTCGATGCGCCCTTCGCCCAGCAGGCTTTTGACGGGAGGCGCCAGCTCAAGCAGGCGCAACAGATTGCTCACTGCGGCGCGCGACTTGCCGATGGCATCGGCGACCGCCTGGTGGGTCAGCGCAAATTCTCCGATCAGGCGCTCAATGCCGGTGGCCTCCTCCAGCGCATTCAGATCCTCGCGCTGGATGTTCTCGATCAGCGCCACCGCCAGTGCCTGCTGATCCGGGACGTTGCGCACCAGCACCGGTACCTGGGCAAGCCCCGCCATGCGCGCTGCGCGCCAGCGGCGTTCACCGGCGATGATTTCGTGTTCACCATTGGCGGTGGGACGAACCAGGATGGGCTGCATGATGCCCTGCGCCTTGATCGACGCAGCCAGCGTTTCCAGCGCGGCCTGATCCATGCGCGTACGCGGCTGGTACTTGCCGGGGCGCAATGCCGCCACCGGCAGGTTGCCGGTGGTGTCCCCAGGCGCGGCGCGCGGCGTATCGCCGCCCAGCAGCGCATCCAGTCCGCGACCCAGTCCCTTGGGTTTTATCATAATAAACCTTTTAAAACAATTACTTAAGTCGATATGCTGGCACGATTCAACATTTCGCCGGCCAGCGCCAGATAAGCCTGTGCACCCTTGGAAGCACGATCGAATTCCAGCGCCGGCAGGCCATGGCTAGGCGCTTCGGCCAGGCGCACATTGCGCGGAATCACCGTGCGATACACCTTGTCGCCGAAATGCTGGACCAGCTGCGCCGATACCTGCTGCGCCAGTGTATTGCGCGGGTCATACATGGTGCGCAACAGCCCTTCGATTTCCAGTCCGGGATTGAGGTGTTCGCGCACCCGCTTGATGGTGCCGACCAGGTCAGACAATCCTTCCAGCGCGTAATACTCGCACTGCATCGGGATCATCACCGCCTGCGCGGCAGTCAGGCCGTTCACCGTCAGCAGGTTCAGCGCCGGCGGACAGTCGATCAGGATGTAATCATATTCGGCGGTCACCGACTGAAGCGCTTCCTTTAGCCGAGTTTCGCGGTGATCGATGTCGACCAGTTCGACTTCGGCGCCGGCAAGTTCGCGGTTCGACGGCAGCACGTCGTATCCGGCATGCGCCGCGCGACGGCGAACTTCGGCAATCGTTTTTTCACCGAGCAGCACTTGATAAACCGTCATCGACAGCGCGCGTTTGTCGACGCCGCTGCCCATGGTGGCATTGCCCTGCGGGTCGAGATCAACCAGCAGCACGCGGCGCTGCGTGGCGGCCAGGCTGGCGGCAAGGTTGACGCCGGTCGTAGTCTTGCCGACGCCGCCTTTCTGGTTGGTGATGGCGATGATGCGCGTCATGCAGCCACCGCTGGCTGCAGCAGCGCCGCATGGCGTTCCGCACCCAATCCCGGCACCTGCAGCGGCACGACACCGTGCAGACGGAAATTCCCCGGCAACTGCGCCAGTTCGTCATGCGGATAAATGCCTTTCATCGCGATTACCACGCCGTCGTTCGCGCACAGACTGCCTGCCAGCGCGAGAAACTCCGGCAAATCGGAAAACGCGCGGGACACCACCGTATCGAACGGTTGCGACACCGACCAGTCTTCGACGCGGGCACAGGCGACCTCGATATTGGCCAGTTTCAGTTCGATGGCCGCCTGGCGCAGGAAAGTGGTTTTCTTGTGACTGGAATCAAGCAGGGTGAACTGCCAATCCGGTCGCGCCAGAGCCAGTGGAATCCCGGGCAAGCCTGCACCGCTGCCGACATCAATCACCCGCGGTCCGCGCACATGGGGCAGCACGGCCAGCGAGTCGAGCAGGTGATGTGTCAGCATCCGTCCCAGATCGCGCACGGCCGTCAGGTTGTAGGCCTTGTTCCATTTGTCGACCAGGGCCAGATAATCGAGCATGCGGCGTTGCGCGTCCGCCGGAACATCCAGCCCCAGCGCCGCAATGCCGGACGCCAGTTCGTCAGCAAGGTTCATGCGCTTTTTTTCAGATTGGCGGAAGCGCGCTTGAGATGCACCAGCAACACTGAAATGGCCGCCGGGGTGACACCGGAAATGCGCGAAGCCTGCCCTATCGTTTCCGGTTTTGCGCGATTGAGTTTTTGCTGGACCTCGATCGACAGTCCGCGCACCTGCGCATAATCGAGATCAGCCGGCAGACTCCGCGATTCCTGATCTGCACGTTGATCGATTTCCGTGCGCTGGCGTTCGATATAGCCCTGGTATTTGGCCTGGATTTCCACCTGCTCGGCAACTTGTGCATCCGCACTGCCGGGACCAGCGCCAGGCAAGTCCATCAGCTTGGCATAGGTCACCTCGGGACGTCGCAGCAGATCTGCGAGTGAGTGCTCGCGTTCTATAGATTTTCCAATAAAATCAATAGCTTGCTGATCTGACAGGTTATGGGGATGGACCCATACGGATTTCAGCCGCTCTTGTTCCAGGGCGATGGCATCGCGCTTGCGGGCAAACGCTTCCCAGCGCACATCGTCGACCACGCCCAGACGGCGCCCGGTTTCGGTCAGCCGCAGGTCGGCATTGTCTTCCCGCAGGGACAAACGGTACTCGGCGCGGCTTGTGAACATCCGGTACGGTTCGGACACGCCGCGGGTAATCAGATCATCGACCAGTACGCCCAGATAGGCCTGATCGCGCGTCGGGTACCAGCTGTCCTGTTCCGCCACCAACAGCGCGGCATTGATGCCGGCGAGCAGTCCCTGGGCAGCAGCTTCTTCGTAGCCGGTGGTGCCGTTGATCTGTCCGGCAAAAAACAACCCGGCGATGGCCTTGGTTTCCAGTGATGCCCGCAATCCGCGCGGGTCGAAATAATCGTATTCGATCGCGTAACCCGGGCGCGTGATATGTGCCTGTTCAAGTCCCTTGATCGAACGCACCACCGCCAGCTGCACGTCGAACGGCAGGCTTGTGGAAATGCCGTTAGGATAGTACTCCGAGACCGTCAGACCTTCGGGCTCGAGAAAAATCTGGTGCGCGGACTTGTCTGCGAAACGATGGATCTTGTCTTCGATCGACGGGCAATAACGCGGCCCTACGCCTTCAATAACACCAGTGAACATCGGCGAACGGTCAAGGCCGGCGCGGATGGCATCATGGGTGCGCTCATTGGTATGCGTGATCCAGCACGGCACCTGCGCCGGATGCCGGTCGCGACTGCCCATGAAAGAAAACACCGGCACCGGATCGTCGCCTGGCTGTTCGGTCAGCCGCGAGAAATCGATGCTGCGGCCATCGATGCGCGGCGGCGTACCGGTTTTCAATCGCCCCACCGGCAGCTTCATTTCGCGCAAACGCGCGGCAAGGCTGGATGACGGCGGATCGCCGGCGCGCCCGCCCTGGTAATTCTGCAACCCGACATGAATCAAGCCGGAAAGGAAAGTACCCGCAGTCAGCACCACGGCCCGGGCTTCGAAACACAGGCCGATCTGGGTTACCACGCCGGTCACGCGGTCGCCCTGCACCACGAGGTCGTCCACCGCCTGCTGGAAAACGCTGAGGTTGGGCTGGTTTTCGATCCGGCTGCGTACCGCCTGGCGATAAAGTACCCGGTCGGCCTGGGCGCGGGTGGCACGCACAGCCGGCCCCTTGCGCGAATTGAGGATACGGAACTGGATACCGGCTTCATCGGTGGCTGCCGCCATCGCCCCGCCCAGGGCATCAACCTCTTTGACCAGATGGCCCTTGCCTATGCCGCCAATGGATGGATTGCACGACATCTGGCCCAGGGTCTCTACGCTGTGTGTCAGCAGCAGCGTGCGCCGGCCCATGCGTGCACTGGCGAGTGCGGCTTCGGTCCCGGCATGGCCACCGCCGATCACAATTACTTCAAATTTTTCAGGATATTGCGTCATATTTCAGGACCAGGCCGGGTTTTCCGGACCGGTAACCGAGCCGGGCGCGCATGATATCCCAGATTGGGGTCCCGCCCAAGCGGCGGGCGTGAACTGCCATGGTTTCACGTGAAACCTCGGGCACTCCAGGCCTGCCCGTCCGGATCGGCTGTTCCACGTGGAACAATCAGGCGCGGCAGGCTATTTACCGATACAGAACTTGGAGAAAATTTCGCCCAGCAGATCGTCAGCGGAAAATTCACCGGTAATCCGTCCCAGCGTTTCATGAGCCAGCCGCA